>Ga0307985_10001283_pt1 | contig 14248 bp, 15 predicted proteins | sample EllFjometageno80_FD_203155 | JGI IMG/M metagenome (GOLD analysis project Ga0307985, IMG submission 203155) | Marine microbial communities from Ellis Fjord, Antarctic Ocean - #80 | ecosystem: Environmental > Aquatic > Marine > Unclassified | place: Southern Ocean | collected 2014-10-09 | reverse complement strand
CTCGCGTGCTGCCACGCCTTCTCCCCCTCCCTCTTCCACCCCCCCCCCCTGTCCCAAACTCGCATCTCCCGCTCCCCCCTCTTCGCCAAGGACCGCGGCGCCCAGGAAGTCACCGACGGTTCCTCCAAACTCCGCCAGCTCGCCGGCGTCAAGGGCGGCAGGGACATGTCAACCTCCGACGACATTTGGGCGATTCGCTTGCAGTTGACAAAGCCTATCAGTAAGCTACCATTCATGCGCTTCAAGCGGCTGAACAAGCGGCTCTGAGCGCTCTTGATAAATTGCCGTGGGTGGGAGGCTTGGAGGAGGGCCGCTTTGTTCACACGTGTGTGTGGCCGCCCCCTCTGTTCGCACATGCGTGTGGCCTTCTCTCACCCCTCCCAGCCTGGATCCCTCTCGTCTGGGGCGTGATGTGCGGCGCCGCCGCCTCCGGCAACTACCACTGGATCTACAACCCCATCGCGTCCTTCCAAGGGCAGGAGCAGTTCCCTCCGATGCTAGGCGCCGTCGACGCCGCCAAGGGCTTCGCCGCCATGATCCTCGCCGGCCCGCTCTTGACGGGCTTCACGCAGACCATCAACGACTGGTACGACCGGGAAATTGACGCGATCAACGAGCCGAATCGACCGATACCGAGCGGTGCCATCTCGGAGGGGCAGGTGAAGACTCAGGTGAGGAGGCGGGCGGAGACGATAAGATCAGCATTGAGAGCACGAGAAACAAGCTGCGAGAAACGAGCTGCGAGAAACAAGCTGCGAGAAACAAGCTGCGAGAAACAAGCTGCGAGAAGCAAGCTGCGAAGAACGCGTCCGCTTAGACGCCCTGCTCAACACGCCTGCTCAAATCGCGCTGCTCAAATCGCGCTGCTCAAATCGCGCTGCCCGCATCACGCGTTGAGCGTCGAATGTCCCTCTCCCAACCGCTGCTCTTCTCTCTCTCCTTTGTTCACCCTGTGCATGTGCAGATCTGGACTCTCTTGTTCGGCAGCTTGGGCCTGGCGTACGGCCTGGACGTATGGTGCGCTCACGAGTTCCCCACGCTCCTCGCGCTTTCCGTCTTTGGGTCGTTCATCTCCTACATCTACTCCGCGCCCCCCCTCAAGCTCAAGATGAACGGCTGGTCCGGCTCGTTCGCGCTCGGAGCGAGTTACATCTCGCTGCCTTGGTGGTGCGGCCAGGCCGTCTTCGGGACGCTCGACAACCCCGTGTACTGGATCCTGCCCATCTTTTACTCCATCGCCGGCCTCGGCATCGCCATTGTGAACGACTTCAAGAGTGTCGAGGGGGACAGGGAGCTCGGGCTGCAGGTGAGTGGGGGTGGGCGAGAGAGCGAGTGAATCGTGTTCTGGGCCATGCAGCGCAACTCGCTCGCAACTCGCTCCGAGCTGTTCTTTCAGCGCAACTCGTTCTCTCGGCCGGCCATTCCGTTCAGAGTGCCTCCTTTCTTATCACGTGTGTGTGGCGCTCGTTCCGGGCGCATATGCCCCACCATTCCCCTTTGTTCACACCGCAGCCTCCTTTGCTCACACATGTGTGTGGCACCGCGCAGAGTCTTCCCGTCGCGTTTGGGATCGATGGCGCCGCCAAGATCAGCGCCGGCTGCATCTCGTTGACGCAGCTGGGCGTCGCCGCGTACATGGCGTTCATTGGGGAGACGCCGTACGCTCTCGGATTGTTGGGGCTGTTGTTGCCGCAAATGTATTTGCTGGCGACTCTCTTGCTGCCCGATCCAGTGGCAAACGACGTTAAGTTCCAGGCGGCCAGTCAGCCCTTCTTCGTTTTCGGCATTCTGTGTACGGCGGTCGGGTTGGGGCACCACCAGTTTTAACTAGCTAGAGTTCAGACGTTGCAAACGGAGGCCACTACGAAAGCTTCCTTTCTTGGTCCTTGCGTGCCCGCGTTGATTTGTCGATCTGGGACGTTTGTGTCCCCCACACAATCTACATCTCGCTCATAATTTGCACATCCCCTTACCGCCTCCTTCGCAACAGAACGGCAATATGTCAGCCGCAATCGCGCCCGCCGACCCGCCCCCCACCGCGAATGAATCCATCACAGCCCATTAGAAGATGCAACAATGTCCAGGCTTGAGCAAAGCTGAAATCGCCACAAACTCTAATTGAGGCTGAGATAGCAACCTTCGCTAAGACTCCTACCTCCACGGCCCTCGTCGTCGTCCCGCCCGCGCAACAGCAGCAAGCGATTGACGTCGATCTCATCCTTTCCTTCGTTATGGCCCTCACCAAGGCCGGTGGCAAAACACCCTCTGCAAAGACACTGGCAGCAGGACTTGAGAAATCTACCATGCCTCTAAACGAGCGCAATTTAGCGGCGCTGGCAAGTCCACTCTCGCTGTTCATACTTATTGCCCAGTCCCCCGCGGCAGCAGCGGACCAAATGATTGGGAACTCGGACGCCTTGCAGGAATGTGAGCGACGGTACAAGATATTCAGGCCGATTGTGGTGCTGGCGGCGGAGCAGGCCATGCACAAGAGCAACCTGGGCGCGACGTTCAAGCTCTTCTTCGGCGCCGCGCTCAGCTTGTTCGACTTCGTGACTGACGTGCTGATGATCCGAGATTACTTCCAGCAGAGCGAACAGGTGAAGAGGGCGAGGGCACTGCTGGGGATGCTGCTCGCGAACTTGGCCCTTAACTTGTTCATTAGCTAGAACAGGAAGAAGGGGTGAAGCATGAGAGTGGGTATCAAGATTGTGGTGGACTTTACTGGCTGCATCCACCTCAGGCACCCGTATGAGCTAGGAGGGTTGTACTACTCACTCACGCTGCGGCAGGCCCAGGTCGGGAGCGCCGTGTTTGCCCAGCTGTACGTTGATGCAAGCGAAGGGGACGCCGAGGCCCTTGCCGCCGAGATGGTCTACACGGTCGTCGCGACCGCATCGGTCGCGTGGGCGTGCAGCTACTCGCTGTTCTTCGCGCACATCAAGAAGGGTTATGCGGGCACGTTCATCGATACACGAAGAGCCATCCAGTACACGTTGGACAACTTCAACGATCCCAAGGCCAGCGATCATCAGAAAGCAACTGTAGTGGCGAAAACGCGCAGGTACTGGAGAAGCATCGAGGATGAGATCCACAAGTTCCTGGCGGAGAAGTGGACAGCGTGGGAGCAAGAGAAGCCGAAGTGGTTCGACAAGGCCTGGATCGCTAAGATCCACCGGCCCGACTCCTTCTGCTGCTGCTCCAACTCCTTTTGTGCGTAAATGGTCAACTGTTTATCCCTAATCGCTAGCGGTACTTATCGCCCTCGCAATAACGTCTTGCTCCTCTTCGCTCATGACGGCCGTGGCGAGCACCTCCTGCGCCTCCCCAGGGTGCGGATTCCCGCGCCCCTGCTTCTTCTCGAACAGGCGCTTCCTCGAGAGCTTCTGCTTGCCCCGATCGTCGACGCCAAGGTACACGACGTCGAACTCCTCGCCGAGACTGCTCACGAAGCCCTCACAGTTGCGCACGCGCTCCGTGGCCAGCTCGGAGACGTGCACCAGTCCCTCGAGGCCGGGCATGAACTCCATGAAGCACCCCCAAGAGTGCACGCCGGTGAGTTTGCCACGATACTTCTCCCCGATGACCGGAGTCGGCCCGTCGTACTCCACCCTGGGCTCCCTCGGCTTCCTGCCGCGGCCTCCCCCCCCCTCAATCAGCGCGAGAACGAACGTCTCCGTCTCCTCGAGACGCGTCGTGTTGAAGCCCGTGATCTGCGAGAGCGAAAGCGTGTCAGTACGCACACAGACTGTGTGAACAGGGGACAGTGCGCTTCGCTCGCCTCCCCCCCCCCCGCCGCCGCCTCACCTGAACGGTGCCGTCCTCCGCGACGTCGCAGTTGGTCAGCTCGTAGTCCTCAATAAGAGCGCGGATCTGCTTGCCGCCGGGACCGATCACCTTGCCGATCGAGGCCGGGGGAACGGAGAAGGAGCGGATCTTGGGGACCGTGTCGGGCATGGCGTCCCTCATTCCTCCGCCCAGCAGCTCCATCTGGTCCAAGATGTGAAACCTGCCCTTCTTCGCCTGCTCCAACGCCTTGCGCATGAACTCTACCGTCAACCCATCCGTCTTCGTGTCCAACTGAAACGTGCTGATCCCTTCTCTATTCCCCGCAACCTTGAAGTCCATCGCGCCGAGCGCGTCCTCGATCCCCATCAAGTCCGTCAGCACCTGCGAACGAAGCGAGTGTGAGGCGAGTGCGAGTAATGAGCGGCGAGCGAGGGGGTTGGGAGAGGAAGGAGAGGGGGGAGTACAGGTTGAGCGAGAGAGAGACAGCGACCGGCTAAAGCGACCGGCGAAAGCGCAACTGGCTCGCAAACAGCGTTTGAGCCGGTCGTTCGGTGTAAATTGCTCGCAAATAGATAGCTTCGGTGGAAACAGCGCGTTCCGAGCCGCCCAAGAACGCTCGGAGCCGCCAACAGCGCGTTTTGATCCGGTCGCAATAGACGTGCCTGCTCAGTGCGGTTCCAGAACACTGCCCCAATCGCAAATCGCCTGCATTCCCAACGAGTAACAGTCACTTTTGAGCTCATCCAGGTTTCGCTCGTCAAAATGATATGCTCGCTTCGCTCGCACACGCGCGCACGTACGATACTGTCCTCAATGTTGTTGCTCTCCGGCGGCATGAGCGCGCCCATTGCAATGCCAGCGACGACGCTCTTAATGGGAACCCCGGCGCTCATCATGGCGAGGCATCCGCCGCACACGCTCGCCATACTGCTGCTGCCGTGGCTCTCCGTGATGAGCGACTCCACTCTGATCGAGTACGGAAACGCCGTCTCGTCCGGAATGATGGGAATGAGGGCGCGCTCGGCGAGATTGCCTGAACGAGCGAAGCGAGTGTTAATACGCGAAGCGAGCGTAAGGGCGGGCCAAAATCGATGACGAGAATGGCACCGAATGCTGGCGAACGAGACGAGCGGCGCAAAACGTGCTGGCCGGCGCAAAACGAGCTCCTTTGCTGCTTCGCTTACCATGCCCGATCTCTCTCCTTCCCGGCGAGCCTGTGCGTCCCGTCTCCCCCACACAACTCGGCGGGAAAGTATACTGCACGAGCGAAGAGAGCGTTAGCCACATATGTGTGAACACAAAGGGGGGGGGGCGAGAACAAACGCGGCCAGAAATGCGCCACAGCGAACGCGCTGTTAGGGCAGGGTTCGCTTTCTTCTGCTTCGTCTTCTTCGTCTTGGCTCCTTCTCTTGCTCGCTTTTCTCACCTGCAAGTAAAACTTCTTCGTCTGCGCACCATCAACAGTATCAACCTTCAGCTGCATTCCCTTGTCCCCCAGCGTCGCCGTCGCGAACGACTGCGTCTCGCCGCGAGTGAACACCGCGCTACCGTGAACTCGGGGAAGGACGTCCATCTGGATATCAATGGGACGGATCTGCTCAATGGCGCGACCGTCGACGCGCTTGGAATGAAGGGAAGCCATCTCGTACATCTTGCGAGAGAAAAGGGTCTTGAGAGGGCCCTTCGCTTCCTCGCCGAGCTCTTCAGAGACCTTCAGGTACGCCGCGTCGATAAGCATGGACTGAGTGCTCTTGTCGGGAGCGGCGTACGCCTCGTCGACGGCGGCCGACATGAGTTCCTCGGTGGCCGCGACAAGCGAGGCGCTGAAAACACGCGTGTGAGCCATAGCCATACACATGTGTGAACAAGGAGGGGAGAGAATAGCGCGTGGCGCGGGGGGGTGAAGCAGAACGCGAGCGAATGCGCGCGTGTGGGGCGCTCACAACACATTCCGCGCATTGCGTGGCGCTCTTGCGTGGGTGGCGCTCTTTCGTGTGGGGCGCTCTTCCGTGGGTGGCGCTCTTGCGCGGGTGGCGCTCTTGCGCGGGTGGCGCTCTTGCGTGGGGGAGCTCTTGCGTGGGTGGCGCTCTTGCGTGTGTGCCGCTCTTAACGCGTTCGTTCGAAGCTCGTTTCCCGCCTATCGCTCGCAACAACGCGTTCGCTCGCGGTTCGTGGCTCTCCTCGCTCGACTCTCATACACGTGTGTGCAATGGACGTACCCGGGCGGATCGCTCGGCTCCAACTTCGTCGCTTTTCCAGCGACCTTCGCGAAGTCAATAATCGCCGTCGTGATGGCAGTGATGTGAGTCTGCGCGAGGGCGATGGCGTCGAGCATTTGAGCCTCGGGAATGAACTCGGCGGCGCCTTCGATCATGAGGATGGAGGTGGCGGTGCCGGCGACGGTCAGGTGGAGGGGGGAGGCGAGCTTCTGCTTTTTAGTTGGGTTGAGAATGAACTCTTCCGTCGCTGGGTCGAGGCCAATCTCCACCGCGCCAATGGGCTGCGAAAGCGGGACGTCGCTCAAATAGAGCGCGGCGCTCGCGGCGTTGATGGCCATGACGTCCGTGGACATCTCCCCGTCATACGACATGACCCACGACAGCAGCTGCGTGTCGTGGCGCCACATGGGGTGGATGAGGGGGCGGAGGGGGCGGTCGATGAGGCGGCAGGTGAGGATCTGGGGCGAGGGGGGGGGTGAGTGACGCTTAGAAGTCGGTGTGAGCAAAGGGGGCGAGCGAAGAGAGCAGACCCAAAAACGAGCTCCAGCAACGAGCTGGAACAAATTGGGTTCCAAGGGCGATTTGCGATTGCGCCATGTTCAGAGCGGTGGAAAGAGCCGATCGTTGAGAGAAGAGAAGGGCGATGTTGTGTGAAAGAAGGGCGGTGACAAGAACCGCGAGATTTGGTTTCAGCCGCGCGTTTCGCGCCAACGCGAGCAGCGCTCCACGAGGGAAAGAGGAGCGGCTAAAGAGCAACGCGCTTTGATATGAGCCTCGCGTTTCGAGCCAACTCTCGCAGCGCTCCGCGAGTGAAAGAGTCGAGGCGACAACGCTCTTAGCACTCCGCTCGTTCCTTCCCCTCCCTTCGCCTCGCTCAAACCAGCTCTCACTAACCTCGTTCTCCGACGGTCTCCCATCGCGCTTGTTGTACCCGCCACTCGTCTGTCCAACGGACGAGAAGCGCGCCTGGTGCTCCACGGAGAGAGGAATGAAGTCGCACCCGGGCTTGGGAGTGCGGGCGCAGCAGGCGGTGGTGTAGAGGTAATTGTCACCGCAGGTGAAGGTTAGGGCAGCGGAAGCTTGCCGGCCGATTCCACCGCTGGTATTCACATGGGTGAAAGAGGGGAAAGGCAGGGGGAAGACATTGTGAACAAGGTGGGGTGTTGGTTTTAAGTGTTGGTGCGGTGTTTTACCGTTGGCCTTTTGGGCGTCGGCTCACGTGCCAGTCGCATTACAGTAGTTTCGCGGCTTTCAAAGCTGTTATATATCATTGCTTCACCATCATGCTCTCCCCTCTCCACTTTGTTAACTTGTCTGTGGTTCACTCACGTCATAAGCGTGTACGTGTCATCACCAACCGGTAGAGTGAGTGTGTGCTTCGTAGATCCAAGTATGGGGTTGGTGGTTGACTCGATCGAGTGGGAGTTCAAGGGAGCTTGGTGGGGCTGGAGGTGGGGCTGGAGGATGGAGACGAAGGGGTGGGTTGTGAGAGGGAGGAGGAGGAGGAGGAGGAGGAAAAGGAGACGCATTGGAGGAAGGGGGTTGGGGGGGGGAGAGGGGAGGGAGGGAGGGGAGAGCAAGGCGTACGATGCAGAGGTGTGTCAGCAAAGTGAAAACAAAGTCTCTCAACGCATCCAATTTGGCGATCGGAGTTTTTTCGTTCGCAGGCTGCACCTCCCTGAAGGAGGTTCGCATCGCAAGATCAGCAGATTATATCAAGGACGGACCCCTCCGATCCTTCGAAGAGTCCTGTATCATCACTCCCCTGGAGCCTCACATCCGCGCGATCTTCCTGCTCTGCCTCAAGTCTTCGAGCAAATATTGGAAGGCGCTGTGCTCGGGGAGCTGGATCTGTACCAAGCGCGCGACAACTTCCGCAACAGCGGAGAGGGCGTGGGTCTGTGGAGACATGTTCTGACTTACATTTAGGTGGGGGGGTGGGAAATACGGGAGGAGCGAGAGCAGCGAGGCGATGATTGACGACGGCGTGGCGAGTGTAGAAATTAAATGCGGGGCATGAGTTGATACGTGTTACTGGGCTCGGCATTTTTCGGCATTAAATTGTATGACCGCGAGTTGCGACATCTTTATTTGCCGCAACTGTATTCCGAGGTTTACCGAGTGTCCATTCTGTCGTTCGGGAAAGCACTGTGCAGTAAATTGAACAAGCACTGTAGTGCTTAAATTGTATGTATATCTAGTTTATAAAGGGTTAGGGGGAGGAGACACTAGTGGTACAACTTCGTCAGCATTCAGAAGAGTAACTTCGTGATGCAATGTGCCGTCCTCGTCTTCGCCCTCGTCGTCGTCTGCGTGCTTCATGGCTTCGTACATCTTCATGCGGGCATCGCGCGCCTGCTCGATCTGCGCGGCAGACGACGTCGTGGCCGCCGGCCGCATCGAGTACGCAAGATAGAAGAACGCGCAGATGATGACTATGAAGGTTACGAGCACAATCCGGGGATCGAGTGAGTGGAAGGCGTCGGTGTACACTTTCATCGTTTCGGCCCACACCTCCGCGTCCGTCTTGGCGTAGTCGGGCCGCTGGATGTTGTGCTCGTCCCAGTACTTCTGCGAGCGCGGTGCAGAGGCTGCCCTGCCAGAGTTATCCCCAGAGTGCCACTTGATGTCCGTGCAGAAGACGAGGGGAGGGGCGAGGAGGAGGAGGAAGAGGGTCGCGGACAAGGGCAGGGGGGGGTGAAGAGCGGGGTTCATGGTACAGAGGTACAGAGGTGCAGAGGTACAGAGGTGCAGAGGTACAGAGGTGCAGATGTGCAGAGGTGCAGAGGTACAGAGGTGCAGAGGTACAGAGGAGGTGAAGCACTGGTCGCGGGAGGTTGGTAAGTTCGATTTGTATTTCCTCGACTTACTTCGCACGCGTTTTCTTTGTCGAGCGTGCTGACCTTGACGATGTCTCTCACTCTCTTCAAACTCCTAGCTCTCGCCTCCCTCGCACTCTCCACCTTTGCCACGGCCACGGAGAAAGTCGCCTCCGACATCGGCTCCACTCCCGAGAACCCTAACCCGTTGACGCTAACTAGTTCTTCTTCTTGAGCTCAGCTAGCTCTTCTTCCACAGCCTCCCTCTTCGTCTTCTCTGCCGTCTTCTCCGCCAACGCCTCCTTCTCTCGCGCCTCCGCCGCCTTCTTCTCCCGCTCCAGCCTGGCAATCTTCGCCTCCAAACTCTCCCCCTCCTCCAACACCGGCACCACGCTCACCAACCCCCCCCCTCCTCCCCCCCCCCCTCTTTTCGTTTTGAATCCCAAAACAAACAGCCCCAAGAACTGGCTGCAAACCAGCATGACGTCCAGCCTCTTCTTCGTCATCATGCCGGTCCCCTCGTCCCATCCCCCGTCCTCCTTCCCCTTCAGCACGTTGCACAACATAAGCGTCACGAACGTCTGCCACATCATGGCGAGAGCGACGGTGTTGTTGTTCGGCGCATCCTCATCGACTTCGCCGTCCTCCTTCCTCAGCTGCAGGAACGGCTTTCTGCTGGCCAGATAAGCGATTGCGACCACCGTGATGACCATGCAGATGCAGATCTGGCTGTAACTCCCGCGAAACAACACCACCAGAAACCCCGTCATGAAGATCCGCCTCACCATCTCGACGACCTCCCAGTACCAGCACTCTGGTTCGTAGCTCTCGAACATGAACCTGATGAAATCCAAGCTCTCGTCCTCCGCTCTTATCCTGAGCGCTTCGTCGCGGTCCTCGTGGGGATTGATCTTGTGCTTGTGCTTCCAAAGCAACCAAAAGCAGCCGCCCGGCACGCCGGCGCACACCAAGAAGGCCATCGCCACCCCGTACAACACCATGATCTCGTGGTAACTGGAGCCGCAGTCGATGCTCTTGTCGGCGATGAGGAAACTCTCCCCCGTGTCCAGCGAGACGCACGTGAAAGTGGAGAAGATCAGCCGCGTCACGGACGGCAGGATGAAGCTCACGGCGACGAGGAACCCCTGAAAGTGAGAGGCCGACTTAGAGACGCTCGTCGCCAGACCCGCCACGATGATGACAACGGTGTAACTCAGCATCCTCCTGTGAATGTCCATGACGACGGCGCAGCCGGTGGGCGCGAAGGAGAACACGTCGAGGTTGGTGACCCCCCCCACATTCGCCACGCCGGACATGATCGGAGGGAAGGGGAGGGCCAGGGCGACCGACAACATGCTGACCATCTGATAGTACTGCAGCACGAGCTTGCCGCCGACCTTGTACCTCTTGAACGCGGTCTTGGCCCATGATTTACCTTGAGCAGCAGTGCGTCGCAGTGCGTCGCCCTTCGCGCGTTGTTGCACGCCGTATTTCTGGCGGGAGGCGAAGATGCCGTAGCCAGCGATGGCGACGACGAAGAGAAAGAGGGCGGCAAAGCCGCTCGTCTTGGCCGAGTCGTCCTTGCAGCTCACGCAGCTGCCGGCCGCGAACGCGAACTCGTCCTCGCACACCTCTCAGAACGGACCGGTGTGGTGGGGGGCGCAGAGAGTGCTGGAGTCGGCCGGGGTACATGATTTCTCGTTGGCGCACTGGAGAATCTCGATAGAGGCGTTTGAGGAGCGCCAGAAGCCGGAGTCGATGGGCATGGTGGTGATAGGCGTGTTCAGGGCTCTGCAGAGCGTACCGACCGGACACGGGACGCACGAGTCCTCGAAGATCACCTTGCCGACCGAGCAGAGGCAGTCGCCGTTGAGGATAGCGAAGCCCTCGCCGGTGCAGATAACGTCGCCGGTCACGGCGATTGTGACGGGAGTGCTGGCGACGGGGAGGTCGTCTTGGTTAACGACGTAGAGGAGTTGAGGGCCGACCTTGGAGACAACGAGGGAGAACGTGAGGTCGGTTATCAGGGTCTTCTGAGCGGGGTCTTTGAGGTAGTAGTAGAAGGTGTCGGTGGTTTCGGGGGTGGGGTTGAGGAATTTGTCGAAGGTGGAGATGGTGGCGGTGAGGGTGGTGTCGACGGCCAAGTTGGGCGGGAACGCGAGTTGGCAAGCGGCGGGGTCGGTGGGGGCGGGGTTCACGGTGATCTCGTACGGGGAGCCGTACAGGTTCTGCGGGTTGTTGATGCCCTCCATGATGGTGATGTTCCAGACGCCCGCAAACTTGATCAGGATGTGGGCCTCGGAAGCGCTAAGGACGGAGCCTCGGATGGTGGTCGCGAACCCGTCCTTCCTGCCTGTTGCCGTGACCTGGTAACGGGAGAGCTCGCCGGCGATGTTGTATGTGGGCGAGAGGGGTTTGTTGTCGCGAGCGCGGAGGTCCATGTTCGTGATTATCGGCTCGCCGGCGGTGGCCGAGGATGGCGGAGTGATGGGAGAGATCGCCGCCAGGGGTCCGGGCTTGATCGCGAGGCCAGTGGGTAGGGAGAGGAACATCGCTTGGTCTGCGAGGTGGCCGAAGTAGTCTCCATCGTACGAGAACACGTGGACGATGTTCTTGTCTTTGTCAGTGACGTACACTAACTTCTTGAGCTCGTCGACCAGCAGCCCCCACGGTCGCCAGTCGACTCCTTCGGGTTGATAAGCGAAGACGCTGCAGGAGTTGATGTCGATGTCGATGTCGATGTCGACCGACGACAGAGGGCACTGGCGGATGTAGTCGGTGGTGCTGTCGACCACGAGATAGCTCTCCTTCTCACGCAGGACACCAACGCCTCTGAACCATGCCCCTCCACTCACCATGACCCGGTTGCGCAAGGAGGGCTTGCACGACGGACTCGCGGGCACGCAGATCCTGACCACCTTGCCGTCTCCCGTCGTGGCCAGCATCTCGTCGTCAGTCTCGCCCACCGACAAGTACCGCGGGCTGACCGCTCCAAGGGAGTCCATCTCAACCGTCGCCACAGCGTCGCTCTTCTCCAAAGTCTTGTTCTTGTAGTCGTCCAGATCGAAGAAGTAAATCACATCGACGGAGAAACTTGCAACCGCCACCTTACGCTTTTCGGGGAGGAAGAGCAGGCCGGTGGGGCCGCCGACTTTGGCGAATGTTCCGACAGTCTCGCCTTCAACGTTCATCACGGCCACGACATGTCCGCTGTACATAGATGCGACTAACTCGGTCCCGGAGATGAATGCAGCGTCGTACGGCCTATTCACTATGCCTCCCTCAGTCAGCAGGCGGTGGTCGTTGGTGTCCGAGTTGGAGGCCGTGATGCGACTGACGTCGTACGAGACGGTCAGCACATTGGCCTTGGTCGTGAAGCACTGGTCAGCGGAGGTCGAGCCTGGGAAGGAGGACTCCAGATGGGAGAGGCACGCGTGGCACTGTCCTTCGGGGCCCAGTCCTGTCGAGTTGTACGTGCCGGCGATACAAGCCGCCTGCTGCCCCGAGTAGAGGGAACACGAGATACTCATCGGTCTGTCGGGCCACGCGTTGCTGTCACTGCACTGCCAGGTCGACGGGGTGTTCACGAAGGGGTACAGTCCATCCCCGCCACCGTATGCGTTGGAGGGCGAAGATCCGCAAACATTCCCCGCTCTCCAGTCTGAATACTCAGCCGAGTGGAAGAGATAAGCCCCTGACAGCAAGTTGACGTACGCGTCTCTCCCTGGTGTTGCGCCCTCGCACTCCCCCTCGAACAGTTTGTACTCCCCGTTGATCGCTGTCTCCCAATCCGTGCCAGCGCACCCCTCGACCACGAGCCCGATGCATTGGTCAGGGGGCGGCGAACAGCTCGCAGATCCCTCCACTGAAAACGGCAGCTCCGGAGGGCATGCCTGGCAAACAGACGAGCCTGTTGCGCCTTCAGTTGGGCTGTACTCGTTCGCCCCACACGGCGTACACGAGCCCGTGGAGATGGTTGAGCTGTAGTAGCCAGGCGCGCAAGGAACGCACGTCCAAGAGCCACCTTCCATGGCCGGCCCACTTCCTGCTTGGCACGCTTGCGAGGATTCGATGACGATGTTGGCAGCGACGAACGCGCCGTCACAATGCACGTACCAAACTCCGCTCTCAGGAGGGCCTGTTGTTTCACTCGAGAAAGCCCAAAGGAGACAATCGCCATCGCCATCGAGATCGGATACGGCCGTCGTCGAGGGTAAATCGTTATCGAAGATCCACCTGTTCAGAGCATTGCCTTCTCCGTCGCAGTTTTTGTCTCAATAAAGCGATATGCCCGACTCTCCCAAGAACCACCATCGTCCCGACGCTGTTTTCGCCACCGGTTCATAAACCCCGTTTACTTCGGCCTTGCACGCCCCGCTCATAAGCAACGTGCTCGCCCCCTCCACGGACCCCGTACACAGCCCAAGCACAACCAGTGCCATCACGACGACTGTCATCAGCCCCTCCATTCTATTTACACGCCCCTTGCCAACCCCCATCGTAGCAACCTCCTGTTGTGTGGTTGTGTGGTTGTGTTGTTGTGTGGTTGTGTGGTTGTGTGGTTGTGTGGTTGTGTGGTTGTGTGGTTGTGTGGTTGTGTGGTTGTGTGGTTGTGTGGTTGTGTGGTTGTGTGGTTGTGTGGTTGTGTGGTTGTGTTGTGGGGCAGATAGCGATAGACAGGAGGGAGGGGGGGCGGACACCTTCTGGCAAGGCGTTGGCTGGAATAAATGCGTGGGTGTATGCGGGCCTCAGATGCAGCAACAAAAGCAAGACACAAATAAGAAGGGCGAAAAAACATTCATTCTCCCTTTCAACAGGCCGTGCGGCTACAATCTTGCACTGCACTAAAGGCAACAGAAGGCGAAGGCGCAAAATCACGAAGGGACGTTGGCGCTCTTTTTCACGAGATTTTTCAGTAGCTTTGTGTTTTCTTTGGATTCGATGCTCAGGTATTTGGAGGACAGGAGGAGCAAAAAGAGAACCGAGCGGCGAAGCCGCCCCAACGGGACGAAGCGGCGCGGAGCAAAAAGAGAACCGGCCACTGCCTCTAGAGGGACGAAGCGGTGCGGACCAAAAAAGAACGCGCCGCGACGCCCCACCCCCCCCGAAATGATAAAGCGGCGCGGAGCAAAAGAAAAAATGCAGAAGCATTGAACTTAAGAGTCGTGCGCTCTACCGACTGAGCTACAACGGCGTTGCACCATTGGAGGGGCTCGAACCCTCGACCACACGATGTGTTCTTGTTGAGATGTTGAAATTAAGGCGGATTCCTCTATCTGAACAGCGCGCAATCCGCCCGGACACCGAACGCGACTCTACAATCCAATACCCCACCCACCCAAGTAACATCCCCTCCCCAATCAAACCTTCATCCAGTTAGTAGCACAAACACAATACCTCCACAGCCTCCCCCCCCACCCG
>Ga0307985_10001282_pt1 | contig 14282 bp, 13 predicted proteins | sample EllFjometageno80_FD_203155 | JGI IMG/M metagenome (GOLD analysis project Ga0307985, IMG submission 203155) | Marine microbial communities from Ellis Fjord, Antarctic Ocean - #80 | ecosystem: Environmental > Aquatic > Marine > Unclassified | place: Southern Ocean | collected 2014-10-09 | reverse complement strand
CGAGCGAGGGGGACAACCGGGGACGACCCTGTTTGCCCGGAATAGTCGTGTTCGGTGGGGTAGAAGAGACCCAGGTCGGGGGTGGATCAACGAACGGACCGGGTTTTCCCCAATAAGTCGACCACGGCGGTCACGGTGAAGGGCCTAAGTGAGGGAACGGCCTCGATCTCCGGAAACGTAACCCTAGGGCATAACGAGGTACCAAGGACGTTGACCAACGCTAACCCAACCCTATGGACCAAGGACGTTGACCTTTCGCTCACAAAACTCTGGCGATCCCTCAACGGCCACCTCCTGCCGCCGCACAGCCCACCGGCACAAGAACGTTCGAAGCGTTCAAAGAAAGCAATAAAGAAAAAGACCTCTGTTTGGGTTAGCTATCCCTCCTCCAAACCCATGTCCCTCCCGCCTCCCACGCGGGCGCTGTCTGGCCCGCAACGGTTCCACTCCTCAGCTGCGCCCCCGCTCGCCCCCCATTTCATGACACTAGCACTGCTATTACTTACCTGCCTCCTCCTTCCCCTCTCTGCCTCCCCTGCCCCCCTTCCCCCCCTTGCTCCTCTTTCCTCCCGCTACTCCAGGCAATCGTACGCGCTCGGAGTTTCAGCCGCTACAAAACTTCACTCGCCGTCTTCCATCGTACACATCGTAACCCCCACTCTCTCTGGAACGGCCTGTGAGACAATTAAGAACTTGCTCCTCTCAGGGGTCGGAGGTGGAGTACATGTCACTCTTCTGAACGGTCCTGAAGATAATCCGACAACACAACAACATGCCTGCGACGACCTGTCACAGATTTACTCTCTTGACGACTCAAAGATCAACCTAAAGACTCTGAATCCAACAGTCCCCTTCACCGTCACCTCTGCACCACACGCCCAAACAGCACCACACGCTCAAACAGCACTACCCTCCCACCCCAACGCCTCCCTCCTCCTACTCCTCGACGTCCCCCAAGAGCTCCACCCTCTTCCGAACAAAAACGCAGACCGCGGGGTTACCACCCTCGCCCTCGACACCCAGACCCTGACCGCCTCCATCCGCTCGACTCTCGCCGATCACACCACCACAGACTCCACGAACGAGCCCACCCCTTCGCTCTCCATAGCGACCATCACCCGCGTCGCCAACACCACCCACTTGCACGACCTATCAACCGCAGTCCCCAACAACTTCGGCCTCGCCGACACTCTCCTCATCACTTCCTCGCACACGCAAATCACGCAGCTGCCCGTGACCGTCACCAAAGTCCTCTCCCCCACCACGGTCCGAGTCGAGACTGAGATACCATCGCTCTCCGCCGACAAATGCGTCACAATCTGCCGCGACCCCCCACACATCCACACCAACCACTTCACTTCCCCTCCCCCGAACCCCCACCCTGCTACTAAAACTGGACCTGGTGGCCCCAAGTTCTTCCCGCTCCAAATCTACGCCGCGGCGATACTCTCTCACGAAGCCCTGAAATGCATCACCTCCTCCGGGACGCCCATGGGAGCAGAAGATCGCTGCTTCACGATAAACTGGACGCGCGAGTACAAAGGTCTTCTCTCTCCCGACTACGAAACCGCAGCCAGCACCCTCCAACTCTTCCCCCCCTCCTTCGCGCGCTCCCTCTCCCGCGCCAACGTGTTCGTTGTCGGCGCAGGAGCCATCGGCTGCGAGCTCCTCAAGTCCCTCGCCCTCCTCCCCCCGCTCTCCCTCACCATCACGGACCTCGACAAGATCGAGCGCAGCAACCTCTCCCGCCAGCTTCTCTTCCGCGACGATAACATCAACGAGTTCAAGTCGACCACCGCCGCTAAGGTCCTTTCGCGCCTCACAATGCCCGTCGCCTGGTCCCCGACCGTCACCGCTCTCACCGCCCCCGTGTCCGCCCCCTCCTTTTCCCCCTCCTTCTGGTCGCGTCAATCGCACCTTCTAACCGCGCTCGACAACGTCCCCGCCCGCATCCACTGCTCCCACAAGGCCCTTTTGCACAACCTCTTCCACCTCGATAGCGGCACCATGGGCTCCAAGGGCTCGACGCAGACCGTCCTGCCGACCCTCACGGAGCTGTACCACGACGTGACCGACGCGGCTGTAGCAGAGACTCCTGTCTGCACGATCAAACAATTCCCGTACACGACCGAACACGTGGTGCACTGGGGTCGCGGCATTTTCGAGGATCTGTTCGACAAGGACGTCAAGCTAGCTGCCAAGTACACGGACCTCGACGCGCATCGCGAGGAGATTGAGGAGAAGTTCGGCGACGACGCCCCGCGAGTGATCTCGAGCATCCGCTCGATAGCAGCGTTCAACCCGACCCCCGACAATGCCGTGCGCTGGGCGCTCCAGCAGTACGAGCAGCTGTTCCGCACGGCCATCGAGGAGCTCATCAAGCAGTATCCGCGTGACCATCGGGACGAAGACGGCGACGCGTTCTGGACCGGCACACGGCGATTCCCGACTGTTCTCAAATCTTACGCGGACTCAGCTGACTCCGCTGGCATGCTCGAATTCGTCAAAGCCGCTGCCGTTCTCAAGCTTCGCGTGCACGGCGTGGACGATTTCGCGTCGGCCGATGTCGCCACCGCAATCGAGAGCCGCGCCACCTCCCCCCCCCCCGCCGCCCCTCCCGCTTCGACGCCCCGCCATGCCGAACAACGCCTCCATCCTCAAAGCTTCGAGAAGGACGACGACGATAACGGCCACATTCCGTTCATTGCGGCCTGCGCCGCCCTTCGCGCCCGCAACTACAACATCCACACCGCGGACGCCATCACTCTGAGCGAGACTAAGAAGATCTCGGGCAGCATCATCCCCGCCATGATCACGACTACCGCTTGCGTGGGCGGCCTCGTTATGAACGAGTTCGTCAAGATGGTTCTGGTCGGCAACAAGGACGGGCTCGGAAGGTTCAGGAACGCGTTTGTGAACTTGGCGCTGCCCTTCTTCGCGCTGACCAAGCCCGAGCCGCCCGAAACGTTCGCCTCGACGGTCAAGGGATTCGAGCGCTACAGTAGCTGGTCGCGCTTGGAGGTGAAGGAGAAGCCCTCGGCGCTCATGACTGTGCACAGGCTGGTGAAGAAGCTCGAGCAGCGGTTGGGGGATGGCGCGAGCGTGAACACTGTGAGCTGGAACGGCCTGCTAATCTGGGCCGATTTCATTCACGGCCGGAAGGCGGACGTGTTCAGGGGTGCGCTGGAGAGCGCGATAGAGGAGGCTCTTGCGAACGACGAGGAGGTAGAGGCCGAAGACGATCGGGAGGCTGACAGCGGCGAGGAAAAGAAGGAGCTCGACCGAGACTGCGAGTTCATAGACGTCAAGGTCACGGCAGAGCGCGACGAAGAGGAGCTACTGGTGCCTGCTGTGAGGGTTGTAAAGGTAGAATAAACGAGCCGATCTGATAACGCTTCACTGACTACGCTTCACTACTGACCACGCTCTTCAGATCCGCAAAAAGCATCCGCTTGTGCCGCACCCGTACTTCATATCATGCGCTGAAGTGCCGTGGCAATTTACGAGTTTCACACGCCTTCTCAGCGCTGCGATGCGCTCTTCTCGCATCCTGGCCCGCTACCTCTCCTCGGCCACTCCTCCTGCACCCCTTCTTCTCCGTCCCCTGATAGGCCTGGAAGTGCACGCCCAGCTACAAACTGCCACAAAGCTCTTCACAAGCTCCCCCACTACCAGCTCTTCCGCTCCAAACACAAACCTCTCGCCCTTCGATCTTTCCCTCCCCGGCACGCTGCCCGTTCTCTCGCCGGACGCTGTCCGCTTGGCACTCACAGCCAGCCTCGCGCTGTCCTCTACCATCAACAATGTGTCAATCTTTGAGCGCAAACATTATTTTTACCCCGACAGTCCACACAATTACCAGGTGACGCAAAATCGTTGGCCGGTTGCGTCTGGAGGAAGGCTGGATTTCGAAGGAGGCAGCACCGAAGTTACGCGTGTGCAGATTGAGACTGACACAGGGAAAATGACTGGGGCGCTTGATGCACAGGGTTCTGCACAGGGCGTCAGCAACATCGATTACAACAGAGCCGGCTGTGGGCTGATTGAGATTGTGTTTGAGCCCGACATTGACACGTGCGAGGGAGCAGGCCGGGCGGTCAAACAGCTGCAGATGCTGCTCAAGCACACAGGGGTCTGTGACGGTCGGTTCGAAGAGGGAAGCATGCGAGTGGATCTCAACGTGAGCGTGTACGAGGAGGGAAAGTTCATGCTGAACAACCGAGTGGAGGTAAAGAACATCAACTCGCTCAAGGCGATAGTGAGCGCCGCTGAGTTCGAGTACGAGCGACAGAAGAAGATTGTGGAGGCTGGCGGGACGGTGGCTCAGGAGACTCGTATGTTCGACAAAGTTACCGGCGTTACCAAGGTTATGCGGAGGAAAGAGGACATGCTGGACTATCGATTTATGCCCGAGCCGGACCTCCCCCCGTTAGTTCTAGACAGATTCGACGGGATCGACTTGGAGGATATCAGGCGGAACCTCGCGGAACTTCCGGAGCTGGCGAAGCTGGTAAGGCGCGAACATCGGAGCGGAGGCGCGACATCTCGGCTCATCGTGCCCACCTTTGTCAGCTTTGTATTTGCGTCGCTCACTCAACTCTCGCACTTCCCAACTCTTCCCAACCCTCGCAGCGCTTGAAGGAGCAGTACGAGGACGTCACCGATGCGTTCATCACCATGATTGTTGACGAGGGCTACGTGAACTACTTCGACGAGTGCCTGCGCCACGAGGCCGCCAACTCTGGGTTGACGGCCACGTACTTGTGCAATGAGGTGTTCATGCTGAGGAACGAGTTCGGGGCGCGGTTCGAGATGGAGAATGGGACGGCTATGCCCCCGCCCGTGACGCCCGCGCAGTTGGGGGATATCGTCAAGAAGGTCGAGGCGGGGGATTTGAGCAAGAAGATGGGCAAGGATCTGTTCAAGGTGCTGTTCCTGGAGGAGGAGAGGGGGGCTGACGTGGACGAGGTTGTAGTCAGAAGGGGGCTGGTGCTTGAGAGAGATCTGGGCGTGCTGATGGAGCTCTGCTTAGGCGTCGTTCACGACGAGAGGTACGCCAAGCAGCTCGTGCTGGTGAAGAGCGCCGAGAACGACAAGAAGAAGGGGAAGATGGTCAAGTTCTTCTTTGGAAAGGTGATGGCCGAGAGCAAGGGCATGGCAGACGTATCGCTGTTGAAGGAGGCACTAGATCGAGTCATCGAGAAGCTTTAGATTTTCATCATAACATCACAAAGCAGTAGTTGTTTAGTCATGTGACAGGTGTCAACTTTCCCTCGCTCTGCTTCTCGAGATCCTTGATGATGTCCCTGTTCCGCTCGCTGTTCGTGGTGATTTCTCTGATGGCAACGACGGCCCACTCTCGCATCGTGACATCCTCCAGGCCCGCCGCGTTGGTGCTCGACAGCACCGCGTAGATATACTCTTTCGGCAGCGCCTCCCTCACCTCCGCGTTGCCGTGCAGCAAGTTCGTTATTATCCTCAGGCAGCTTATCTTGACCTCGCTGTGCGCGTCGCCCGACAGATACTCCACTGCCGTCGCCAATAAATCGGGATACTCCTTCGTTATTCTGGCGTGGCAGCCGTCATCCAGAGTCGCCCCTAGAGCAATCCCTAGAACAGTCGCTATCAGCGGAATGAGCGAGGGCGCCACTGCGTGCTTGTAGCTCGGCAGCCCGACGAACGTCGTCGTCAAGATATTGAGGAACTCCGGTGTCATGAAAGCATGTGATGTCGCGCCGCCCATTGCCGTGTCCGTGTGAGTATACAGCGAGTGCAGCAGTATAATCTGCTCAGGCGTGACTAGCTCATCCTTGCTGTCAACGCTCTTCCACATGGTAACGAAGCCGCCTTCAGTCGCAACAACGCTGGCGAGGAACATCCTGATCCAGTTGGTGAGCGAGTCGGGTTCCGAGTCGCCGCTTGTGCTTGTCGGGAGCGTCAGGCGCAAGATGTTGGACGTCAACACGCGGTCCGAGTTGATTTGAAGGAGGACGGCTGGATGGGATAATATGCTGTTCTGGAGTAACGCCACGGCGCGCTCCATAATGGCCCTCTTCGTCGTTTCCGTCAGAAATGCGGATATTTGGACCTCGCAGACGAGCGTGGTTAGGGTGGGAGTGGCAGTGAGGAGGGAGCTGACGATGGACGGAGTGTGGGGGGACTGTGTGGTCATGTTGGAGAGGACGGAGAAGCACTGCTTGACGCACTTTGTGAAGATGTCATTGACCTCTGGGTTGTCGCTTATTGTGGCCTTAGAAGGGGGGTTTTCGATAAGAGCAACTATCACGCGAGGCACGAGTTCGTGCAGGCCGAGGTTGTGCGACAGCGTCTGGGTCTCTTCAGACTCGCAGTTGCACAAAGACACTATTGCGAGGACTTTTGACAGGGAGTTATAGTCACCAGTCAAGGGGCTTGAAGTCGAGAGGTATGGGATGATCGCGGGGAAGTACGCCAGGGCCGTGGAGTGGCGGAGGGCCTGCGTGCTTCTCAGAGACGCCGCCAGGGCAGGGAGCGAGGCTAGGAGCTCAAGAACCGACATGCTCTTGACGTAATTGGCGCGGACAGCTCGATGAATACAGGAACGACAAGTGTACGCGCCAGCCCATGCGCTGGTGCGCTACGACCCGTCTTTTTGTCTCAATATCGTTACATTTTCATTCGCTTACTCTCCTCGCTCCCGCCTTCCTACTCACACACGCCATCGTTGACCTCCGTACTACCCTACTCCTACACGCACCAAACAACCCGGAGCGTTCTCAGTCCTTGGACTTCTTCTCCTTCTTGCTCTTCTTCGCGCTCTTTGGCGCCTCCTCGGTTTCCTCCGCCTTCCTCTTCTTCTCCTTCTTTTCCTTCTTCTCCTTCTTCTCCGCCTTGGCAACCTTGGCCGCCGCAACATCTTGCATGTCGCTCGACTCGTTGTAGCCCCCGTTCCCGTTCGTCTTCGGCTTAACGAAGACCTCCGCGTTCCCGGCCGCACTCCCGAGCTGCGGCATCTTGCTCCCCTCCATCTCGACGATCCTCGCCTCGACCTTGTTGAAGGCGTCTCGGCCGATGTTAGTGTCGGGCTCGTCGGAGAGCGCGTCGACTCGGACGGCGAGGGACGCCTTGGCGGCGAGGACGCGGGAGATCTTTCCCTTGTTCTTGGGCACGACGCGGCCGACCAGGGACGCGTGGTAGATGAGGCCGTACCTGCGGGAGAGGGGGGTGTTAGTGGACGAGCACGTTGCGAACAAGGGGGTCCTCATGATTCACTATTGGCGCACGGCTCTGTACTTTACTCACTTGGGCGTATCGTGCTTCGTCTTGAGCGCCCTGAAGAGAGCCTTCTCCGCGCCGAGAATCTGCAGAGTGCTCGCCGGGTGCTTGGCCAAGTTCATGAGGCTGCCAGCGTGGCTAATCAGCCTCGCGCCGACCAGCTCGCCGACCATAATCGTCAAGTTGGGCGCGATGGCGTTCATACGGTTCTTGAGGTACTCCCACAGCTGGGAGCGGTAGTCGGACATGGAGAGGACCTGCTCGGCGAGGGAGCGGATGTTCAGGATGTCCATCTCGGCGATCTCGGTTCCCATGGAGATCTCGGCCATGTCCTTGATGGTCTGAATGGTGTCTGCGGACACGTCGTCGGGGAGGATGGTGGACAAGTCGGCGTCCTTGAGGTTCTCCTTGAGCCCGACGTGCTTGACGATGAGCGCGTAGTGCGTGTTCTGATCGGTGCCGGACTCCTTCTGCAGGACCTTGGCGAGCTCGGGGAAGTGCCAGCCGTACCACTCCTTCACGCGCATCGCGTACATGTTGATCTCCTTATCGAGGTCGTCGAGCAGGCCGATGGCCTGGACGATCATGGTGTCGACCTTGTCGGGGCTGAACTTGAGCTTGTAACGGGACAGGGAGTGGGAGAGGCCGAGCTGCGCGGAGGGGGGGGGGTTAGCTAAACGCCCATACGCATGTGTGAACAAAGAGGAGGGCCTTCGTGCGTGGCTTCGAGCGTGGCTTCGTGTGCGCGGCGTCTCGCGCTTGCCCTCTTGACGACTCTCGCTCGCTCTTCTCACCTGCATGGCCTTCATCTCCGCTCCGGACACCTCGGCGTCGAAAAGCTCGGACATCTGGGAGCGGATGCCGCGGAAGATCTCGAAGGAGACGTCGTCGTTGATGCACTTGATCTCGAGCTTGTCGCCGATGGCCTTGCCGAGGGAGCTAGAGGGGGTGGGGTGAGTGAGGTTAAGTGGGGATTGCACACGCGCTACACGACACGCGCTACACGACACGCGCTACACGACACGCGCTACACGACACGCGCTACACGACACGCGCTACACGACACGCGCTACACGACACGCGCAGCTGCTGTTGCGCTTGTTCTCACCTGTCCATCACCATGAGCTCGTCATCTTTGACGTTCTTCTTCAAGAACTTCTTCAATCCACTGGTCAGCTTGCCCTCGATGGCAGCGGTGGCGGCGGCGACGGCATCGGACGTGTCGGCGAACTCGGAGAAGACCTGGAGCTTAAAGTTCTTGGCGGCAGACTTGGAGTCGGTGAAATAGGTGGAGTGGACGTCGTCCTTGGAGCAGGACTTAACCTTGTCGGAGCACTTGAACAGGCCGTAGCCGGCGGAGGATTCGAACAAGACGAGCATTTAGGAAGTGGGGGCGTTGGGGAGGTGTTGGGGAGAGCTGTGTGGAGGGGTGTGTGTTAGAGGTGGTGAAGCAGGTAAGATATACGAGCAGCAGACGAGGTTAGGAGAAGCAGGGAAGCGGAGCGGCTCGCAGTTAGATGTAGGCGAGCTAACCCAGGGCGTTGGGGCGTGGTTGGTAAGCGGTGCGGTCACACAGGGCCTCAAAGAGATGGTCTCGTGTGTCTGGCTGGTTCCGTCTGGCTGCTGCTCGTTCTCGTTCGGGCGAGTGCGGGGGGAGGAGATCGATATATCGCGTAGAGAGCGGCGTGGCGAAGGTGACTGGCAAAGTGAAAGATGTTCGTACGCGAAGTGTGGTGCGCGTGAAGCGTAGAGATGAAGTAAGATCACTTGTGGTCTCCTGGAGGGCATATCAAGCATAGAAGTTGAGGAAAGAGCAAAGCCTGACCTGCTGACCTGACACGGCCTTACCTGACAGGGCCTTACCTGACAGGGACCTGTCCACTCTGCCCAGAGGCACTGGCCAGACACTGTAGAGACATGTTTCACAAGCCGTCCAGCGACGCCGTGCGCAAGCGCTCGCCTTCCGCGCGCTACGTCGCAACCGCTCGCGCCGTGCCCACCCTGCGCTGCTCTGCGCCCTGCGCTGCTTTGCGCACAGCGCTGCTCGCCGCAGCAACAATCGAGGACGCACTCATCAAGCGCTCTCCGCAACCACGCTAGCAGCAAGCATCAACGCCGTGATGCGCGCGCCGCGGCGAACTTATAAGGCATAACGTTTAACATCCTCTTTTAATAACCAGTCGCAACGTGTCAACGTACCCAATGGCGTTTACAACGTCTGTCGTAGCAGCTCTAGTACCCCTGTGTGCGTATGTGCTGTCCACATGTGTTGTCTACTTCCTTGACCCGCCCGACATCTTCCCCAAGTACTTTGCCACCTCCTCATCATCACTGTAGCTCTTAATCATAGCGCGGAGCCTCTCCGCACCTCCCTCGTCGTTGAACGGCTCAAGGCGCGACTCCTCTCCCTCCGCCGCCTTTTCCTTGCAGCGGAACTCGATCATTTGGCGAAGGACGCGAACGGAGTTACCGTCGGACGTCCACATGTCGCGCGCGTCTCCGGCGGCTGGGGGGAGAATGGTTAGCGGGCAGGCAGGCTAGCGGGTATTGTAGTGACTGCGATAACGGAGCAGTCAATCCTGCACCCAATCAGACGTGTGCTCAGTGCGCTCATCTTGCTTGTCATTGCTGCACTCACCATCCGGGTTTTCCTTAAAATAGTCCGAGATGCCGGCCAGGACAGTGAGGACCATTTGACGTTCGTGATCTCCGGGCATACTTGTAATTTGCTGAGGGGAACAGGTGTAAGGCTTATGCTTTGCGGCGTTTGATTGGGGAGAAGGGATTGGGGAGAGGGGAGGGATATCCGGGTGGTTAAGTAAGGACTTTAAAGTCAGGGGGGAGGGCCGCCAAGGACAAGGCGCGCGGTTTGACAAATGATGCCGGGGGGGAAGCGTCGCTCTTTACAAACTTCGCTCTTTGTGACTGCCCGCATAGCGACCTACAGTTGTTAATGGCACATATATATCTAAGGAGCCTCTCAGCAGTCTCTGAGCCAACACTAACTCCAAAATGAAAACCTCCACAGCTTCTAATGCAGCTTCTGAGCACTGCACCACTGTCCCACTTGAGGCCACTCCCGCCTAACAACTTAACCGAAGACACCGGGAGTCGCAGACCCGTGTCTGCACGGCTTCTTACGCCTAATAGATATTTGTTAATTTATTATATAATTGTTGTCATGAATATCTACAGGCGCTATGTGCGGCCTGTCAAAGCACGCAGCCCCTTGTTCACACATGTATATGGCACACATGTGTATGGCACACAGAGTATGGCACACATGTACTCATAAGCTCTGGGCCAGAGGTAGGTTTAGTGCTCGTGCTAAAAGTCATGCCCTCAACGACACTCCTCCCCAACTCTCAGTGAGAGTCTCTCAGCAAACTCCTTGCCCCCACCCTCCTACAACCCTAGCACCTACACATCCCACCCACACCGCCCCACCTCAGCAGTTGGTCATGCCCCAACATACTTCGGCATCCAAGGAGCTCTCCAAGCTCGCCCCCCCTGACATCCGGGCTCGGTGCCGAGAACTGTCCAGGCTGGAGAATGAACACCCCAAGATAAAGTGGGCCGTGTTCCAGGAGCAGCACAGGACGGAGGAGCGCGCCGCGCTAAGGTTTGAGCGCATGGTTGGGAAGGAGGGAGAGTTCAAGCGGGGGACGTTGAGCGGGGTTGTGGACAAGATTATTAAGAAGATTGCTAGGGCAGTTGACAAGCAGATGAAGGAGAAGGGGGGGACGGCGTTCTCGATCATTAGGTCGACGTTTTTGAACTGGGACGCTGACGCGTCTGGGGAGATGAGCAAGGCCGAGGTCGTTGGGGCGCTGAGGATGCTCAAGTGTTCAGTGAAGGACAGTGAGTGTGATGCCCTGGTCAAGTACTATGACTTGGAGGGGGATGGCGAGATGAAGTACCAGCCGCTCGTGGAGGACATTACGAGGGCCAGCCCTCACTTTTTGAACCACCCGAACACCGAACGGCTCAACAGGGAGGTGCAGGACTCTGCCAGGGCCGCCGTGGAGCTCGACAACAAGGTGGTCAAGGTCATGCCAAGGGTGTGCGAGCTGTTCTTGAAGAAGCTGCAGAGGAACTTGCTGACGATAATGAGGGAGAAGGGCGGGACGGAGCACTCGCTTCTGCGCGCGAACTTCCTCAACTGGGACGCGGACAAGAGCGGCGAGATTGGCGTCAAGGAGTTCATGGGCGCCGTGAACCAGGTACGCGAGAACCCTTTGTTCACACTGTATAATAACTGTGTATACGCTGTATATGAGTGTGTGCTCATACTGTGACTACTCCCCAGTTCGGGCTAAAGCTGTCTACGTCGGAGGCCTCGGCAATCGTCGACTACTACGACTTGGAGGGCGACGGGGAGATGAAATACGAGCCGCTCGTCAAAGACGTCGTCAGCGGCACGAGCCACTTCATGGTGCATCCGTCCACGGCTCGGACGAAGACGCCGGCCACCCCCACGCAAGACCTTGCGTTGATCCAGAAGGCGCAGGACGAGGAGGCGCTGTTCAGCGCTCGGCCGAGGAAGAGGCCGCCGAACGCGGTGGTGGAGGCGTTCAAGGCCAAGCTTCGGAACAAGCTGGAGATGCAGATGCGAATGAGCGGCGGCACCATCTTCTCCATCTGCAGGGAATCGTTCCTGATGTGGGACGGCGACTGCAGCGGCAAGCTCGACGTGCGCGAGTTCATGGGCGCGCTGTCGAAGATGGGCCTGTCCGTGAGCGAGAGCGACGCTCGGCAGATTGTGAAGGTGTACGATCTCGAGGACGAGGGGGAGATGAGCTACCACGAGCTCGTCAAGGACGTGGTGGAGGGCGTGCCTGACATGCTGAGCTGGAGCTTGACGGGGAGGGGGGAGGGGGACGAGAGGGTGGAGCCGGCGAGCGCGGGGGGGAAGCCGGCGCCGAGCGCCGTGAAAAGAATCGAGGCGAAGATCAAGGAGAGCGCGGACTTGGCGGCGACGAAGAGCGTTACGAAGATTTCGGGACAAGACCTGTTCTACGGGACTTGCATCAGGTTCGACACGGACAACACCGGGCGGTTGAGCAAGGGGGACTTGGAGAGGGTCTTCAAGGAAATCAGGTGCAAGCTGGGCGTGGTCGAGGTCAAGCACTTGGTAGGCTGGTACGACATGGACGCGACCGACAGCATCGAGTACAAGAAGATTGTTCGGAGCGCCTGGAGGCCTCTGGATTTGGGAAGGCTGGGGGGGGGCGGCGGCGGCGGCGTGGTTCGGGGCTCCGCGAGAGATAGGAAGATGAACTTCAAGAGCGACGCGCTTACGGCTAGGGCCAACCGGGCGGGAGTGCTTGCCGAAAAGGCTAGGATCGAGCGGAAGATCAAAGACATTGCGCTGAAAGAGCGCATGATCAGGAGCAAAATCGATACCATCAGGGGGACGGCGAGGTAATGTAGAGAACAGACTGTGATATTAAAAGAACTTGAAGACGCACGTTTATCATAGTATAGCATCACCAGGGTTATCTCATAGCCAGTGATTTTTATTATTATCGAAGAACTTGTGCGGAAGACGTTTATCATAGCATAACATCATAGGGTATTCTTAACTCGCTCTCGCTGTTCTTAAAGCTCGCTTACTCGGTAAGCTCTCCGGAGTCAACGATGGTGACCTTCTTGGACGTCTTGCCGGAGCTGGAGCCCACGCCCTCAATCGTCATGACGAAGTCCTCGCCCTCCAGCACCTTCCCGAACACAACGTGGCGTCCGTCGAGCCACGCCGTCTTGACAGTGGTGATGAAGAACTGGGACCCGTTTGTGTTGGGACCGGCGTTGGCCATGGAGAGGTAGTACGGTCCCTCGTGCTTCAGCTTGAAGTTCTCGTCCGCGAACTTCGCGCCGTAGATTGACTCGCCGCCGGTTCCGGTCCCGTGCGTGAAGTCTCCACCCTGGAGCATGAAGGAGGGAATAACCCTGTGGAAGACAGAGTTCTTGTAGTGGAGCGGCTTGCCGGACTTGCCCATCCCTTTCTCCCCCGTGCACAACGCGCGGAAGTTCTCCACCGTCTTCGGAACCGCGTCCCCAAACAGTCCCATAACGATCCGTCCCTTTCCCCCCCCCTCAATCTCAACGTCAAAGAACACTTTAGAGGTGATTGTCTCGAGACCGCCGCCGGCGTCAGCCGCAGACTGGAGGGCCATGGTGGAGGCGACGAGGCATAGAGCGAGGAGGACGAGGATGGGAGAGAGCATGGTGCTGGGTGATGGTGTTAGTGGGGGGTGGGGGACGGAACGTTATCTTTGACAGGTGGAACTCCGGGGGAATAGGTTGGGAGCAAGGGAGATTGGACAGGTGAAAGAGAAGGGCAGGTGTGGGGGGACGAGTGGGGCTCAAGAAGTTCGTGCGTTGCACTCCGTAGTAGCCGTCATGTCGCTTACTTGGTCTGTGAGATGAATGAATGTGTCCATTGTTATTTTCTCTTATTTTAGAGCCTCAAATTGCTGTTGGCAGAAAGCGAGGAGTGGGGGGCAAGGGACCGCCCGATATGACTCGCGGCGAGGGTGTAGGGGGCAGCATTGGCAAGGCATAGGAATTGAGCGCGCGCGTTGTTGGCGTGTGTGAATCATTGCTGGTTAAAGGCTAATAAGGTAAATTACTTTACTCCGGATAACTCCGGACCGGTAGCGCGCGGTCGCCACGGCCATGATGGAAACCTTCTGGAAAGCCAGGGAGACCTCACTTTCGTTTCACGATCATTGCAGCAGGTCATCGGATCGTACAACCCCTCGCGCACGCGCTGAAGGAGCAAGCCCAAATTACAGGGCAAACTATCTGCTTGATTTCCACTTTTCAACAACACGAATACGGAGCGCCAAGGAACGCCAAAGTTCACAACAACATTCACGTCCTGTCCACAACCGCCAACCTTACCAAAGCCCTGCCTTTCAATCCGGCGTCGTTGCCCCCTCCATCATCTCGCCAACAGCTCCCTCTTGACTGCATTGTACTGCATTGTAGCCCCCATGGACATCCTCTCCTCCTACTGGCCACCA
>Ga0307985_10001280_pt1 | contig 14294 bp, 11 predicted proteins | sample EllFjometageno80_FD_203155 | JGI IMG/M metagenome (GOLD analysis project Ga0307985, IMG submission 203155) | Marine microbial communities from Ellis Fjord, Antarctic Ocean - #80 | ecosystem: Environmental > Aquatic > Marine > Unclassified | place: Southern Ocean | collected 2014-10-09 | reverse complement strand
TCCAAGGCCGAACGCGTCTGCGATAACCCCCACCAACAGCGGCCCGACCATCTGGCCGCCGTCCTGAATCGCGCTGAACCCGGCAATGAACTGGCTTGGCGATTCACGAGGCGCCAAGTCCGATGCCAACGTCAACATCGTTCCAGAGCTCAGGCCGTTGCCGACACCGATGAGTGCGCCAGCAATCACTACACCCGTCGTGGTATCGACCAGACCAAGAGCAAACAGACCAATTGCCATAAGCGTGAATGCCGGGGCGATAGCGCGCAGGCGGCCGAACCGGTCCATGATCCACCCCGCGACCGGGAACAACATCAGGTCAGCGCCCATGCCGATCGCGACAATCACGCCGACAGCGGTTGGTGTCACATCAAGCGCTGCGGCAATCAACGGCAGCAACACCGATCGGCCGCGTCGGGCGGTCATGATGAGGAACGGTCCGCTCGCCGACATGAGTAACAGCCTGCGGTGTTGACGTAGCGCCCCCAACAGTCCCACCGAGTGCTTTTCGGGAACGATGTCGGATGCCGCCGCCCGGCTCGAAGCTCTAGCCAAAGGAATCAGGCCAGCTGCGGTCACGCCAGCAGCGATGACAAAGGTCGCCGTGAACCCAATGTGCTCGACGAGGAAGCCCCCAACCAACGGACCAACGAAACTGCCGAACCTGCGAAGTCCTCCCATCAGCGAATTCGCTCGACCCCGTGCAAGAGCCGGCACTGTTCGGGTGATTGTCGTGAGCGATGCAAGGCGCATCGCTGTCGCTGCTGCCCCGACCGCAAGCTGGAGTCCAGTGAGAGCGATCGGATCGCTACTCATGGTTGTGAGTCCAATAGCAACCGCAGCCAGCGCTAACGAGATTGCGGTCGTCGGCCGCTCACCAAAACGAGCGATCGCACCACCACTGGGAAGCGCCCCTGCAAAGGCTCCAAAGCCTGCTGCGGCCAACACCACCGACGTAGCGGTGAACGAAAGGCCGACCTCAAGCAGGTAAAGCGGCAGCGCTACGAGCAAGATTCCCAGACCCAAAGCAATTGCAGTCCATGGGCCATAGACGCCAGGGACCAGGCTCCGCAGGGCTGACCTTCCTCCAGCTTGCTCCGATTCTCTGCCGTGCTGCACTACGTCGACCGTACGGGCTGCCAGCTACTCCAGCCACGTTTCAACTTGAGAACAACTTGGTACACGTGCCAAGTGGCCAGAGTCAGCCGGACGAAAGCCGCGTGTACCGACTGTGCCAGGGTGTGTCTGGGTTTAACACCAAGGGTTACGCGAGGATGTTCTGTGTGGATGAGTTGAGTACGGACCGGCCAACTGCGGTGGAGCTGCTTGAGATCATGGCGGCAACGCTGAGCCAGACGGTCGTGCCAGCGACCGCCCCCCATGCGCAGCATCAGGCCAGAGTCGTTGCGAACCTCTGCCGCGTCCTTGGCCGAGAGCTTGCGGCCGACAAACCAACGACCGTCTCGATTCCACCATCGCTGCGCGACGTAGACAACGCAACTGCCGACGATGCCTACGGCCACATCCTTGAACTCGTGCGGGCAAAGCTTGCAGTGAACAAGCCCGGCTACGACGCACATGGCGCAGCCCAAGAACGAGACATCGTCGCATGAGCAGGATCAACGAGACGACGCTTGGCTCTTACCTCAGCACTGCGCTGCAATCGGACGTGACGGTCGCCAACTTGGCGCCAGTGACTGCAGGAGCTCGCCGTATCAACGTGCTGTTCGACGCCACAATCGATGACGCACATCGCGGTCTCTGCATAACCCAGCTGCCAAACGAGGGCGATGCATTCCGCTCGATCCCCGACGAGGTGCAGTGGCTGAACCTGGCCCACACCGCCGACATGAACGTCGCCGAAGTGGTGGCCTGGAGCGACGACGCTTCCGTTCTCGGGGGCCCGTTTTTCATCACGCAGCAGATTCACGGCGTCACTATCCCAAAACACGTCATCGAGTTGTGCTCCGCTACGCCCGGGCTCGGCTCCAAGGTCGCGTTTCAACTCGGCGAGTCACTTGCCAAATTGCACGTGCGCAGCATTGACGAGGTTCCGGCCGACGTCGAACGCCCGCCCGGCACCGCAGTCGACGCTGCCCTCGCCTGGATCGACGAGGGTATATCTGAATTGCTGCAGCGTTCCCCTGCCTTTGAGCTAGTCGTCAGGTGGTTGACGAACAATCAACCACCACCTGCCCCCATCACGCCCATCCACGGCGACACTCGCAATGGCAACATCATCGTGAACGAGAACGGCCTGGGCGCCATCCTGGATTGGGAAACCGCTCATATCGGGGAACCGTTCGAGGATTTAGCCTGGCTCGCTCAACGTATGTGGCGCGTCCGTAACGACCACCTCGAGATTGGCGGTTTCGCGGATCGCAGCGACTTGCGGAGCGGCTACGAAGCCGGCGGTGGCACATGGAGCGACGAGCGTTTCCATTGGTGGAAGGTCTATCGCTGCGTGTGGTGGGGGCTAGGCCTCGCCCGCCAAGGTCGCCAGCATCTCGACGGCACGTTCCGGTCAGTCATAATGGCAGCAAGTGGTCGCCGAGTCGCTGAACTCGAATGGGATGCTCTGTGTCTCATCGATCCCGGTGTCCGCTCTACCTGAGACCACTCGCTATGTGTCGACGCGTAAACGGTTCTCGCGGCTGTCACTATCGTTCCTGTCTGAGCTTGGTTAACACGACAAGCCATGGTTCGACGTCGACAGCGCACGCTATGACACCCGGGTGTGTCCAGCCGCTAAAGCCTGTGCGGCCACATTGGGTGACCATCTACGCGCCGGCATCACCGATGCGATCCAAGCGCAGCCCAACACCAATGGGTTGATAGCGCCGAGTAACAACGACCTTCGATGCAGTCCGGATGTATCGCCCTACATGGACCATCTGATGTTCCGCATCTGGGAAAGGCCGGTCAAGCAGCGTCAGGGGCGCAGTAATACCTTGCCGGTTGTCTTGCGGCCTTCGAGCATTTCGTGAGCCTGGGTTGCCTCAGCCAATGGCAGTTCGAGCCCGATACGAACGTCGAGTTCGCCCGACGCAATCCAGCCGAACATTTGATCGGCTCGCGTCTGCAGCTCCCCGGGATCGGACAGATAATCGAACAGGCTTGGGCGCGTGACGAATAAGGATTTGCCGGCGCTTGCTGCGATAGGCGTGATCGCTGGAACTGGACCAGACGCGTTGCCGAACGTTGCCATAACGCCGCGGCGTCGCAGCACCCGCAGGCCTCCGTTGAACGTAGTAGCACCCACACCGTCATAGACCACGTCGATCGGGTTCGGGCCCGCGATGTCCTCGATAGCGGCAGCGAAGTCAACGTCGCGGTACATAATCACATGGTCCGCACCGGCGCCCCTAGCCAGCTCTGCTTTCTCGTCGGTACCGACCGTGGCAAAGACTTCGGCACCTCGCATCTTGGCCATCTGTACCAGCAACAAGCCGACACCGCCGGCAGCGGCGTGGACCACACATTTGTCACCCTCGTTGAGCGGATAGGTGCTGTCAACCAGATAGTGAGCGGTGAGCCCTTGCAACATTGATGCCGCAGCAACATCCTCGCCGACTCCCTTAGGCACCGCAACCGCCGAGGCCGCAGGCATCGCTACTCGTTCGGCGTAACTGCCAATCGCTCCGGTCCACGCGACCTTGTCGCCGACACTCCACTGGCCTGCATCAGCACCCACCGATGTCACGGTGCCGGAACCTTCGAGGCCAGGTGTGAGGGGTAGCGGCATGTCGTAGAGGCCTGACCGATGATAGGTGTCGATGTAATTGACACCAGCAGCACCGACCTGCACGACGATGCCGTCGGTCGCCGGCGTTGGATCGTCGACTTCCTGGAACGTCATAACCTGAGGGCCGCCGGTCTCACTCATCTGAATCGCGTGCATTGGCGGACTCTAATCGTTCCCGGGCTCCACACCAGGAGGAGTCAGGGATCAGAACCTGGCTCACAGCCGTTCGCATTGTTCGTGTCGGACAGACTCGGAACTGTCGCAGCCGTCTGGCATGATGCGACGTGATGACTGCGGATAGCGAAACCTCACCCAGCGCTACCGACGCCGCTGGCATGCTTCTCACCCAACTCGTCGAGGCCGAAAAGGCCTATCGATCTGGTGAACCAACCATGGGCGACGACGAGTTCGACGAACTCCGAGACCAGCTCGCTGCGCTCGCTTCTGACCGGGTCGACGTCGATACCTTTCTGAACTCGGTCGCCGGTGGCCTTGAACTCGGCGACGTGCCCCATGTCATCAAGATGTTGTCACTCGGAAAGGTGACAAGCGACGAAGAACTCACCAAGTTCATCGATCGCGTCGGCGCCGACGCATCGCTCGTGATCACCCCCAAACTCGACGGTGTCGCACTTGCGGTTCGTTACGTTCGCGGCACTCTCCGTGATGTCGTCACCCGAGGCAACGGCGAACTCGGCACCTCCGTCATCCACAACAGCGACTTGATCGCCGACCTGCCTGCCACACTCCCCCAGCCCATCGACATCGAGGTCCGTGGTGAAGTCGTGATGACGCACGACGATCTTGCGATTGCATCGACGAACCGTGGCACGCCATTCGCTAATCGCCGCAACCCGATCGGGCCGACGCTGAATCAGGCCACCAAGGACCGCACCTATGAGTCGCCTATGCGGTTCGTCGCATTCTCGATAGCAGCATCCACAAACGAGTCCCTGGTCGATGACTTCTTTGCGCTCGCCGACATGGGCTTTATGGTCGTCGCCGATGAACCCAAGCTGGCGCCGCTGACGGCGATCTTCGACGATGCTCCAATCACGGCTGCATCGCTTCGGGATCACATCGACACGATCGGCGTGGCGATGGCCGAAGTCGGATTCGACTACCTGCTCGATGGGGCCGTGATTGCGGTCAATGACCGCTCGACGCGAGAGCGTCTGGGAGACGGCAGCCGAATCCCACATTGGGCGATTGCATTCAAGTTTGCGTCCGAGACCGCTCACGGCATTCTCGACCGGATCGAGAACGCTGTCGGCAAGACAGGCGCTATCTCCTACACCGCAGTGCTGCGTGAACCGGTGCAGCTAGCCGGCACCGCGGTCGAGCGGGCGTCATTACACAACCCCGCAATCATCGCTGCGCTCGACGTCCGCATAGGTGACACCGTCGTGGTCACGAAGCGCAACGAGATCATCCCGCAGATCGTCGAAGTCGTGCTCAGCGAACGGCCAGCTGACTCGGTCCGCTACGAAGACACCAAGGTCTGCCCAAACTGCGGTGAGCCACTTGACTTCTCGGCCGCTCGACCAAAATGCCTGAGCCCGACGTGCTCGCTCGGGTCCCGACTGGCTAGTGCTGCAAGCCGTAACGGATTCGACTGGGACGGCGTGGGCAAGATCGTCCTTCAAAAGGCCGTCGACGCTGGATTGGTCAACAACCTGGCTGACGTGTTCGCACTCGATGCCCAAGGCTGGGCCACGCTCGAGGGCATCACCGATTCGTCGGCCAAGATCGTCGACATCATCGCTGCGTCGCTTACCACTACCCGGCTCGATCATGTACTCGGCTCATTGGGCATCCGGTTCGTCAACCGCACGTTCGCTCGCCGCCTAGCCGAACACTTCGGCTCGCTCGAAGCAATCCGGGCCGTCGACTTCGGCACACTCCTCCAGGTGGACGGCATCGGCGACGGTCGTGCCGAAGCCATCATCACCGATCTCGTAACCCTGTCCCCTGTCCTTGACCGCCTGGCCAAGCTCGGGCTTGTGCCGCTACCCATGCCAGAGGTTCAGGTCGCCGAAGGCGCACCGTTTGCTGGCCACAAGGTGCTCGTGACCGGCACCCTTCCTGGAAACATGAAACGAGACGAAGCCAAAGAGGCTGTACGCACGCTCGGCGGAGATCCCGCCTCTTCGGTCAGCGCCAAGGTCACCCGGTACGTGATCGGCGAAAGCGCCGGCCAAGCCAAGGTCGACAAGGTCGAAGCCCTAGTTGCTTCGGACCCTGAGCGTTATCAGGTCCTGACCGGCGAAGAATTCATCGAACTACTCGCCAGCGTCTGACCAGGCCTTGCCAAGACGTGCTGGCTAGGCCTGACCGTGTGAATGTCCTGGCCCGAATCGAGGTCTCGCCGTTGGCCACACACGCTGCTGTTGCTTCTCAACCAGGCACTGTTGGAGCGAGACATACAAACCAAAGCACTTCGTCACCGAAGCCCCGGTCTGCCGATAAACGAGAAGGGCTACTCCGCGATGATCGCGTAAACCTCTATCTCGACGCTCATGCGCGGGTCGACCAGTTTCGACACTTCGACCATGGTCGAGACGGGACGGACCTTCTCGAAGATCTCGCTGTGCGCTCGGGCCACCTGCGGCATATCGCGCTCGATGTCGGTTACATAGATCACGGTTCGCACGACGTCGATAGGCCCGCTGTCGACTTCGGCCAGTGCCTTCAGGATGATGCCAAGCGCTGACACCGCCTGCTCATAGGTGTTAGTGCCGTCGAGCGAGTCCATCGCAGCGCATGTTCCAGCAACATGCACCTGATTCCCCACCCGGACGGCTCGGCAGTAGCCGTGTACATCTTCGAACGGGCTTCCCGACGCAACGTTTTTCCGTGTCATCCAGCTATCCAACCACACGGATGCAAATTAGGTGCGGAACCGTCGATTATCGCGGGTAGCGCTCCTAATTTGCATCGATGTGGGGTTAATCGAGCCAGCTCGCTGGGGCGCCGCGTTGGACCTTGTTGAAGCGGCTGGCGAAGGAAGGCGTCTCGAATATCTCGCTGCTGCCGCCGTAGCCGAACAGGTATTGGCCGACGCGACGCATCTGCATCTCTTCGGAGCCCTCGGTGATGCGGTAACGACGGTGATGGCGGAAGATGTGTTCGAACGGCATATGTCGGCTGTAGCCAATACCACCGTGCACCTGGATGGCCTTGTCGGCAGCTTCGCCAACCAGGCGATTGGCCTGGTAGTTACACATAGCGACCTTGTCCGATATCTCGGTGCCGTGTTCGACCTGATCCAGTTGCCATGCCGTCTTACGTATGAGTTCACGAAGCATTGCTGCCTGCGTGTGCAGCTCGACTAGCGGGAACTGGATCCCCTGATTCACCGACAACGCCCGTTCGTGGATCATGCGCTCACGGGCGTACTTCACCGATTCGTTGATGCAGTATTGCGCTGCACCCAAGCTGGACGCGGCCTGACGGATACGGTTCTCGTGTACAAACAACTGCGCGGTGGCCAGACCTTGGCCTTCTGGGCCGAGCATGTCGGACTCTTTCACCCGCACGTCGGTCAGCGTGACTTCGGCATGGTCGGTGGGCATGTTGTAGGTCCACCACATGAACTCGACCTTGAAGCCCGGTGATTCGACCGGCACGATGAAGTTCGAGATTCCTGCGGCCTCGCCTGGGCTGCCCGAGGTGCGGCAGAAGATGTAGTCATGGGTCGCCGCGTGCATACCGGTGTTCCACCGCTTGGCTCCATTGATTACCCATTCGTCGCCATCCTTGTAGGCGTTCGTTTCCATACGGGTTGCGTCGGTGCCGAACATCGGCTCGGTCAGGCCGAAGCCGATCCGAGCGTTGCCCTCGAGCATCTTCGGAATCCAGTGGTCTTGCTGTTCCTGCGAGCCGTACTTCTCCATCATCAACACGGTCGGGAAGTTGCCGACGATCGATGACTCGTTCTGCAAGTCGTTGTGCAGACCAAGGCCCTTGGCCGCCAGGTGTTCTCGGATAACCGCCATTCCGAGGTTCGAGCCGTCCTTACCGCCGAAACGTTCGGGCAGATGCCAACGCAAGAAGCCAGCAACGTCTGCTCGACGCTTCATTTCCTTAAGGAGCGCCTCCCACTCCTCGTTCGGCCAGCCGTTCCGATCCCAATCGGTGCGGCTGTCTTCACGCCTATGATCAAAGAAGCGGATGTTGTCGTTCTCGCGTTCGAGCGGCTTGATCTCGTCCTCAATGAACTGATCAAGCTGGTCGAGTAGGTCTTGGATGTCGGCCGGGATGTTGAAGTCCATGCCCTGACCCTACGACTTCTCCACATTCGAACTCGAACCGAGGGCCCATGTCCATCGTGTCGAGAACTACCTGCCTCGACTCATCGGAAGAATCCCCCTGATTCGGCTGGCACGAGCGGCTAGCGTTCGCTCGTGCCCGTTGCCAAGGTCGATCACCGGTCGATCGGCATACTTGGCGTGCTCACCATTTGCGCCTACGGCTCGTGGTACTACTCATTCGGCGTCTTGCTCGGCCCAATCCAGATCGACACCGGTTGGAGCCAATCAACGCTGGCATCATCGTTCTCGGCTGGAACCATTCTGATTGGGCTATCCGCACTCTTTGGAGGGCGGCTACTCGACCAGGCGGGACACCGACCTGTCTTCCTGCTCGGTGGCGGCGTCGGAACCACCGGCCTGGTCCTTGCTTCGTCTGCCAACCACATCGGCGTGTTCTTTGTGGGTGCCGCGATCGGCCTGGCAGCATTTGGGTCACTGGGCTTTTACCACGTCACTATGACGACAGCTGTTCGACTGAACCCTGACGAACCGGCACGAGCGATCGCTCTCTTGACAATTTGGGGGGCACTTGCGTCCGCCATCTTCCTGCCAGGTACCGACTGGCTCCAGTCCGAGCTCGGCTGGCGCTCAGCGACGCGGATTCTTGCAGGCGTAAGCGGAACGGCATTCATCATCGCAGCATTTGCCTTGCCGACCACCGCTCCATCAGAGCCGACGGCCAGGCCATCGGTGCGCCAGGTCCTGGCGTCCACGGTGTCTAGCCCAGCAACGCGCCTCTTCACGGTCGCTGTCGGCTTCGGCGGACTTGCGATGTCAACCGTATTGGTCTTCCAGGTTCCCGTGATGACCGAGGCTGGCCTTGGTAGTGCAACAGCCGCATCGATGGCAGGGCTGCGCGGCTTCTGCCAGCTCGGAGGACGCCTGCCGCTGACGCCCCTCGTTGGTTGGCTCGGCCGCGACCGAGCACTGATGGCCGCCTTCGCCGCTATGAGCCTTGGTGGCGTGCTGTTGGCGTTTGCCGGTTCGGTGCCAGTCGCCGCGACCTTCGCTGTGGTCGCTGGGTTCGGCATTGGAGCATTCAGCCCGCTGCAGGGCATGAAAGGCGAACAGCTCTTCGAGCGCGACCGCTTGGGCGCAACGATGGGCGTCTATGGCGCGGTGTTACTGCTGGTGGGCTCACCGGGCCCGATCCTTGGCGGCATTATTCTCGAGCGGACCGGTGATGCCAGATGGGTGACATTGATCGTCGTTTTCGCCGCATCGGTTGCATTCACGGCAACGGCTTTTCTGGCCCGCATAGGCCATCAACAAGCCGACTAAGCCGTCAACAGGGTTAACAGTGGCAGGCCATGAACCCATTGGTCTCCGACCAATCGTTCCGCTTTGCCGGCTGTGCCGACAAGGCGCTGGTAGGTAACGCTCAGGAGTTCCGGCTTGCCATCCGCCGGGTTCTACATCAGCAGTGTGAGCATTTCGTAGAGAACCGCTGGCTTCTCGCTACCAACGACATGGATCGTCGCTTCGCTGGTCAACAACGTGCCGCTGCCTTTGGCCTCGGCCTTGATGACCCGAGAGCGGGCATGCAGCGTTGACGGGATCGGCACAGGTGCCAGGAACCGCAACTTGTTGGCGCCGTAATTCACCCCGTTCGAAACACCGTCGAGCTCGAGCGGCAGCTTGACGATCGAGGCCATCAGGCTGAGGGTGAAGAAGCCATGCGCGATCGGTCCGCCAAAGGGACCTGCATTAGCTCGTTCGACATCGATGTGAATCCACTGGTGATCACCGGTGATTTCAGCGAACAAGTTGACCTTGTCCTGAGTCATTTCAAAGGTCGGGCCCCAGTCAGAGAACTCGTCGCTGATGGAGTCGTTGATGGCGTCTATATCGTCGAATCGCATGTAAGAAAAGTTACTCGATCCCCGTTGGGTCGGCCCTACTGGATCCAAGGGACTATTTTCGAGGTAGTGCGCTCAGTAATTATTGGCTCTGGGCTGGCCGTACCGCCACATGCCGTGACAAATGATGACCTCGTCCAGATCATGGACACCAACGACGAGTGGATCACTAAACGAACCGGTGTTGAACAGCGTCATTGCTCCGGACTCGGCTTGGCTCCTCTGACCTCGCCGTTTCAGCCTGCTCTGATGCGCTCGCCCATGCCGAGATAGAAGCAGCCGATGTAGGTCTTCTGGTGACGGCCATGATGGTGCCCGACGAGTTCGCGCCAGGTGCCGCGGCAACGGTGCAGCATTTGCTGGAGCTTGGCCACGTTGGAGCGTTCGACACCCGCCAGCAATGCAGCGGTGTCCTGTCTGCTTCCCAGCGTTCGCGCTGACACTCGTTAAGGCGCACTCCTGTACCGCCGCCCCTAGCCGTATTGCTTTTGTCTACGGGCGTGTCCACAGCTACAGCTGGGTCAGACCCAGCCTGGGCGGCGATCAGCCAACCGGGACCGTCGAGCTGAGAACTCCAAAACAGCGTTTGCGAGCCCCATCGAGCAAAGGCGGACTACACCGACTAAGCCTTTTTGGCTGCGATCTGGGCCTTGAGGTTCGCGATGAACTCTTTGAACTCTGGTTGTTGCATTGCCCAGAACTGCGGAGCTGTTTCCAGGTCAACAGACTCTTGCGAGACGCCGATCGTGTCGAGTTTGGAGAACGTGTCCTTGGTCCTGGCAACGAGTGCCTTGGGAGCAGCCGCAGCGGTCGTGGCGTATTTGATCGCGGTGCCGAGCAGTTCGTCGTCGGACACGCACTTCCACGCCAGACCTGCGTCAGCCGCTTGTTGTCCCGAGAGGCGTTCCCCAAAGATGACCATTGCTTTAGCTGTTTGTTCGTCGGTCTTGTTGCGCAGCCGCCACGTGTGACCGCCCCCGGAATGGATTGCGATCTGGTGGAATCGTGAGTCGAACTTGGCGGACTCACCAGCCAAGATCATGTCGCAGGCAAGCGCAAGATTCATGCCTGCACCCACGGCGGCACCGTTAACTGCAGCGATCGTTGGCAACGTTGAATGCGCCACCGCTAGGAAGCCGGTGTAGATCGCCGCTAGCTCGTCGGCATTCTGTGCACCGAGCAGATCGTCTAGGTGCGCTCCGGCGCAGAAGCCCCTGCCCGCGCCTGTCAAGACGATTGCGCCGATGCCGTCGTCGGCCTCGGCGTCGGCGACGGCTTGAATCAACGCAACGTTCATCGGCGCAGTCACGGTGTTGCGGCGATCGGGGTCGTTCAGCGTGATGACGGCGACTCGGTCATGGTTCTCGACAAGGATGGTCATGGGTGAAGAAGATAGTTGGGAGCCGTTCACCTTAGGCAATCCTGCCGCGTGGTCTGGGCAAAAGACCTGGATATTGCGCATTCCCGCAACCGATGGCGGAAACCACACAGAGTCACTTAGTGCCCACACAGAGTCCTCTTTACGCTCCTGGCGACCCGATATCGTCCACATCTCTTACGTATATAGGCCATTAGACGCATGGCACATGAATCGGGCCGAACTGCCTCACATCTGGGCGAAGATGGCCGACTAACTATTCGAAGGGAGTACACAATGCAGATTCCGAGCAATAATTCCTCAAGCCCCGAGGGCGTAGAGATCATGAGCGGCAGCAGCATGCCAACCGCGAACGACATGGGTGTCTGGCCTGAGGCCGGACTGGGCGAAACGATCGAACCTGGCATGGTCAACACTTCGCTCGCTCCGAACATTCTTGGCACTCCGCAGACCTTTACCGAGTTGTTGAGAACTGTTGATGACGAGCTACCCGGTGCAGCGGTAGTGCTGCCTCCGCCACCGGCCACGGCCAACGACTCCACCGACTTTGGCCAGATCAGCACAGACACTGACCACGGCGGAACCGACTCTAATGAGGCCATTGACATGGCTGCCAAGGTCATCGACATGACAAGCAAGCAGGAGCTTGTCGTCATTGGCGGCCACGAAGGAGATGACGATGCTGGAGACATCAGCATTACTGACTCAGCGCCTGACGACGGTGCCGATGAGTTCACTGACGGTGCAACCGGCGAGACCGATCTTGACGAACTAGAAGACGCAGACATGTCCATAAGCGACGAATCAACCGAGGCCCACACCTTCGCCACGCCCGAGGACCTCATCGCTGAGGCGCCCGATAGTACAGAAGCGCTCGAGGACTCTCTTACCGATGTCCTCGCCGACTCGGACCCGATCCCGGAGATGGATGGCACGCCACCAGCGAAGCCTGCTGTTGATGCCCAAACTGCCATCACGTCGCACGACAACTTCAACGCCGCTATTGACGAAGCCAGCAAACTCCGCCGCCGTGCGACCGAAGTTCTCAACCAGAGCCAAGTCCAAGCCCAGAAGCTCTTGGATAGCGCCCAACGTCGGGCAGCTGCGACTGTCAGCCAGGGCGACGATCAGGCGTCACGAGTGATCGAAAATGGCCGAGAGCGAGCCATCGCCATCGTGAGTGCCGCCCAAGATCGCGCTGATGAGCTGATCGCGAACATCACTGGCGAAGTGAATCGGATCGAGGACGACGCCCGCATCTCGGCCCACAAGGCAATCGAAAAGGCTCGCCAAGGTGCCGAGGCGAAGGCCACCGAGATCGCCGCCGAGGCAATCACCGACTCACAAATGGTCGTCTCCAACTGCGAAGAACGAGCTCATGGAATCATCGAGACCGCTTCGGAGATGGCCGACGGCATCATCATCGGTGCCGAAGAACTCGTCACGGAGATCAAGTCAGCTTCCGAAGAGAACCTGACAGCAGCCAATTTGCTCGCCGACGAGAAGATCACTCAGGCCGAACAGGTTCTTTCCAACGCCAACGGCCAGGCCGAAGAACTCCACCAGCGTGCAGCCCAGATGCTGGCAACAATCGAGAGGATCAAGGCCAACGCCCAGGCAGACGTCGCCACAGCTGCAGCCAAGGCTGCTGAGCAGGCAACCGTTACCGCCCAGAGCGAGGCTCACGAAGCACTCGCCGACACCCGGCGCGAAGCCGAACTGTTCCTAAGCGCAGCAGCCGCCGAGGTTGCTGAGGCAGACAACGAGTCGAACCGCCTGAAAAACGAAGCGATGGAAGAAGCCAACACGATTCTTTCACAGGCCAACGAGCGGGCGATGACCATGACCGAACAGGCCATGGCTGACGCCGACAGCATCCGTGCAACCGCTCAGTCACAGATCGACCAGGTCATGAGCTCCGGCCGCGAGACCTCGTCCGAGCTCGTCTCTGGCGCCCAAGATCGGGTCGAAGACATCGTGCAGAACGCACAGCTCGAAGCTGAGCAGATTCGTAATGAAGCCCGTAAGACTGCTCGTCGCATGGTCGTTGAAGCACGCTGTCAGGTCGAGACCATCGAGGAACGCGAGTCCGAGAGCAAGAGCTTCTCGGCAATGTGGGATTCGACCAACGAATCCCATGATGACCAGGTCGATGAGTTCTTCGCAGGCATGGACGAGCGCGACGCCGACGAAGTCTTCAACGGTTAACTCCCCGCTGGCCTAGGCCCGCCGTGACCGTAACTGCGATATGGGGTCATGTGCGGGATCAGAGATTTGGGAGCGTTGAAATTGCAACGATCTTGTCAGTTTGCGGGCCGGGAATCGCCGCCCGAACGCTGCCAATCAAGGGCCTGAGAATCGTTGGAACCATCCGGATCCCACAGCTGCATGTTCCGTGATGGCAGCGACCGTGACAGCGGGCCGCCTAGTGCGACTCCTCGCATTTGCCACATCTACCCCGAGCAAACAACCCCTGAGCTCGTCCCTCGCCTCTGCGGCGAAAGCCAGGGAGTCCCGGAGAAGACAGAACGATTCATACTGAAGGTGCGGGTGCTTCGACACTCGCACATTTAAGTTTTAGCGTCTGGCTCTATCAGCGGGTGAAGCTACTGGCCACTTCGAGGCGCGAGGTGTCAGGGAACATGTCGAGGACCTCTGAGCACTGGTGCACCCATCCTCGCTCGGCAAGAAGTCCAGTGTCGCGGCCCAGCGATGCTGGATCACAACTCACCAGGACCAGGCGCGACGCGCTCGTGCTCTCTATAAGGGTCACGCCGTCCTTGCCAAGGCCTCGGCGAGCTGGATCAGCAATGACCGTTGAAAAGGTGGTCGGCGACCATCGCTCAACTAGCGACTGCACGACCTGGACATCTGGTCCCAGATTGTGCCGAGCGTCATTGACTGAGGACGGATTTGACTCAACAGCACACCGGAGCCGATCGCCCGCCGCCCCGCCGCCAAGCAGCCCGACGCCAGCGTACAGATCTAGGACTGAACCC
>Ga0307985_10001279_pt1 | contig 14305 bp, 8 predicted proteins | sample EllFjometageno80_FD_203155 | JGI IMG/M metagenome (GOLD analysis project Ga0307985, IMG submission 203155) | Marine microbial communities from Ellis Fjord, Antarctic Ocean - #80 | ecosystem: Environmental > Aquatic > Marine > Unclassified | place: Southern Ocean | collected 2014-10-09 | reverse complement strand
GAGCAGACGCACAGTCGTTTGTGTGTGTTAGTATGCGTTGTCAGTTGTCAGCAGGTCAGGCAGAAAAATATAGGCAGAAATATGGACGAGAACGAAATGATGATTTCTCTCACAGCGATCTACAACTGTACAACTGTTATACTGTATACAGCTCAGCTAGCACTACAGCACACTAACCCAAATCGATCATACGGAGAGCCAGAAACCACCACGTTGCCCCTACCTATCCTACCATTGAGCTTTAATCGCCACCAGCAGACAAGACAAGCCATATCCCCAATAGTCACCTGCAACGCTGCAACAAAACACCTACCTGCCTACAACTGCTCCCTGCTCTCCACCCCCTAACGCTCCGCCGTTCCAACAGCTGTTACTCGACCTGTCCCAGCCCACATCACCTCTCCCCCCTTCCTCAATGTTCAAGCGCCTCACCTCCTCCCCTCACCGCTCCCTCTCCCCTCACCGCTCCCTCTCCCCTCACCGAAATACCCCATCATCTCCAAACACCCACACACCCACCATCTCCGAACACGCCAGCATGCTCAACGAACTACGCGAGCTCTACGCTCGAATATCCATCACGATAACTACGCTGAAGGCACCACCACCCACCGTGGCACCATCCACCACTATCTCCCTCTCTGAAGCAGCCGAAACTGCTTTAATCTCAGACATTCGACGCCTAGTTGATCTAGTGTTATACGGCGACGTGAAAGACGACGACGAGGAACAGGGGTTGTTCGAGTACTTTTGTGAGAAGAATTGCTTGCAGGTGAGCTTTTGAGCAGGGGAGGAGGAGGTTTTGTTAACACGTTAGGGTTGTTAACGCGTGTGCGCGTTTTATTAACACGTGTGCGCGTTTTATTAACACGTGTGCCACCCAGTTCCTCGTCGACGTGGTGACCGGCATCGCTCTCACCCCTCCCCCCCTCCCCACTCCCACTCCCCCCCCCCAACCCCCTACCCTCTTCCTCCCCCCCATCCCCCTCGCCCTCCAAATCTTCCAAACCATAACCATGCTCATCTCCAACGCCCGCCGCCCCACCTCCCTCTACTATCTCCTCTCCAACAACTACATCAACGACCTCATCGACTTGCCCCTCACGTCGTACCACGCTGCAATCCCGACTATCCCAGAGGCATACTTGAGCGAACTCACCACGCAGTTCGTTCAGTTCCTGAAGGCGCTCGCGACGAGAATGAACGGGGACACTATCCAGGTGAGACGAGCTAGGACGAAGGCGTGGAGAATATGGAGAAGGCGTGAACCGGCAGACTTCCCGCTCGCGCGACAATTGAACACTGCGAGCGGGCGTCTCGCGCGCTTCCACAACGTCGAGTGTCGACGACGGCGAGTTGTAGCGCAAACCGTCTCGTTTCACGCTGCGAGCCTTGGATATACCCCTTGTTCACCTTGTTCACACATGTGTGTGTGGCGTGTGTGGCCCCCCTCACACGTGTGTGTGTGTGTGTGTGTGCCCCAGTTCTTCCTCTCCTATCCGTCCTCGACGTCTTCCTCTCCCAAGTACCACACCCACGCTGACAGCATCCCGCCAAATTCCGTAAAGTTCCCCCTCTACTCCCGCGCGCTCGAGTTCTGCGCTCACACGACGGACTCGCTCGTTCGAACGACGGCGATGAACATCTGCCTCAACACGCTCCGGCTTTCCACGGATAAGGAGCTCCCGACGAGGGACACGCTCGCGATTGCGGTTTTCTCGTGCTCGACGAGTCTCGCTGCGGCGCTCATTAGTCCTGTCTGCTTCCAAATGGTGCACCACACGAGCGCGATAAAGGAGCAAATCGCTAGCAACTTCGCCGCCAACGACGACATCATCTCGTCCCAAAACAAGCGCAAAGAGCAGGCGAACATCAAGTCGCATTCCAAGCTGGACAAGCTCCTGCACGCACAGGACTCGGTTCCTCTCGACGACCGCCCGCCCTCGACTTCGAAAGGCGTCTACGAGAAGCTGCTTAACGGATCCATGGACGGGCTCGAGGAGCTGCAGCTGGAAGTGCTCCTCCTCGACGACATTCTCAAAGTGGGGCTCACTGCTCTCAACGAGCAGGCCATCGAGATGGTGCTCGCCGCCTTCGTCTACCCGCTGCTCCTCGAGCCGTTGCTGCTCTGCGTGCGGCACACCCCCAAAGCCTCCGCCGCGGTGGCCGGCGGCGCCCCCGACCTCGGTTCTTCGCAGTTTCTCGATCCCGCCTCGCCCCCGTCTCCCGCAGCCTCTCCGCTTCAGTCACACGAGGAGCGCTGGAAGCGCCTCGCTCCCGCCCGAACAGCCCTGGTCGCTCTAGCGGTCGTCTTCAACAACATCTCGAACAAGCCGATGCTGCGCCTGCTGTCCACGGCGCTCTTCCACCCGCTCTCGCCGGACGCGACGACGGCGCCTAAGGTCGCGCGCCCCAACACGTACCGGATCGGCCAAGACGACGCGCCCCAGCTGCGGCTGGACGAGTCGATCTCGGAGCTCAGGGCTCCCTCGCTGTCCTCCTCCACATCTTCCCTTCTCCCTCCGCACCCCAAGCGTTCTTCCGGTGTTTACGCGTTCGGGCAGGGCAACTACGACCATTTGCAAGATTTCAGCTCCGACTCCTCCTCCCCCGTCGACGACCCTAGCGAGCTCTCCGTGTTCATCCTCGCGCCGGTGCTCGCGCAGCTGCTCGAAGGCGACGCCTCGTCCACCCGCCCGAACCCGTACCGGCGAGTCCTCCTGGCTTGCATGCGGCGCGGCGCGGGTCTCGAGAACGGCGGCAGCCTGCAGAGCGCCGCGGCGCTCGCCTTCGACGCGGCCATCACGCGCTTACGGGAACGCGCCTGTCGCACCGTTCTCGAAGCGTGCGGCATGGTTCCGCGCCAGCGCACCATCAACAGCAACACTATGCTCTCCCTCTTGACCTCCCTCGACGAGCTTCCCTTCTCCGACGACGATGGCCTCCAGCCGCCCGACGCCTTCCCAGTCCGCCACCAGTCCGCTGCCTCGCTCTTCGACAACCCCGAGAACCCTGCCGAACCCGGCCCGTCCAGCCCGGATCGGGATCGCACGCTCTCCGGCGTGAGCGACGTCGTCGGCGAGGCGGAGGACGCGTACCCTCCCACGCCGAACACGCCCGAGCGGTCCTCGTCCCCCCCCCCCGCCCCCGACCTCGGCGACTTGACTACGAATTCCGTCGCCGAGGTCATCTCGTCGCTCTGTGCTGGGCTCATTACTACCCCCGCCCGCGGCCCGGACAACACCAAGTACATGTCCTACGGCTTCGTGTGCGCGCACGCTCTATCTTTGCTCGTTCGCGGCGACCCGGACTCAAAGGCCTCGCTCATTGAGATTTGCAAGCACTACGTTCGACGCAGCGCCAACTACATCGCGAACTGCTGTGAGGACGACGCCATGCTGTTCCGGGTCTTCCACGCGCACGCCGACCTCATCGACGAGGTCACCTTCTTGAAGAACTCGACGCTGCAAACGCACGCGGGGCTGGTCGTTCGCGCTGCGGCCATGCTGCCGCCCAGACAAGGGCACGACGGCGATCTGGAGGAGAGCGTCAAGAGCTGCGCCAAGGCGCACATTGAGCTCGACGCGCTCGTTGCCTGGTTGGGGGAGGAGCGAGGGGATCGCGTTGACGACGGCGAGGTGAGCGCCTCTCTTGCGCGGCCAAGAAGGACCTGCTCAAACCGCGCCGCCCTTTATTCACACATGTGTATGGCTTTTTCTCACACCGTGTTTATGGCGCTTCAGGATAAGTCCACGGGGCTCGGGTCTGTGCCGCTGCGCCGCGTGCTGTCTTGCGAGGGAGTCGGGGCCTTTCGGAAGCACATGTCTGCGCACGAGGGCAGTATCGAGCTAGCTGGCATGACGGCCTGCCCTTGTCTGTGCGCGTTGCAGGGAGAGACGGAGGAGGACGAGGATCGGCGATCGAGCATCGTGGAGGGAGACGACGGCACGCGCTGGCGGAGTCTCTTCGTCGTGCTGTTCGACGAGGCCAAACAGGAGTCGGCGGAGCACGAGAGAGAGCCGCGGGACGCGCACATTTTGCTAGCCGTGCGCGAGGTCGGGTCCGCCAAGGGCAAGATTGAGAGCTATTGCCCCTTTCACTGCGTCGAGAGCGCCGATATCGACAGCTCCGAGGAGAAGAGGCTGGAGCTGGTACTGCACGGCGGAACGGGGCTCTTCGAGGGCGGGGGAATTGATCTGTGGTTCGAGGACGGGGAGGCGGCTCTGTTCGTCAAGGACGCAATCGAGGAGGGCGTGCAAGAGGTCTGCGCTCAGAAGGGCGGCGACATTCGCCAGCACCTTTACGCGGTGAGCCACAGAGTTTCAGTGTAGCGCGATTAATCGGTTGTTGATGCAAACGCCTCGTAAATGGCCGATATATTAGCTAGGATTGTTTGCCCGCAATATTGAAGTGCGAAGTGACAGTGCTCTCGTTCTTGATCTTCGCGAACGAGTCCACATCGTCCTTATCCTCGTCTTCCCCCTCTTCGTCGTTCTGCTTGAACACCCTGAAGTAGTCCATCGCGTCCAGCGCAACCTCGCAGCTCTGCCTGACAATAAGCTCGCGGTCGTTCAGAAACCTCTTGAGAATCTCCTCGCAAGCCTCCCAGTCCCCGTCAATCGCGCCAATGGCCTCCGCGCTCTCGTGCCTCACGAACTCGTGCTCGTTCTCGCGCTCCAGACTCTTCACCAAGTACTCTAATCCATCCTTGTGCTGCAGCTGTCCCAAAACAAACGCCAACTCGTGCCGAAACAGCGCGCTGCTCTCGTCCTCAACAAGCGCCCTGCCGAGCTGAATCGCCGCCTCGCTGCCCCCCTTGTTCCTCAAGCTGAACATGCACCGGTACCGCTGGAAAAGGGGCGTGTTCTCGTCCCGCATGCTAAACCCGATCTCCTCGTGACTCACACTCTCGTGCATCGGGTGCGGCGGCGCCGGGTCCGTGCTATCATATGACGACAGCATGCAAGCGCACGCCATGGGCGCCGTGTTCTCGTCCGAGGACGTAGAGGACTGCTTCCAGGAGATGAAGTCGAGGGCGATGCGACACGTCTCGCGAACCTCCACTAACTCTGCGGGGTTGCTCTCGTTCTTCTTAAGCACTTCAACGGCGTGCGTCGCCAGCGGATCAGGAGCTCCAATGATGGCCCCAATCGCCTCGGCAGCCTCGTGTCGCGCAATGCAGTCCTGGTCGGGATCGTCCAGGCAGTCTGCTAGGGGGCGCAAGCAGTTGTAGTCCTTCAGCTGGCCCATCACGTACGCGACCTCGTGGAGGAGGAGCTTGCCATGAGTTCGGTTAGAGAGATTGGTTGAGAGGGTTGAGAGGATGAGATTGATGTCGGCGGAGTTGGAGGAGTTGGGGGACTTTGCGGCAGAGTTGTAAGCGGTCTTCATGTAGTAGACAGCGCGCATTCGCTCGCCGATGGATCGGGACGTGTCGGAAAGTGACTCGACGAGAGTGTCCAAGGGAGGCTGGGTAAACATGGACATTGTTAGGGGTCAGGGTAAGGGGGCAGCTCTAGGACGAGGGTGGTTGTTGAGGGGGGGGGGGGGGGAGGAGGAGGGGGGGAGGAGGGGGGGGGGGGTCAGTGAGTGATGGAGCGCCGGGTGGAGTCAGTGTGCCTGCCTCCATCATTGGTAAACCCTTCCTTCCAACCACCCCGTCTCTACACTTCCCGTGCGCCCCGCGCTCACCTCTCAGTGCCTTGTTCAATCGGAACAGGACAACCTAACTTACATCCACTACGCAATCTACACCTCCTCCCTCAGCTTCCACCTTGCCCCCTTCCTAGCCGCCAGCGTGTTGAGCATGCGCTTGAAGATGGCCGCGTCCCTGTCCGGCACAGAGCTGAACTCCTTCAACAGCTGGTCCGTGGTCGGCCCGCCCCCCGACAGCCCCCTCTCACCGCCGTTGATGATGATGAAGTTCTTGAGCCTGTGCATCAACCTTGTGTAGTTGTCGGTGAGTGGCAGCGCGCCCTCCTCCATCCCCCTGCTCGCGCCGGCGGTCGCGACCTCCCGAGCCCGAGCGCCAATCTGCGCCAGAATCCCCGCGCTCGCTCCTCCGCCGCCGAACCTGCCAGTGAACGTGGGAACCATGTCGGGGTTCGCTCCTGCGGCTGCGGGAGCGGGTCCAACGCTCGCCTTGAGCGCCGCCGCTGCCCGCCTGGCCACGCTCTTCGCCTTGTCCTCCATCTCTCGCGCCACCAAGCTGCGGTCGCTCGACGTGTCCACGAAATCGTGGTCAAAGACGCCGGCCAGCCCGGAGCTCTTCATCACCTTCTCCAGCGTCCTGTCCTCCACGACGCCCTCCCCGCCCACGACGTCGACGCTCCCTTGGTCAATCACCCCCACGCCGCCCATGAGGTCGCCCGTCTCGGTGATGCCCTCGCTTCCCTCGGCCTTGAGCGTGAAGAAGTCCTTCAGGTCGTTCTGGCTGAAGAGCCTTCTCTGCCTCGGGTCCTGCAGCACCTTGTTGCTCAAGTTAGTCTTGAAGATCTGCCTGTGGTAGATCTTCTCCTCGATGGTGCCCGCAGTGATCATCCTGTACACCGTGACCTCCTTCTTCTGCCCGAAGCGCCACGCACGCTCGTTCGCCTGCTTGTCGGTCTGCGGGTTCCAGTCAGGGTCGAAGAGAATAATTCTGCTCGCGCCGGTGAAGTTGACGCCGACGCCTCCCGTCTTGGTGGTGAGCAGCATACCGAAGATGCTCTCATCCCCGTTGAACCGATCGATGAGACCCTGCCTTGCGCCCACCGCCGTGTTACCGTCCATCCGCCGGAAAACGAGCCCCTTGCGCTTCACGAAGCGCTCGATGAGGTTCAGCATCTGGCGCGTCTGACAGAAGATGAGCACGCGGTGTCCCTCCTTCTTCCAAAGCGGCAGGATCTTGGCCAGCACCTGCAGCTTGCCCGAGCGATTCACGAACGAGTTCGGATCCGCGTCCTCCTCCTCGTCGTCCTCGTCGGACGACGCAAAGGGGTCCTCAAAGCTGCCTTCGTCGTCGTCCTCAATCACTTCAGCCTTATCCTCCTCCTTCAAGATTCGCTCCTCCAGCCGCCCCTCCTGCAGATCGTCCTCGCTCACCAAGTCCGGGTGGTTGCATAGTTTGCGCAAGATGCCGATGGGCCGGAAGCACCGCATGCGCCCCTCGTTGACGGCCTGCACCTCGCTGCCCATGATGTACTGCTCGTAGAGCTGCCGCTGGCGCGGAGAGAGCCGGATGAACAGAGTCTGCTCGGTCTTGCCGGGCATCCTGAGCACCTCCTTAATGTCCTTCTTCTGGCGCCGCAACAGATACGGGTTTATCAAATCCTTGAGCACTAGCGCGCACCGGTACGCTAGCTGTACCTGCATTGGCGTGGCGTTGGCGTAGCCGCCGACCTTAATGGGCTCGCTGAACTCCGTCTCGAAGGCGGGCAACGTGCCCAACCTGCCGGGAAACACGAAGTCGAACAGCGACCAGAGCTCGCGGAGGTTGTTCTGGATGGGCGTGCCTGACAGGAGGAGCCGGTGGACAGTCCGCAGCTGCTTGGTGGCCAGCGTGATCGAAGTGTCGGGGTTGCGAATCTTCTGCCCCTCGTCCATGATGGCGTACGACCACGGGTGCATCAGCAGCACCTCGTGATCTTCTCTCCTGAGGGCATCGTAGGTCGTCACCACGACGTAAGCTGCACCGACGTCAATGGGCTTCTTCTTCTCCTCGTCGTCACTGTCGCTGTCGCCGAATATCTCTACCCCGTTGCGCCTCTCTCTCGCCTCCTCGGCCAGCGTTTTGCGCCGCTTTGCGAGCCACTTGTCCAAGTGACGTAGCACTGGCGCCACCTCTTTGCGGAGCGAGCCGCCCTTCTCCTCGCCGCTCTTGTGCAGCAGAACGCGGCGCAGACCAGGCGCCCACTGAGCGAGCTCGTTCAGCCAGTGCTGCAGCATCGTCGCGGGAACGATGACCAGCACCGAGTCCAGCTTCTTGTTCACCGCCATGGTCCCGAGGAACGCCGACACCTGCACCGTCTTGCCGAGACCCATCTCGTCGCCCACAATCCCGCCAGCGCCCTGGCAATGCAGCTCCCACATCCACCTCAGTCCGGTGCGCTGGTACTCGAACAGCCGATCGTTGATGTACGCGGGCACGACGAGGCCATTGCGCAGCGTCGCCGGCCCGGGAGGTGGCGCGTCGCCGCCGACGTGGTCCTGGAGCGCAGAGTTCGTGCCGTCCTGGGCGGCCACCCAGGACTTAACACGGTCGTCAAAGTCAGCGGGGTGCATGTCGTCCTTGGTTTTGGGGGGTGGTGTGTAGGAGGAGGTAGAAGAAGACGTGGGAGCGGGCTTCGAGGACGAGCGCTGCACCACGTGGTTGACAGCGTTGAACCACGGGTCGTCGTCAAGGAGGTCGTCGTCATGGAGGTCGTCGTCATGGAGGTCGTCGTCATGGAGGTCGTCCTCCATACTCCCGTCGTCGTCATCGTCAGAGCTGTCGACACCGACAAAGTCCAGCTTCCACGCGTCCTCCTCTCCGTCGTCGCTGCAGTCAATCTCAATGACGGTCTGGCTCTCAGCGATCGGCCGGCACCGTCGAGAATCTAGGTGCTCGGACAGCGCTTCGTCGGGCGAAACGGAGGTCGAGGGAACGGGCACGTCGCGGGAGCAAACGGGACATTGGACAGTGGGCAGCGAGAACACGTTGGGGTCGGGCCCGTCGGGGCGGGGTTTGGTGCGGCGGGGTTGGGGGGCGGAGGGAGCGGCGGGGGGGGCGGGGGGGGGGCGTGCCTTCTTGGTCGCGGTCGTGGTGGTCGTGGAAGAGTCGGATTGCCGCAGCTTGGTGTCGAACGGCGTTGCAGTGCCTGCCATTACACACGTGTGAAAAGGGGAATACGTGGAGACAAGGGTGCAATGCAAATAGCACGAGCGAAGCGAGTGATAGAGAAGCGAGAGATGGAGAACCGCTTGTGTGACTGGGAGAGCCACCCAAGCGGCTCGGAGAGCCAAACACAAGCATAAAATCAATGCAGAGTCGATGACGTCCTTTTGAGGAGCGACTAGCGTGTTTGACCGGCTCGCGAATGGCGTGTTTTTGGCCGGCTCGCAGCGCCTTTTGTCGCCGCAATGCACAGTTTGCGCAGTTCTCGCCTTTCGCCAGAACGCGTAACCCTTGCTTTCGGAAACGCCCCTCGCGCCGACGCCGTAGCGTAGTCCTCACCTAGCCTCACCGCCTCGTCAATCTCCCTCCGCTCCCGCAGGTCCCTCATTCCCATCCCCTCCGGATTCCCCAGCCGACGAGTCGCCTTCTCCAACACCGCACCCTTCTTCTTCTTCGGTATCGCCTTAACGATCTTGTCCCGCTTCGGCGTGGGAGCCGCGAGGGCGTTGTTGAGAGTGGTGGCAGTCACGGTGCTGTGCACGTTCGCGTCGCTTCGTGCGGAGATTTCGGACTTCCAGAGCGCGTCGGCGAGCGCGGATTCGGAAGCGGACTCGTCGTCGCTGTCCACGTCGTGGATTAGGCCGGTGGGGAGGCAGATGTTGAGGAGGGAGAGGAGGAGTTGGAGTTGGCAGCGGTGGATTGCGGCGGGTTGGGAGGTGGGAGGTGAGGTTTGGATCTTGGACCGAACTGAGGCGAGCTCCGAGCGGAGGATGGGGACGTTTTGGTAAAGGAGGTTGGGCTGGGGGTAGGGGAGGAGCTTGGCGAGGTGAGGGAAGGAGGAGAGCAGCTGGGTGGGAGAGAGCTTGGAGGTATTGGGCGGGAAGAGAGACAGGAGCTGATTGTCTGGTGTCAGCAAGCTGGGGGCGGATGAGGCAACTGCGGCGTCAAGCACGGTCTGCTCGTGGGTGCTGGTGTCCACAGCTTTGACGCCAAGGGATTGTAGGAGTAGATCGGAGGTCTGGGGTTGGGAGGAGGATTTCTTCTTCTTTGACCTCTTCTTGGCACCCGTGGCCACCTCGAAGGTGTCTAGCAGGGAAATGAAGTCGGACATGGGGGGCGTGGCGATGACGGCTCGTAGTTTAGGACTGGTTGGCCTGGTCTTGCTTGGGGGGTGGTTTGGTGGCCAGAACCGGGTCGGGTGAAGGTGGGGCTGTGTGGTTTCGGCCAGGACCGTTGCAGGGAAGGTGGGGCTGTGAGTATGATAGAGCGGGTCGTGTTGTCGAGTCAGAGCGGGCGGGGTTGTATACGACACAAAACGTCAACTCCCAGAAGTGAGTCCACAGAAAGTGGACCACAGGCCAAGGAAAGCACGGCAATTGACTCTTACTCAACGAGGCATGCCCAGAATGTCAGTACTTGGGGGAAACAGAACAGCTACCAAGGACATGCTCTCTTAGTATCGTCTTGCTCAAACGACGCTCAACACTATCCCGCGTTTCCGTTTAAATTTTCTACGAATCTCGAATTTACGAATTATGGGACGTTATCGCGCCACGTCCTCTCCCATGGCGCTCACTTTTGTGTCGCCACTCTCTTAAAAAGCGCGTCACCGTCTCCACACCCTTCCGCAATATGCCCGTCTTCCCTCCAACGCTCCTTCAGTAAAATCTCATGAGAGAACAACAACAACCTGTAAGGGTTAATTGTGGGTACTATCGAGAGATACAACAGCGTGAGACATTCACACACGCACTAACAAGATCCACATCTCTCTCTCCACACGTACACCATCCCCAGCTTTCTACGGGCCACCGGCCTACTCCCCATCCACCTTCTCTCGACCACCCAATTATCCTAATTTGTCGTAGACAAAACTGCAAACAACTGCCAAGCACGGGCCATACGAAACACAAGTATCACAAGCAGGGAACGCAACGGCCAACCACGACCACCGAAGAGCGAGTGACCAGTGCTGTGGGCTGTGTGCTGTGTGCTCCCCCCCCCACCCAACAGAGGAACCCACTCTCTCTCTCTCCCTCTCTCTCTCCCTCTCTCTCTCCCTCTCTCTCTCTCCCTCTAACCTTCTCCCACCTCAGCAACAAAAAACAAACCCTTCAATAAGCATGAGTTCATTCGCCTCCTCCTGGAGTCCTCTCTCAACCCCCAACCGCGGCGGCGCCCACTCAGGTGGTCACGCGAGTGGCCTCTCTCTCTCCTCCCCCCGCCGCAGCGTCGCTCGCCAGTCCCGCTCCCCCCACAGCACCAGCCAGAAGAGACTTAAGATGCCCCCGACCATCACGACATCCATCCTCACCCACCACAACTCGCATCCTACTCCCACCACGCCAACCAAGCACCACGCTGCGCCCTTCTCCCTCTCCTCCCCCACTCGCCAGCCCCGCACCCCCACCCTCAACTCCACTCCCACCCCAACCTCCCCCCATCGCACCCCCTCCACCCCCTCCACTCTCCCTCCTCCCCCCACCGCAGCGTGCCGCTTCATCCCCCGCCGCGACGCGTCCGACGCGGCGATGGAGTTACGAAGGCATTGTTTGGTGGGGGGGAAAGGAGGGGAGAGTTATAAGGAGAATAAAGGGGAGGTACAGAGGAGTGTGGATAATACGACCGCTTCCCCTGCCCCCCGCCCCCCCGGCGCAGTCGCGACCGGTATCGAGACGGAGTTCCGGCGGAGAATGCGCGGCGCCCTCCTCTCAATCGACGACAGCCTCACTACTGGCCCTCACTCGACCACTCCCACCTCATCCACTGGCTCCACCGCGACAGTCGTGAACACGGACGAGAATGAGAGCGATGACGAGAGTAGGAGTAGTTTGAGAATGCTCAGTTTCGGGAGTGGGAGCTTGACGAGTCCTCGGAGTCGGGGACCTCGGTTCCCGAACCCGAATGACATGGATGACATTAGGGTGTTGCCGCACAGTAGAGCTCACGGTGCGGCTCGTGGGATTGCGGCGAAGATAAAAATGACTCGGAACATTCCCGCGGCGCCGACGAGGATCTTGGACGCGCCGGAGTTGGTGGATGATTACTACCTCAACTTGATCAGTTGGAGTAGCAGCAACGTTTTGGCGGTGGCGTTGGGGCAGTGTGTGTACGTGCAAGAGCGAAGCGAGGGGAAACAAGCCGAGACAAGAGACAAGAGCCGCGAATTCCTGAGCCGAGCGCTCGCGGCGCATTCTGGCGAGCGAGCAAACAACGCATTCGGCAAACCTTGCTCACAGCGGGGGACGAGCGAGCAAATAGCGTTCTCTGGAGAGACCCGCGAGCACACACTCCTTAAACCTCCCACTATCCCTCGCTCACGCTTGCCTTGTTCCCCTCCCATCATCCCTCGCTAACGCTCGACTTCGCTCGCAGGTACTTGTGGAACGCGGCGAATGGGAACATTGAGCACCTTTGCACGCTGGATGGGGCGGATGATTACGTGACGAGCGTTAGTTGGGCGGAGGGGAATGGGTGTGAGCACTACATTGCAGTGGGAACCAACAACTCTGCGGTGCAGTTGTGGGATAGCAAGGAGCTGAAGCTCGTGCGCACGATGGGGGGGCACACGCAACGTGTGGGCAGCTTGGCGTGGAACAAGAACTGGCTGTCGAGCGGAGGTCGGGACTCGCTCATTGTGCAGCATGACGTGAGAGCGGCGAATCACCAGGCGGCGAGTTATGTGGGGCACACGCAGGAGGTTTGCGGGCTTAAGTGGAATGATGATGGGAGTCAGCTTGCCAGCGGTGGGAACGAGAACTACTTGTGCCTGTGGGACGCGAGCATGAGCTCGAGAAGGGCGCAGGGGAACAGCGAGAACGCCATCGCGCCGAGGCTCACGCTGAGCCAGCACTGCGCCGCCGTGAAGGCGCTGGACTGGTGCCCGTTTCACAGGGGGCTGCTGGCGAGCGGAGGAGGGACGGCCGATCGGACGATTAAGTTCTGGAACACGAACAGGTGAGGGGCGCGCACATATATCGGTGGCGAGCGAGCGAATAGCGTGTCCAGGAGCCACTATTTTCGCTAGACGGGCGAAGAACGCGGCATGAGCAAAGGCGCCCGCAAATGGCGCGTTCTAAAGCCGATCTTTCATTTGACCTCGGCAAGCTCGCGTTTCGAGAAGATCCCGGCGTGGCATGCGAATGCTTTACGAGCGAGCGAAACGCTCACAAATGGCGCTCTCCGCGCTCCCAAACGGCCACGCCCTTTGTGCACACATTGTATGGACGTGTTTGTTGGCTCACACATACGTGTGTCCCCCCCAGTGGCGCGGTCCTCAACTCCATCGACACCGGGAGCCAGGTGTGCAGCTTGTTGTGGAGCAAGCACAACAAGGAGATCTGCTCGAGCCACGGCTTCAGCGAGAACCAGCTGTGTCTGTGGAACTACCCTAGCATGACGAAGATCCAGGAGTTGAAGGGACATACTGCGAGGGTGTTGCACATGGCGCAGAGCCCGGACGGGAGCAGCGTGGTGAGCGCCGCGGCGGACGAGACGTTGAGGTTCTGGCAGATCTTTGGAAGTCCGCCGAGCAGCAAGAAGGGGGGCGCGGGGATTTTGGGGGGCGAGAGCGGCAGTCGGTTCGGCATGTTTTCGAGCATACGGTGAGGTGAGTATGACGGCGAGGGTGGCGAGGGCCACAGCGACTGTGATGCATGCGTCCCAAGCTGCATTGGAGCGGCTTGGTTGACCTGCGGAGTTGCTGCATTAAGGACGATTTTCAGGGACTTTTCAGTCTCGGGTTACGATGGCGGGAGCGACTGTGCTGCATGCGTCCCAAGCTTGCATTGGAGCGGCTTGGTTGACCTGCTGCGTTGTTGCATCTACTACCGATTATCAGGGACTTTTCAGTCTCGAAAGAGTTGTCTCAACTTTTATTTTACATGGCGACAAAGAACAGACGATGATTGGGAGATAATTGGCGATGGCAGGGGGAGTGGGATGATCCATTATCAGAGTAGAATTAATTAACACGTCAAAGTTTCGTCTTCCACCGCAACAGCAGCCTCCTCCCTTGGCTTGTCAATCAGCAAAACAGGGTTCGCAGTCTGAAAAGCTTCGAAGAACCAAATCTTCCACGAGTCACTCTCGGTCGGCTTTTCGCCGTCGGACGACCGAGACACGCACACGTCGGCGAGGCAAGACTTGTACTGGTGTCGCCGCGACTGAGGAGGGGAAGCGGTTGCGTGGAACGCGTGGTAAGCGCGAGAGAAGCGGGCGGTTATGTCGGCTTGTATTGCTTGTATAGCTTGTATTGCTGGTATTGCTTGTATTGCTAGTATTGCTTGTATTTCGCTGCGGCGGGGGAGGTCGCTGAGGCTCGGATTGGAGATGATGAAGAAGTAGGCGAGGCACGCGAGCAGCAGTGCCTTTGCGGTGATTTTGAGGCCGGGGTCGGATTTGTGCCGAAGTTGGGGGGGGGGGGAAAGGGAGGTTGCGTGATCTATTAGA
>Ga0307985_10001277_pt1 | contig 14320 bp, 35 predicted proteins | sample EllFjometageno80_FD_203155 | JGI IMG/M metagenome (GOLD analysis project Ga0307985, IMG submission 203155) | Marine microbial communities from Ellis Fjord, Antarctic Ocean - #80 | ecosystem: Environmental > Aquatic > Marine > Unclassified | place: Southern Ocean | collected 2014-10-09 | reverse complement strand
GACCGGGATTAGAGAAAGCCGCTTGTTGGGAAAAGTATAAAAGTTATACAAGTAGCTCGAGTGTGCCAGTTATTGCTCGACCGAGCATAATGGAAACTCCCGAATAGTCGACTCTGACTACAAAGAGACACTCTGAGGAGGTGTATTACATCTCCTCTACTATTTCTATCAAGTAATATTTATACACTCTTAAACATACCTTAAAATGAATAAAGGAATCAGAAAATTCAACCACTATCTTATAGCAAAGTTAACTATACTACATAGAGAACTGAAATTATTGGCACAAGCAGTTCATGCGGTGAAACGATAGTGTACGCTGTCGGCAAATAAAATACGAATAGTGATCGATAATATCACTGTAAAACAATAAAAATATACACCTATGATACTAATAATCTCCATAGTAACTGTTGTGATAACAGCGGTACTAATAATAATCGGTTTAAGTGAGATCTTAAACAACCAATAAAGTAATAATATGAGAACAAGTAAATCAAATATGAGTTGGGATCGAGCATTCCAAGAGTGTGCTGATGAGATAAATCGCCACAAACTAACTATGAAAATAACTAACGAGCTATTTCCGAAAGAAGACGGAGACTGGGAAAACTGGATCGGTTTGGAGAAATTCCAAAGAGAGCAAGTGTACACTAGATTGGTTGAGCTAGATGGTTAGCCTTGACAGGAAAGAGGTATTTGTAGCAATAGATGTGCTAAAATTCCTTATCTCTCATGTGACAGATGATGGTACAGAAGAAGATATGAAGAAACTAGGATATACTGATGAAGTAAATCTACTAAATAAATTAAGAAATGGATTATAAAGGAATTAAATTCGAGTACCGGGAGTGGTTAACTTGGAATGGTGAGTCAGCAAGTGCTTACTACTGTAGTGACAAAAGGCTATTAAGTGGTCTTGAAATGAAAGAGTTCGGAGCTAATAGCTTGAGTGAAATGCAGAGTGCTATCACTTACTATATCAGAGACAAAGATATATTATTAGAGCAGCAAGTGAGAAATGAAGATGCAGCAGCAGACTTCTACGATAATTTGAACTATAAAGGAGATTAAGATGAGAGTAGTATACGATAACTATAAAGGTGAAGAACTAAAAGAGATCTTAGATCTAATCGAAGTGATGAAACTTGATTACGATGAAGAACAATTCCTTATGGAAGATATAGAAGAGGCAATACTAATTAAACTAGATATAATATAATATGGTAGTAAGAATGACTGACGAAGAAGTGCTATACACGGCGGATATCCTTGAGGATCTGATCGGTAATAATTTCCACGATGCCATTGCTCACGTAATGCAGGAATCTGATTTAGGTAACGACTGGTTTGTGTGTGATGAAGATATACATCGAGTGAAGATAGAACTAGCGAGCTATCTAATTCGCATGACTAAGTAAACAAATAAAATACGATCACTAACAGATAATTTACACGAATATAAATATATATAACACCATGAACACTATCAAATTCACTAGTAAGAGTACAATCAGAGTATCAAGAGGCGATGGCTTTAAAGCGATCAAATATAAAGGCTACGAAGTAGGTTCTTTACCAACACTATTCGCATTTATCTACGATGAGAGTGAAGAGAGAGACGGAATTAACAACTGGTTTAACTATAAAGGATTAACCTACGTAAGAGACAACTCATAATGGAAAAAGAAATAATAAAAGTAGAGCACATCTGGGATCACGCTAACGACAGATGGATATTTATCGAGAGATACTTAGATAATAAAGAAGTAGGTCTAAACTACATGCAAGGTGATGGATACGAAGAATTTAGGGATAACTGGTGTAATACAGATAAGGGTTTAAGTGAGTTCTACAACCAAATGAAGATCACTTTTACTACTCAGAGAATAGCTCATACAGAGATAGAGTTTATAAACGATGTAATGTGGACTTACCACAATGCCTTATCTTGCTATGAAGATAACAACGAAGTATTAATAGAGAGAGAATGTAAATGTAAATAAGATGGAAGACTATAGGAGAGTAAATGGTTGGAGCTTTAAGTTCGACAAAGAAAACGGAATGTATGAGTGTAGAGGTGAAGTTCACTATGACGACGACCACGATGAGCAACCAGAACCAGAGTTATGGGACGCGGCAATGAAATTAGAAGGGATTATGCTCAGTGAAGGACATTTAGTAGAGGCAAATCATTCTGAAAAAGGATGGGTTGAAGTAACAATCTTAAAAAATAAAGAGTAATGACTAAAAACGTAGAATTTATAGACAAGTTCATAGATATACTAGGTGGAGATAACTTCCTACTATGTGACATGATAGATCAAGAAGACTTAATCGATATACAAGATGGATTAGCTCAACTAATAGCAAAGAACGCTAACGAAGGATTAGGATTGGCTAAGTTCATAGCGGACAAATGCCCTAACTGTTTTATAGCGGAGAAAGTATGAGAGGTGGATTCCTAATATTAGATGGTAAAGGAGTACACGAACTAGATGGAGTGCAAGTTAATATACTAGCAGTAGCTCTTGACCATATGTGGGAACACTTAGCTGAGTTGATACTTGATGGTGTCGACGTTAGTGTAGTAGAAGAAAGAATAGAGAAATTAAAACTAATGCAAAAAACCTTTGGAGTATAATGACTATGAAAGAAGCATGTGCTATAACTTTAGCAAACAGACAAAGAAAGTTCGAAGAACATAGAAAGAATGTAACACAAGGTAATGCTATACACGGCTTCACCGATAGTGAGTGGAACCAAGTAGTTACAGGTATGAAGACATCTTATGGTGCTAAGTCTAAGAAGCATTCTCACAATGCTCTATGGAGACACTATGATGTAAAGATAGAAGTATATAATTAAATAATATAGCAATGAAGAACACTAAAAAACTGATCGAAATCGCTAATGAAATAGCGGAGGTTACAAAGGAATTAATGTATGACTCTATCCACTGGCAACTGTCAGACTTTGAACAGGATGGAGATGAGTACAATGAGATACATAGTTATGTGATGCGTAAAGCGATAAACAAGTTATACAAAAATAATACGGTAAGCGATTGATAATATATATGTAACAACGTTCAATATGGCACAAACGTAAATCAAGGCTCACTTATTAAAATAGTGGTTAAGCGGTGTGGTAAGTGTATGAGAATGATGGTCTTACGCAGAACGGGTGAATCAGTCGACTTAGATGGGAGGAACCTTAAAATCGTAACGTAGTAAGATCATAAGATAGGTATGGTACGCAGAGCGGTTGAATCAGTAAACGTTTTCACGAGCTGGTTATCGAGGTCGTTACTACTGACGAGTATAAGGGTTCGATTCCCTTACTATCTACTAAAATTATAATAAAATGAGTAGAACTAAATTTAATGGATTTGAAAAGTGGTTTTTAACAACAGCAATAAACCACGCAGTTGAAGAAGCTGAGGCTGAGATCAAAGAAAAAGAAGGTACTGATAAGCGAGGGATATTCGCTGCTGGTTACTTTGAGATGGTTGGTAAAGAACTGATAGAAAAAGTAAACGGAATGACATTAAAAAAAGATCAATAGATATGAGAACAACACTATGGAGTAGGCTAAAGCCTGAGTTTAAGAAGGGATTGGAAGAAGGTAGACCAAGATGGGATTTTGCCATCGATAATATTGAGAAAAACCTAAGTGAAGAACTGTTTTATACGGATCTAACTATAAACTCTATAGGTAGAGTGTGGTTATATTCTGATGTTAAAGGTGGATATGACAGAGACATTACATCATGGAAATTTGGTGAAGACATGTTTGATCTAGAAAATGGATGTGCTTAATACTAACTAAACAAATAAAATACGAATGAGTGTCGATAATAATGATGTAACAAACGAACTGAATATAGATATGGATTATGCTATACACGAACGAGCACACGATAAAGCCTTCGCTAAGGTTATAATGCTAGAAATTGAAGTGTCTGACTTAAAGAGAGACATTCAAGAGCGTCGCTGGGGACCAATATCCCGTGATGAAGTAGTGTTATTACTTGATGGAGCTAAAAAAGAATTACTAACGTGGAATTATATTGCCACACTAATTGAAAAGAATGACGTATAAAGAAAGAGCACAAGTAGGATGTGATCTATTTGCAGAAGCAATGGATCTAGATTATGGAGTTAAAGAAGTAACAACTGATCGACAAGGAAAGAATGGTACAAGAATGTTCCAAATACCAACAGGTGAGAGGTTTGGAGTGTATAAATCTGGTATGGTTCGTAAGATCATTAGAACTAAGTTACTTAAACAGTACTCTTGTTACCAATTAAACAGGCAATACCAGCAGAATAGTAGAACTATGTTCTTAAATAATGATGGAACCTTTAACACTAGATCTTATACAGGCACAGCTAGAACTCCTATATATACTGAGTTAGCTAGATTAAACTACTTATTAGACTACGTTAAGAAAAACTACAACGTAAGAGATAAAGGAGCTCAATTCATCATAGTTAATGGAGTTAAATATATTAGAGATGATAAATACTAAGAAATTAATAAGAAAAATCATGGGTAAGAATATAATAACCGAAGAGCTAATAGAAAAAAGATTAAAAGCTAAAGGGTTTCATGAAGAAATACGTGAAGATGAAGAGAAGATGAAGGAATTAGTGTTAGATCACTACGAGGTAGAACTAACAGATCAATGGGAAGATGGTTTAGAGTATTATATATACTCAGAGAGTACTCAGGATGGGTACGAAGTGTTTATTGCAACTCATAATCCTAATAAAATCTGTATAAGTGATGATGTTCACTACTATGACCACGATATAGCAGAGTCTTTATGTGAAGGAATTAGGTACTCTAATGGGTATGGTAAAATATATGTTGATAACCTGGAAGAAGACTTCGTGATAGAAGCTATGGAGACATTATACGAGAGTATATATGACAACCAAACAGCACAAGTAATAGATAATTTAATAGATGAAGGATATGCCGAACAAGATTAAAAACGAACAAACAGTACCTAAATGGTTTAAAGGCCAAGTCTATGAAGAAGGGGAGATGGTAACTAACCCTTTCAGTGGAGAACAGCATAGGTTAACTGGTTTAGAGTTATCTATGTATGATTTCATTATTGGTTCTCAACTAGTGATGGAGATGGCACCTAAAAGTGTCACAAAGAAACAAGTCAACGAGTTCCAAAAAGCATTAACATGGTTTAGAAGAGCAAACGTTGACGCTTATTATGTCTTATTAGATTAAGATTTAGTTCGCAATTGTCCCATGGTGTAATTGGTAACACATCTGCTTTTGGTGCAGACATTCGAGGTTCGAGTCCTTGTGGGATAACTAAAATTATAAAGAATGAATCTATTAACCCAAAATAGTAAAATAAAAAAGACTAGTAAAGAACTAGGAGTTAAGTTAATGAACTTTGGTATACCAGCTTACAAGTCTGCTAGTGGAAAATTAACATGTCCAATGGCTGATGAGTGTATAAAATTCTGTTATGCTAAGAAAGGAGCATATATCTGGTCTAATGTGCAACCAGCTTTTGAGAAACGTTACCAATTATCTAAAACGGATGACTTCGTAAGTGCTATACACGCCGAGATTCAGCGTAAAAAGCCTGATTATGTAAGAGTTCACGATTCAGGTGATTATTACTCTACCAAATACCTTAATAAATGGATCCAAATAGCTAAAGATAACCCAACAGTTAGGTTTTATAGCTACACGAACATGGTAGATATGCTGTTAAAGGCAGAACTACCTGATAACTACGATGTAATATACAGTAATTCAGGAAAACAAAAACACTTAATAGATGAAAGAAAGCATAGACACACAAAAATCTTTTCTACTCATAGCGATCTTATGGATGGAGACTATGTGGATGCTAGTAGGTTAGACCTAATGGCAACGAAATGGTTCAGTAAGAACAAAAAAGTAGGATTAATATTTCACTAGCTTGCAAATAAAATACGGTTAGTGATTGATAATATATATGAAAATAAAAATATGACTGAAGACGAAATAAATAGATTAGCAGATATATTAGCAGATAAAGTTATGGACAGAATGGAGAGTAAGCAGTTAGAATGGGATATTGAATTCCAGAAAGACATTGCTCATTTTAATCCTGACTTAAGTGTAGAGTTTATCAGTGAGAAACAAGCCTTAATGGAAGAGCTTGAAGAGCTTACTGGGCTATTGTCAGTGTATATGAAGGCTGAACAGTATGAAAAATGTAGTTCAGTTGAGGAAAAAATAAACGTAGTTAGATATAAGATAGATAACTTAAAGAACTGATAACAAAGATGGGAAGAACTAAAGAATTATTCGAAGAAATGAGGTTACAAGAAGCTTCAAATGAATTTTTTTATAAAAAAATAACTTATGTAATACCAGAATCAAACAAAAACTGTGACATTAGGGTATTAGAATAACTAGTAATAGGCTTATGTCACACATTAGAAATCTAGAAATATTGAATAGACGAAGAATCATATACCGTAGAGGACCTGTTAGTGATGTACCAACTGAAGTATTTGAGTGGGGAAATTACTATGAAGAAGGAACACATGAATGTTATGAACTGTTTAGAAGTAAAGCTAAGATTACTACGTATAAGTCATTAAAATGGCACATGTTAGTACTATGGTACTTAAATCCTGATTTAGATCAAGATGGTTTTGAAGATATTGTAATGTACATTGCTAAGAAAGAAAATGGCTTTGTTACTTTTAGTATATCAGAACAATTACTTAAGACTATAATTTATGAAGTAAGCATGTGTGATCTTGAAAGACCACCAAATAATAAGAAACGTAAAATCATTTTCAATGAATTTTCAGGATTAACTCTTGAAGAAAAGATGAAAGTGGTTGGTCAAATGGTTGGAAGATCTAAGACAGTTAATGAAGATGATATTTACCAATGTATGTTAGACATTCATGATCTAAGTAAGAAGATCACTATCAGTAAGTTAGCTTTATCATTAGGTTGTTCAACAAGAACAATACATAGGAATATGAGTAACGAACTAAAAAAAGAAAAAGAATTATTAAATAGAGAATTATGATTACGAAGACAGAAGACAGACACGCTAAAAGAAAAGAAGCAGTCGCAGGAAGAAAAGAAGTATTAAACAAGTCCAAGAGCTGGCGAAGAAGAAGATCAACTTAAATTATAAATATGGCAAAGGAGTTTAATGAGTGGATGGCTAGTATAGGGAATATATATTATTGTGATAACGAAAAAATGGCTAAGGCTTTTGAAATAATAGAAAACTATGAAGAAATATAACATACAAAACTATATAAGGTATAAAGAAGACCTTAAGAAGTCAATGCCTGATTATAAGCCTTACGAGGAATATACTAGAGATGAGCTTATCGTTAAGTTTCTACCTTTAGTTGAAAATCTAGGTAGGAAATTCTCTACAGCTCAACAAGCATCTGGAGTATTAAGCATTAACGATATCATTCAGATAGGTTCTGAGGGATTAATTAAAGCAGTTGATAAACTAGATTGGGAGATGCTAAAAGAATCTGAGGATATTGAGAAAACTCTTAAATCTTTCTTTAGTAAGAGAGTTAAAGGAGCAATCAGACGTAGAATAGATATGGCTAGAGGAGATATTAGAATCCCAGAACATAAACTAAATGAGATACGTAAGAATCCTAAGGATAAGAAAATGGTTGCTATGTTTTTCAACTCTATGTTCTTATCTATCGATGCTATGGTAACTAATGATGATGAAGAGAATATGATGTTCCAAGTAGCTGATAACTCAGAGCCTTATAACATTCAATTATTAAACCTATATTTAAAAAGTCTAATGCAGAAACATCTGTGTGGAAATGAGTATGAGGTACTGCGACTATCTTACGGCCTGGATTGCGATAAGCATTCAGCTAAGGAGATAGCCAGTGCTTTAGATATCAAAGGAGTTAGCTCTTATGTAAGAGTATCAGAGCTAAAAAGGCAAGCAGTACAGAAGCTAATTGATAACGTAGATCACTCGCAAGTGATTGATTATCTGTAGCTTACGCTATGCTATACACGTAAAACCATTAACTAATATGTAATTATATAACTATGAATCTAAATCAAAAACTATCAAAAATCCAATCCAGTCTGAAGGCTAAGAAAAGCAAGTTCAACTCGTTTGGTAAGTACAATTATCGTTCTGCAGAGGATATTTTAGAGGCTTTAAAACCCTATCTAATAGAGCACGATGTAACAGTGATCATAAACGAATCACTACACGACTTAAATGGAGAGTTTATTATGGAGTCTCATGCAATCATCTCTAATGGAGACGATGAAATACAAGCAGTAGCTATTGTAGCTGTTGATATGAACCAGAAAGGAATGAATGCACCTCAGAAATTTGGTAGTGCTTCATCTTACGGAAAGAAATATGCGTTAGGAAATCTATTTCTTATTGATGACACTGCTGATAGTGATGCGACTAACAACCACAGTCATAAAACCGCTGTTAAGAAACCAGTACTTGGTGGAGATGCATTAGTAAAAGCTAAAGCAGCAATCAAAAGTGGTAAGTTTACCGTGGAAGACGTTAAAAGTAAATATGAAGTAACTCCTGATATCTTAAAAACCTTAGAATAATATGACAGAAGAAAAAAAGGAAGATATACTAAACAAACTAAGAGATGACGATAACTACTATGGTGAATTCGGGCAACAATTCTTAAGCAATTCAAATATAAGGGTTCTTGATAAGGATCCTTTAAATTTTGGAAAGCCTACTGAGCCTCATATAAACCTAGTAAAAGGTCAGTTCTTTCATAACTTAGTGTTAGAACCTGAGAAAGTCGATTCGTTTCCAATTATAGAAGCATCGTCAAGGAATACTAAAATATATAAAGATGAAACTATCGGTAAAGGTATTTGCTTACTTAGAAAAGAAGAGCAAGAGCTAAGAGAGTTGGTTGATATTATGTTAGAAAATCCTACAGCAAAAGATCTTGTTCAAGATATAGACGTAGAGTATGAAGTTCCTGGTCTAATCGAATTAGCTGGTGAATGGTGGAAGCTTAAGGCTGATATAAAGAATAACACTCAGAAGTTAATTGTCGATCTTAAAACGACTGGAGATATAGATAGGTTTGCTAGCTCAGCTAGGGAATATAACTATGACTCACAGGCTTATATTTACTCAGAGTACTTCGGTATGGATTTCATATTCGTAGTTATGTGTAAGAAAAGCAATAGACTAGGTATCTTTGATTGCTCAGCAGCTTTCTTAGCTAGAGGTAAAGCAAAAGTAGAACAAGCTGTATTAAACTACAGAAAATATACCGATGCTTCTTTTGATCCTAAGACTTATTTTATTGAGGCAACTCTTTAACAAATAAAATACGGTCACTGATCGATAATGTATATGAAATTAAAATTAAATTAAACTAAATTAAAAATAGAGAATTATGGCAAGTATTATTAAAGCGAACATCAATTTGAATGAAATCCCTAAAGATAAGATCTTTAAAGGGAAAAAGGGTAACTATTTAGGAGTTACAATTACTATCAACGACGAAGTTGATCCTTATGGAAATCAAGGACCAATGGTTGTTGAACAGACTAAGGAAGAAAGAGAGGCTAAAGCCCCTAAAGTCTACTTAGGAAATGTTAAAGTCGTTTGGACTAACGATGTGAATGTATCACCTGCTCCAAGAGATGATCAGCAAGGTGGAGGCCAAGCTGCTCCTGCTCAGTCTTTGACTCCTCAACCAGATGATCTACCTTTTTAGTGGATCAATGTGAAATGTGTGGTGAAGTAATGACTAAATGCGACCACAACTACTGTGACATATGTCCAGAGTGTTTAGAGGAATCAAATTAAAAATTAAATCAAATGCAGATAGAACATACGGAAGTTAACGGCTTTCAGATAGATGAATTTAACGTTCACAAGTTGGAAGAGGGGAAGAAACAAGGTGTTTGTCCCCTCTGCTCTTCTGATAGAAAAGCTAGTAATCAAAAAGCTAAGTGTGCATCATACGACTGGTCCAGAGGATTAGGTACCTGTCACAACTGTAACACTAGCTTTCAATTAAACACTTACAAACGTAAGGGTGAATCTGAGAAGATTTATATTAGACCTGATCTTGAAGCTCTGAAGTCTATTAAACCTCCGAGTTCTAAAGTAGTCGATTGGTTTAAAGGTAGAGGTATATCTGAAAGGACACTTAAAGAACTTAATGTTTCTGAAGGTCCTGAGTGGATGCCTCAAACACAGAAGTCTGAAAATGTTATCAAGTTTAACTACATGATAGGTGATCAGTTAGTGAATGTGAAATACCGTGATGGTAGAAAAAACTTTAAACTATATAAAGGTGCTGAGAAAGTATTCTATAATATAAATAGTACAGTTGGTCACGATCACTGCGTTATAGTTGAAGGAGAAATGGACGTGTTAGCTCTACACGAAGCGGGTATAACTAATGCTATATCTGTTCCTAACGGAGCAACATTAAACTCTAACAACTTAGATTACTTAGATAATTGTATTGACTATTTCGAGGATAAAGATAAGATAATAATAGCAACTGACTCGGATGAGGCTGGACAAGCCCTACAAGCAGAGCTTATTAGAAGATTAGGATCTGAGATATGTCACATTGCAACGTTTGAAGATTGTAAAGATGCAAATGAATACTTATTAAAATATGGAAAAGAAAAACTATCAGAGAGAATATCAGGAGCAAAACCGGTCCCGATGGAGAACGTCACGACATTCAGAGATATTGAAGGAGAGATTACCGACTTTGTTGAAAATGGCTTTAAGCCAGGATTTCAAGTTGGCTTATCAGATTTCGATAGTAAGTTTTCAACTTACACTGGTCAGTTCATTACGGTCACTGGTATACCGTCTTCCGGTAAGTCTGATTTTGTCGACCAAATGGTTGTCGGCTACAATGCGAACTATGGCTGGAAAACAGCTTTTGCTTCACCAGAGAATCAACCAACTTATCTACATGCTCATAAGTTAATGAGGAAAGTATGGCAAGGTATGCCTACTAAAGCGGATATAGGTGGTGATAAATGGAATCAGATTGCGGATCACTGTAACAGTAATTTCTTTCACATTGATATGGAACGTTATACTCTAGAATCGGTTCTGCGTAAGGGAGCTGAGCTAGTGAAACGTAAAGGGATTAAATGCTTGGTCATTGATCCATTCAATAAAGTTAGAGATACAGACTGTAAAACAGAAGATGTTAACAGGTACACTATGGAGTACTTAATGAAGATCGAGGTCTTTGCTAAGAAGTACGACGTGCTAGTGTTTATCGTAGCTCATCCAACTAAGATGTATAAAGACAAAGATGGGAAAATTGAAGAGCCTACTATGTATAACATCAAAGGAGGAGGAGAATGGTACGATGCTTCTTATCATGGGTTATTAGTCCATAGAGATTATGAAGCCAAAACTGTTAAGTGTAAGGTACTGAAAGTTAAATTCCAGAACCTTGGTGAAAACGGTGCTGAGTCTCATTTTAAATGGGAACCTCAGTCAGGGTGCTTTATACCTCACGAACAGGTTAATATCAATGGTGATAAAATGCCTTGGGAGTAGATGGCTAAGAAATCTAAACCGTTTGACATGGGTGATTTTACACCTGATAAGCACGATTCTAAGGCCTGGGTGTGGTGTGTTAGGAACCACATATTTATATCACCCATAGCTATTAATGAAGGTAGATGGGGTTTGGTTATCAAGAATAAAGGTATTGAAAACACAGACCCTAATACCTACACTAAAGGAGATGTCTGGCCTAAAATGTACGAATATTATAAACACTATTTTAATAAATATGAGAACAAAATTTAAGAATGCAAATGAGGCTTATGAGTATTTTCACAATGAGATCATCTTAAACGGTGTAAACTTTGCTGATACTAAGGCTTTGTTTAATGTAGGTTTTACAATGGAGAACCCAATGGATAATGCTATACATAACCCTGAACGTAAATTCAATACTGAGTATGCGAAAGCAGAATGGGATTGGTATATGTCAGGTAATCGTAGCATATATAAACTAGGTCAGATATACGGAAAAATCCCTGTTATATGGAAACGCATGGCTGATGAGTTTGGTAACGTTAATTCTAATTATGGTTATCAATGGATGAGAGAAGATCAAATAGGTCACGTTGCTAAGTTGCTTAGGAATAATCCAGACACTAGACAAGCTGCTATCAGTATCTATGATGGTAAAGAACATATTGAATATGATACAGATACACCATGTACTTATGCTGTTCAGTTCACAGTTGTAGATAACAAACTGAACATGTCTGTCTATATGCGTTCTAATGACCTCTGGTACGGTTTCTGTATTGATCAGTATTGTTTTTCACATCTGCAACAGTTAATGTCTAAGATGACCAGTTACGAAGTTGGTACGTATTACCATCATGCACATAATTTACACTTATACAATGACAAAATCAATTAAGTATTATTTATACCATATTCCTGGTAAAAAAATAGGAGTTACACGTGATCTTAGTAGTAGAGTTACGCGACAACAAGGGTATGCCGCAGACGAATACGAAGTTCTACTTACTAGTGACGATATAGATTTTATATCACGCAAGGAAATAGAACTTCAAAAGTCTTATGGCTACAAAGTAGATAGGCAAACGTATAATAATTTAACTAAATCAAATAAAATGAAAATAAACGCTACAGAGCAAACAAGTACATTTCCAGTTCCATTAAATAAACTGAAAGGTAGACTTATGGATAGCATTGGGGGAACCTGGAACACACCTTATGGTGATTTTGTAATCACAGAGGAAACAATACCTTGGTTATTTAAGAATGCGGTTACATCTATGTTTAATGACAATAGATGTTATATTTATAATAAGTCTTACCATAGACAATTTATACAGACCACAACAGCTGAAGAGCCTGAAGTAAACACTAACAATGTTTATGATCTAATTAGAGTTTGGGCTAAAGAAAAAGGTATCTATGACAAGGGAGATTCTAAAACTCAGTATCTTAAACTAATGGAAGAAGCTGGGGAATTAGCTGAGGCATTACTAAAGAGAGATAGACCTGAAATTATCGATGCAATTGGTGATATGGTAGTTGTATTAACAAACCTAGCTAAGCTAGAAAACTTAGATATTGAAGACTGTGTTAGATCAGCTTATGATGTAATTAAAAACCGCAAAGGTAAAATGGAAAACGGTACATTCGTTAAAACAGCTGGTAGAACATTTACTGGATCTAATTCTCTTACAACTGAAGAGATAATAAATCTAAAACGTAATACAGGTGTATTAAACTACAGTCAAAGACAAACATTATAATATGGCATACACGGTTAAAACAACAGACGAAGTTGTAATAAGAGCTATTAAAAAGATAGATGAACGATCATTAATAGGTCAGAAGAAATATGGTGATACTATGATGAGTGAGGTTAATTCTGGTAAGAAAGATTTAAGTAGGTTTCTTATTGATGTTCAAGAAGAAATGACTGATTCTTTGTTATATCTAGAAGCTGCAAGATCTTGTTTACAAGATGAGATCGAAGAAGCTATGATAAAAAGGATCAATGTTATAGGTCAGAACGGAAACACAGGAGAGCATTACTCAGATTCAATGTTAGATTTCAATGCGGAAATTTAATAGTAAATCTAAAAAGAAAGGACCAGTCAGGGCAAACAAGGTATCATTTGATGGTATCGACTTTGCCTCCGGCTTGGAGAAACATATGTACGTAGCTTTGAAAGAAGCAAAGATCAAATCTAAGTACGAAGGAGAAACATTTGTATTGCTTAATGGTTTTCATTTTGAAAACAAAGTTTACGAGAGACAAGCTAATGGCAAGGGAGAATATAAGAATAGGGGAGAGAAAAGAATCTTACCTATTAAATACACTCCTGACTTCATTGGTGAAGATTTTATAATCGAAACTAAAGGTAGAGCAAATGATTCATTTCCTATGAGATGGAAGCTATTCAAACAATTGATAGTAAATCAGTTTCCTGGAATAACATTATATAAACCTCAAAACCAAAAAGAGTGCGTAGAGACAGTAAGGTTAATCCTTTTGAAGCGAAAGCAATAGCTAGAAGAAAATATGCTGAGCGTCAGATTGACAAGTGGGTCAAATGGAGCTGGGATGTTAGAGGTAAAGTACCATATAGTAAAATAATTAAGTTTCATGAAGAATATAAAATAGAATGTTATGGATGGAGAAGGTAAGTCTTGGGTGATAGAGTTAGGTTTATACCCAGGAATTTTATTTGGTTTTAGATCATATCCAGAGGA
>Ga0307985_10001276_pt1 | contig 14321 bp, 18 predicted proteins | sample EllFjometageno80_FD_203155 | JGI IMG/M metagenome (GOLD analysis project Ga0307985, IMG submission 203155) | Marine microbial communities from Ellis Fjord, Antarctic Ocean - #80 | ecosystem: Environmental > Aquatic > Marine > Unclassified | place: Southern Ocean | collected 2014-10-09 | reverse complement strand
CCGCTTCCAAGCAGGTGAATTTGACATTACCCTAGCCTAATATGAACGGTTATGGAGCAGCGTATTATGGCATTAACATCTATGGGCAAGCGGCCTATGTAGATGCTGCTGTTGCTATTAATGCGGCTTCTACTGTAACGGCTACTGGTCAGCATATTAGTGAAGCGTCAGCAACTATAAGTGCTGTCTCTACAGTCACAGCTAATGCTATAAAGTTAGTTAATGCTGGTGCGGTTGTAGCTGCTGTAAGTACAGTAACGGCTGCTGGACAGGACATAGGACAGGGCCAAGCGTCTATAACGGCTGTGTCTACTGTTACAGCTAATGGCGTATTTGCGGTGTCTGGTAGCGCAGTTATTAACGCTGTGTCAGGTGTTACGGCTAATGGTACTGCTAAGATGGGTGGTTCTGTGTCTATCAACGCTGTATCTGGTATGACAGCGACAGGGCGTTACAAGTACGAGCCATTGCCTATTGATGTGGCAACGTGGGCTACCAAGCCAACAGATAGCGCGACTTGGACAAATTTATAGTATAATGCAAACAGATTAACGAATAGGACAGTGCAATGGCAGATACAACAACTACTAACTACGGCTTAACTAAGCCCGAAGTTGGCGCATCGGAAGACACTTGGGGTACTAAAGTCAATACCGATATGGACTTGATTGATACTCAGATGAAGGCTAGTGCTGACGCTGTAGCTGCTACAGTAATTGTTGCTAATGCTGCACTACCTAAAGCTGGCGGTGCTTTATCGGGTGATGTGACCAATACATCAACAGGATCATTTCAAGTATCTCAGGGTACAACAGCACAGCGTCCAGCAGGCACAGCTAATGGCCGTTTACGCTACAACTCTACTGAGGCTGCTTTTGAAGGCTACACAGCCGCAGGGTGGGGTGAGATTGGTGGTGGAGGTAGTAGTCTAGGTGAAGGCTCAATAATACGCACCAACGCCAAGGTAATAGCAGAAAACATCACTTTTGCTGGCAATGAAAACGGAAGCACTGTTGGACCTGTGACTGTAAATAATAACTTCACTGTCACTGTCACAAACGGCTCAACTTGGATAATTCTTTAGGAAACGACTATGCCAATTACTATTAAAAACAGCGCAGGCGGTGGAGTTACTTTAGATTCCACAACCTCATCAAACGAGACATTAAACCTACCTTCTGGTGGCGGTACTTTAGCACCTTTGGCTAGCCCAGTGTTTACAGGCAACGTGGGTATTGGTGTAACGCCAGAAAACTGGTACTCAACCTATTCAGTATTACAGGTTGGTGGTTTAGGGGCAATATTCGCGGAAACATCAGCAGGGGCAGGAGGCGCTACAAGACTAAGTAATAATGTTTATTTAAACGCCTCTGGTAGTTGGGCATATCAAGTAACGGATGAAGCATCACACTACCAACAAGTCGATGGTGTACATACTTTTAGAGTTGCCCCAAGCGGCACAGCAGACGCAGCGATAAGCTGGAATAATGCTGTGGTTATTGATAACACTGGTCAGCTTCAAATAGGCTCGCCTTCTGCTAATTCATCAAACCTGCTGAACATAAAAGCACTCCCTTCTCATTCAACAATTAGAGTGCAATCTAATAATAGTTACAATGCCATAACATTTTTAAACTCCGCAGGAACTGGAAACGGCTCTATCCGTTCAGACGCATCATCAATATCCTACATCACATCCTCAGATTACCGACTAAAGACTGACGTTCAGCCTATGACGGGAGCAGTAGACAGAGTTAAGTTGCTAAAGCCTTGTAACTTTGAGTGGATTGTAGACGGAACTAGAGTAGATGGTTTCTTAGCACATGAAGCGGAAGAGGTAGTACCAGAGGCAGTATCAGGCACTAAAGATGCCATGATGGACGAAGAGTATGAAGTGACAGCAGCTACCGACACAGAAGCAGCAGTCATGGGTACACGCTCTGTGCCTGACTTACAAGGCATTGACCAAAGCAAATTGGTTCCACTATTAACCGCAACGATACAAGAGTTAATTGCTCGTATTGAAGCACTGGAGAATGTGTAATGGCTTCTAAAATAAAAGTAGACACGCTTGAGACAGCCAATGGCAGTGGCACGATAGCTTTATCTAACCAGTTTAGCGGTATGAGTACAGCTAGTCTGCCAGCGTTAGGCTCTGCTCAGATGCCAGCGGGTAGCGTTGTGCAAGTATTGATTGATGAAGATTCGTCTTCTATGCTGTTACAAAGTTCCACATATACCGACACAGATTTGAGTATTAGTATTACCCCCTCGTCCACATCAAGTAAAATATTAGCGTTATGGAATGTACAGGGTAATCTAAACGCATCAACAAGTGGTTGGGGTACAAGGTTAGTACGTGATTCAACTAATGTGTTTACGAGTAATCAACAGTACGCTCAATATGCTAGTACTTATACTAGTCAAAGGCAAAGTGCAGACTATAAGCACATAGACTCTCCAAACACTACATCTACTATCACATATAAAGTTCAGGTCAGCACATATCAGAATACTGCTGTTTATTTTAATGATGACACTGCACAAACTCAATTAGTTCTAATGGAAATCAAAGGATAACTCACATGACAGATACAGTCGCAGCACTCCAAGCCCTAACTCCAGCAGCCCAGTGGGTACTCCGTGGAGACGATTTAGAATGGCTTGACACAGAACAAACTCAACCAACAGACGCAGCAATCGCAGCTAAGATTGTTGAATTACAAGCAGCCTTTGACTCACTAGCCTATGCCAGAAGCCGTCAAGAAGCCTACCCGTCAATCCAAGATTGCATCCATGCCTTGTTGGATGGTGGTGACACCTTGACTGATCTACAAGCATTGCGTACTGCCGTTAAAGCAGCTAATCCAAAGGGGTAGGTTATGACTACTACTATAACGGGTGCTACTGGTGTCAATCAGATAACCGATGATGCTATTACAGCAGCTAAGTTACCTGCTGGCTCAGTGTTGCAGGTACAGTATATGACAAGTAACACAGCAGTATCCTCTACATCCGCATCGTTCTCAGATACAGGAATTACTGTAAACATTACTCCATCGTCCACTAGCAGCAAAGTAATGATACTTACGACTATCGGTGGATGTGGCAAAGCTGCGGCAGGTAACCCGTATTTGCGTTTGCAAATAGTAACAGGCGGCGGCGCTACACATAGGTTTGAGGGTGAAGGAGGTTACAATGCTAGTGGGGGTGTCCAATCTTTCGGTGCTTGCGCTGGTCAATATTTAGACTCTCCAAACTCAACTTCAGCAGTAAATTATAAGATTCAGATGAGTACGGCTGGTGGTGGCACTTCTAGCTTTAATAATAGTTCTACATATTCATCAATCACAGTCATGGAGATTGCAGGGTGAGCATAGAGTACAGGGGAGAAAAGTTCTCTGGCTATAACAAGCCCAAGGCTAGTGCCAAAGGTGGTAAGTCTCATGTTGTTCTAATTCAAGACGATGGCAAAGACCGAATGATTCGTTTTGGTCAAGAAGGTGCTACAGGTAGCCCCAAAGGAACTGCTAGGAATGATGCGTTTAGAGCGCGTCACGCTAAAAACATAGCAAAGGGCAAGACCAGTGCGGCATTTTGGTCAGCAAAAACGAAATGGTGAGGAATTAGCATGAGCCTGTACAGAAACATTGCAGCAAAAAAGAAACGCATCAAGGCTGGCTCTGGCGAAACGATGAAAAAAGCAGGGGCTAAAGGCAGGCCCACTGCTAATGCTTTTAAACAAGCCGCTAAGACAGCAAAGCCCGTAGCTAAAAAGGGTAAAAAGAAATGAAAGGCGTTAAGCATTATTTAAAAAACGGCACTGAACATAAGGGTGCAATGCACAAATCTAATGGCATACCCATGACGGGTGCTAAACACACCAAGTCAAGCAAAGACTTATTCCATAAGAAAGAACTGTCAGCCGCTGTCAGAAAGAAAATTAAATAGAGGATTATGCTATGCCAAAAGGTAAGGGTACATACGGAACAAAGAAAGGTCGTCCACCAGCAAAGCCAAAGAAGAAATCTAAGGCGTACTAATGTGGAGCAGCCCTGTAGAACTGTATCCTGTTCATCTATCATCTACCCTATCCCCATTAGGTCAGGGAATGATAATAGAGCCGCAGGTAGCCATCAGGGAGGTTACAGAGCGTTATAGCGTAGTCAATCTAACAGGTGTTTCAGCATATGAGAATCGAAACGCAATATCTACATTGCACTGGGTGGCACGATGTTAGCTGAATTAGCGATTGCTAATGCTGCCTTTTCCGTTATAAAACAAACACTTAGCAACGGCAAAGAGATTGCAGACGCTGGTTCGGCATTAACAAAATACTTTGGTGCAAGCCAAGCTATAGAGCAGAAAGCTAAATTAGGAACTGGTGATGTACTAGCTGCTTACCAAGCCAAACAAGCTTTAGAAAGACAGGAAAAAGAACTTGAGTTTATGCTCAACAAGCAGGGGCTTCTTGGGTATTACAAGTACCAGCAGTTTAGGGATGAGTTTCATAGAAAGCAAAAAGCAGAATCTAAAAACCGCAAGGTTCGACAGGCTAAGATCAACTCAAATATAAATGACGGGTTAATTGCTCTAGGTATTGTTATAATCATAGTTGCTGCTGCATTTGGCGTATTTTACTACATAAGGACTTATTAAGATGTCAGGGATGCCAGACTTTGAAGCAGGCCAGTTAGTTAGTGCAGTTCAGCAACTAAATAAAGACGTTGAATCGTTAACACGAACAATGGCTAAACTAAATGACCGACTTGCTGCTCAAGAGATACAACTAGCTAAAGGTAAAGGAATGGCGGCTGGTGTGATTGTATTAGCAGCGATTTTAGGCGGTGTTTCATCTTATATAATGAACAAAATGTGAGGCATCAATGGCATTAATTCCGTTAGACTTACCAGCAGGTGTTTATCGCAACGGCACTGATTTACAGTCTCAAGGTCGCTGGCGTGATTCTAACCTAGTACGATGGTTTGATAATACATTGCGGCCTATTGGCGGCTGGCGCACTCGCAGCGATACGGCAAGTGCTGGTCAAGTTCGTGGCATGAAATCGTGGATTGCTAATAACTCAGACCGATGGATTGCTGCTGGTAGCTATAATAAATTATATGCGTATAGCGGTGCTGGCGTTCAATATGACATAACACCAGTTGGTTTAACGGCTGGTAATGAAAACGCGCTTAATCCCATAGGGTTTGGTACAGCATTTTATGGGCGTGAATATTACGGAACAGCAAGACAAGAAGCGGTAACGATTACACCAGCTACAACATGGTCGATGGATTCATTTGGGCAATTTCTAGTGGCTTGCTCAAGTACAGACGGCAAGGTATATGAGTGGCAATTAAACCCTTCAGCAAAAGCAGCAGTAGTAGCTAATGCGCCTGTCAGTAATCGGGCTATTCTAGTCACAGAGGAGCGTTTCTTAATGTGCCTTGGTGCTGGTGGTAATCCACGCTTAGTTCAATGGTCTGATAGGGAAAATAATACAGTATGGACACCCGCAGCAACAAATGAAGCTGGTAGCCTAGAACTACAAACAACGGGCCGCATTCAGTGTGGTGTAAGGGTACAAAACCAAGCATTAATCCTAACCGACACAGACGCTCATGTGGCTACCTACAGTGGCCCACCTTACGTCTTTGGCATTGAGCGGATTGGCACATCATGTGGCATTGTATCTAGTCAGGCTGTCGCTGTCGTAGACAAGGGCGCAGTGTGGATGGGCAGTCGTTCATTCTACACTTACAGTGGTGGTGCTGTGTCAGAGGTTAATTGCGAGGTTGCAGACTATGTATTCTCAGACATTAACCACAGCCAGATCAGTAAGGTTGCAGCCGTATCTAACGCAAACTTTGGTGAGATTTGGTGGTTCTACCCATCGGGCAGTTCTAACGAGAATAACCGCTATGTCGTGTTTAACTACAACGACAACACATGGGCAATAGGCGTTTTAGCTAGAACTGCTGGTGTGGACGCAGGCGTATATCGCCAACCTATTATTGCTTCTGCTACGGACAAGAAATTGTACGAGCATGAGATTGGATTTAATTACGATGGTGGTGAGCCGTTTGCAGAATCAGGCCCAATATCCATTGGTAATGGCGATAATGTAATGTCAGTCACCCAGATGATACCTGATGAAAAGACCCAAGGTGACGTTGACGCTACGTTCAAAACTCGATTCTATCCCAACGATGTGGAAAGAACATACGGCCCATTTAATATGGCAAACCCCGTTAGTCTACGTTTTACTGGCAGACAAGTCAGAATACGCGTTGAAGGCGTTAATGCTGATGATTGGCGCGTTGGCATTAATAGATTGGAAGTCAAACAGGGTGGTAGGCGATGAGCATATTAGACCAGCCACCAAAGCTAATTAATTTGAACTGGCTACAGTGGGCGCAAAGAACATCGGTTTGGCTTGCTACAACACGCAGTGCTTTACGTCATAGAGGCGCAAGCGAATCAGCAGCAGAGGATGGTGTATTGCTGTGGAATCAAACTGGCGAATACCCTGTTATATCTGTTGATGGTGCTTATGTTCCTGTACAGATTGCTAGGGGCTACACAGTGTCAGCATTGCCCACGGGCGTGGTTGGTCAACGTGCTTATGTGACTGACGCGGCTTCACCAAGCTTTGGTGCTGCGGTAAGTGGTGGCGGTTCAGTTGTTATACCCGTATTCCGTAATGCAACGGCTTGGATAGTAGGTTGACCGAGTTACAGCGTTGCAGGGAATGGATAGAAGCGGCTTTAGAGTACAGTGGTGGCACTCACCTTTATGAAGATGTTGTGACTGCTGTAGTAGAAGGCAAGATGCAATTATGGCCTGCTGAGAAATCGTGCTGGGTTACTGAGATTACGGTATACCCACGCAAGAAGGTGCTTCATGTGTTTCTAGCTGGTGGTGATTTAGATGAAATTATGGGGATGCACGAATCAGTGGTACAATGGGCCAAAGATCAAGGCTGTGAAGGCATGACTTTGACAGGTCGCAAAGGTTGGGTTAGAGCGTTACAGGATAATGGCTGGAAACCACAGCAGCTAACTTTATTAGAAAAGAGGTTTTAAAATGTCAAAGGGCGGCACTACATCGGGTAGCACAGAGATTCCAGCATGGTTAGAAAGTGCTGCTATTGAAAACATCAACAAAGCGCGTGACGTATCCCAGATTGGCTATGTGCCTTACTACGGGCCTGATGTAGCCGCTTTCTCACCTATGCAACAGCAGAGTATGCAATCTACTGGAAACGCTGCTAGTGCCTTTGGATTGGCCCCACAGGGCTTTAACGCAATGGCTGGTATGCCACAAGCAGAAACCTTTGCAGGCGGTATACAGGGCTACTCAAGCGCACCTTTGTACGAGCAGTCACTAGACAAGCTATTTGCTAACGCACCAGCACAATATCGTGCCATGAATGATATGTTTATTGACCCGTTTACTGGCGCAAGACCAAGGGGTGGATATGGTGCTACACCAACACAAGTAAGCCAAATGTCATCTGGTGGTGGTAATGGCAATAGCCCATACGGTAATGACGCAAACATGGCTCATTTGGCTAGAACTTATAATCCAAACAGCCAGCCAGATTATCAACCATCTACTGATGGTGGTACTGGATATTGGTCTGGTGGTGAAAAGACAGGTATGCAAACCAACCTTATGACAGGTGATGAATACGAGGCTTATGTACTTGCTCACGGCTTACCGCCAGAGGGTGATACATTTATGGATGGTGTGCGAGGTTTTGGTAGATCATTTGTGAATAATGGACTTTTAGGAAGTTTATACGAGTCTGTTACTGGCAATCCCATTATGCAAAGGGATATAGACCCTAGTGACCCAAATTACTACGAAACCATGTATGGCGATCAGTCACAATTCTATCCTTTAGGCGGTTCTGCAATGGCGGCTCAACAAGAAGCTGATAGACGGGCGGCTAGGCAAGCAGAAGATTTAGCAGCACCAGCTAGACGAGAAGCAGCAAGAGTAGAAGCAGCAAAGGTTCAAGCCGCTATGCAAGCGGAAGTTGATTATAATCAACAAATGCAGCGTGAAGCAGCTTTGTTAGAAAACTTAAATCTTAGCGCAGTAACAACGCCTTATATAGCACCAGTTGTTAGAAGCACAGTTAATAGCGGCCCTAGCGACAATGTTGGTAGAAATTCTTCTGGTAATGGTTTTGGTGCCTCTAGCAGATCAGGCAGCACATCATCTGGTCAAACTGATTACGGATTCTTTTAAGGAATAATATTATGGCAGGCGCACCAACAGGCGGTTTTAACGTCAATCAAGCAGCAGCAGGCGGCATCCAGCAAGCAGGTATGGGTGCGGCACAAGGCATGAACTATAGGCCAATGGCAATTACTGCCCCGACTCAAGCTGGGTTAGAGCAGTACACCAATCCCTATGAGACTCAGGTGGTTAACCAATCACTAGCAGACCTAGAGCGTAGCCGACTAATGGCCCAGAACGTAGGTGGCGCACAGGCAAGTGCAGCTAACGCATTTGGTGGCTCACGGCAGGGTATTGCAGAGGCAGAGACTAATCGGGCCTTTGCAGATCAAGCAGCCCGTACCGCATCAGGATTGCGTCAGACAGGCTACCAGAACGCACAGAGTATGGAACGTCAGGCCCAGATGCAGAACCAATCAGCAGGATTATCAGGCGAACAGCAGCGCATGGCAGCAGGTCAGCAGTTAGGCAGCTTGTCTAATCTAGGTTTTGGTATGGGACAGACTATTCAAGGTCGCATGGATCAGCAGGGTGCAATGCAGCAGGCTCTACAGCAACAGTTGATTAACGCAGGTAAACAGCAGTACGCAGGCTATACAGGCGCACCAGCACAATCATTGCAGTATTTGTTACAGGCCGTTGGTGGCGCACCAGCTTCTGGTCAAAAATCAGAAACTTATGAAGCAGGTTTGTTTGATTACCTAACAGCAGGCGCAAAGGCATATGCTACTAATCCGTTAGCGATAGGTAAAGCACTTGGCTTTGGGGGTTAATATGGGCTTATTAGATAACATAAGAGAATTAGATTCTGGCTCAAGATTTGCTCCAGCAAGACCAATTGCTCCAGCAACACCAGTTAATAATAACTTTGCAGGCTTGCCAGTTAATAATCCACAAGCACCACAAGGTATGTCAGCAGATGACAAAAGCGCATTAGCGTTAAGCTTGGCTGGTAGCTTTGCAGGCATGAGTGGCAATCCTAACACCAACAGCATCATGGCTGGCATTGCAGGTCAGCAGGCTACTTTACAGGGCAGGCGTGAGAAAGCTGACGCATTAGAGATTTCTACCAATCAAGCTAACGCTACTTTAATGCAGTTAAAAGCTGCTGGTGTGCCAGATGAAGTATTGGCTGTGGCTAGAACTAATCCAGAATTACTTAAAGCCATTACAAGTGAGTTTGTAAAGTCTAAGTATGGCAAGAGTGATATGTTAAAGTTTACTGGTGTACAGACTGACCCAAAAACGGGCCAGCAGTATACTATTATGTCAAATCCAAATGATGGGACTTCTACTAGGATAGACGTTGCTGGTGCTGTAGGACAAACCCCAACACAAACACTTGAAATTGAGAATGCAGCCACTACTAAGCTTGCAGACATAGCAATGGCCCAGAAGAAAGGTTTTGCTGCTTTTGATCGTGCTAGTGCTATGGATGAATCGTTAGCTAAGTTAGAATCAGCCAGAGAAGCGGTTAAGAATGGAGCCTCATCTGGATTTTTAGCAAGGTTTGTACCATCTTTTAGTGCAGCAACAACATCTTTAAGAACAACAGCTAACTCGCTTGGTATAGACATTATTAATAGTGCCACTTTTGGTGCGTTAAGCGAGAAGGAACTACAGTTAGCGTTAAGCACTGGATTAGATTTAAACTTGCAAGGTGAAGAATTAAACAAACATATTTTAGAAAAAATAGCAGCGCAAACAAAAATGCGTGATTGGCTAATTTCACAATCTAAAATCCTAACTAAAGGTGATGTAACTTACTCTAGTTACATACAAAAATATAACGCAGAAAAGCCAAGGGCAAATCCTATTGTAAATTACGCTTCTCCACAAAACGCTGGCAGTGGTGCTACTGGTACTGGTGGGTTAGTTTTGTCTAAAAAACAAATTGATATAATGACTCCAAAGCAAAAAGCTGCATTTGAGCAATTAACTGGCGTTAAGCTACCGTAGTTAGGGAATATTTATGGCATTAACAGATGAGCAGTTTGAGCAATTATTAGGTCAATTAGACGAGATTCAGCCAGACGATCAGGTTGCAAGATTAATAGCACAGGGCGCGTCATTAGGCTTTAGTGATGAGATTGAAGCTCTAGCTCGCGCACCATTCCAAAGTGAAAGTTACATTGAAATACGCGATGAATTGCGTAGAAAAATAAACGCGCACAGAGAACGTAGCCCGTATGAAGCTATGGCTTATGAGGCAGCAGGGGCAATGATACCTACTGTTGCTACAATGGGAGTATCTTCACCAGTATCAGTTGTTAATGCCGCTAGGCCAGTAGTAAGGGCTTTGCAGCTTGGCGCAGCAGAGGGTGGTGCTGCTGCTGTTGGTTTAAGTGAGCGTGAGGGTGTCGCAAGTCTAAAAGATGCCCCATTAGGTGTTGCTCTTGGTACGGCTGGTGGCGTAGGCGGCTTATACGCTGGTAAGTTTATGGGCGGTGTTGCAGATAAATTTTTAGAGTTTGTGCGCCAGCGTGGTAAAGGCCGCATGGGTACGGTTGTTGAAAATGAACTAAACCGCCTAGCAGATCAGACAGGAATGTCGCGTGATGAACTTTTTGAAAGAATAGCTAATGGCGAAACAATGTCAGACAATCAAAGCCTGCACAGCACAGTAAGGTCTTATATGTCTCAAGGTGGCCCACCAGAGTCTATGATAAGAACCTCTGTTCCAGAAAGGGCAACTACAGCTAGATTAGCAGCTAAAGAAGATGTTCAAATTGGTCTAACTGGCGGCACAGAGGGTAACGTACTTAAATACGCCAACATGAAAGAAACTGATTGGAAAAAAGCATTAGGTGATGCTTACAATAAAGTATTCTCCAAAGCTGGTGAAGTAAATCCTGATTTGACTAGGCAGGCTTTAGAGGTAGTTCAGCGCGTACCAGAAGCACTAACTGAGTTAAATAAAATTTACAATGTGCGTAACTTAGTGCCATTATTTAAGACTGCTGATAACGGTGCTTTAGAAATGTCTCGTATTCCTACGTTAGAAGATGTAGAAATAATTAGACGTATGGCAAATGAACAGGCGCAAGTTGCTGGTCGTGAAGGTCGAGGCACATTGAAGTCTGAACTTATGGTGCTAGAAGATAATCTAAGAACCAACATTGATGACTTTAGCCCAGAGTTAAAAGATACTCGCGCAGGTTGGTCAAGAATGGCTGATGCTAGAGATGCTTTTGATAGCGGCAAGAAAGCATTTACAGGGGATGTTGAAGCGTTTGAGATTCTTGCAGAGCAAATAATTTCTTCAGGAGATACGGCTAAAATATCAGCTTTTCGTGAAGGTATAATGTCTAGCATTAATACTAAAATGTCTGTTAATGGATCTAAGCGATTCTTGGCGAAATTGGCAAACCCAGAGCTAAGGGAAGGTAGGGTATTTGCTAATGTATTCCCAGAAGATAAGCAAAAGTCTGCACTTGTTAAATTAGCATTACAAGGTAAGACTCAGTTATCTTATGAAAAGATTATTGAAGGCCCAAGTACAGCATTAACTTCAGCAGCGACTAAGCAGCAGGGATTGGGTGTTGGCGCAGATGAATTGCTAGCCATGTCCTATGGAAATGTAGCTGCTGGCATTGGTGTAGGCATGAAAGCTATTAAAGCCCTTGCTCCCAAGCTAACAGATAGTCAACGCAGGCAGATAACAGAGGTTCTTTTGAGTGAAGACCCACAATTTGTTAAGTCAGCACTGGCAGATAGTGGTAAAATGGCTCAACTACAAAACAGAGTTAAAAAGTTGGCTGATATGATTACTACTGGAAGTCAGAGTGCTGGTGGCTATACAGGTGGCAAAGCTGCTGAGTTTGGCATGAGAGGCTTGCTTAGTGAAGTAGAGCCAGAAAGTACAACGCAAGAAGGTGCAATGTAATGCCACAAATGACAGAGCAAGATATTCAAAGTGCAATTAAAGACGCGATACAAAGTGCTATTGACTACGTTGACAGTGACATTGCAGGCCAGCGTGAACGCGCTCAGAGTTACTTTGATGGCAACGTAGACCTAGAGCATGAAGAAGGTCGCTCACGAGTTGTATCTACAAAGGTGCGTGATGTGGTGCGTGGTGCTAAACCAAGCCTGATGCGAATCTTTATGTCTAACAACAAGTTTGTGGAGTTTACGCCTAAAGGCCCAGAGGACGTTCAAAGTGCTGAACAAGCAACAGCTTACTGCCATTGGGTATTTAACAAGGCTGGTGGCTACAACGTACTTAGTAATGCTATCCATGACTCCCTAGTTAAGAAGGTCGGTCTGGTTAAGGTCTGGTGGAATACTGAGACTATTGCCAAATCCTACACCTACGAGAACCTGTCAGATGAAGAAGTGCAGGTACTGGTCAGCAAGGAAGGCGTAGAGGTTGTTGAGCATCGCCAAGAGATTGAGATGGAGATGGATGAGTTTGGCTTAGACGTTGAGCGTAACGTCCACAGCATGGTCATTTCTCATAAGTATGAAGAAGGTGAGATGGTCATCGAAGGCATCCCACCAGAGGAATTTTTCATTGATGGTTCGGCTAAATCCATTGACGATGCTTACATCTGCTGTCACAGAAGCGAGAAACGCGCAGGCGATCTTGTGGCTATGGGTATTGACCAAGATGTAGTTGATAATCTGTCAGGTACAGATGAAGATACGTTGATTGGTGGCGTAGAAAAGATACAGCGTTTTGGTGAATCAATTCAAGACGATGAGGATGTGGATAATGACCCGTCAATGCGTCTAGTGTTGGTCACAGAGGCTTATATGCGTTTAGACGCAGAGGGTGATGGCGTACCAACATTACACAAGTTCCTTTGCGGTGGCACTGATTACGAAGTATTAGAAATGGAGCCGTGGGACAAAGCCCCGTTTGCTGACTTCCAAGTTGACCCAGAGCCACACGCCTTCTATGGACGCTCTTTGGCTGAATTGGTATTACATGACCAAGACACCACCACCAGCGTACTACGCGGCATTTTAGACAACGTAGCCCTAACCAACTCACCACGACTAGAAGTAATGGAAATGATGGTGGAGATGGATGACGTACTTAATAACGAAGTGGGTGCAATTATTCGTAGTGAGCAGATTGGCTCTGTTAACCCACTAACGGTTCCCTTTGTTGCAGGCTCTACACTACCAGCATTGCAGTATCTTGATATGCTGGTTGAAGAGAAGACAGGTATTAGTAAAATGTCTATGGGCGTTAACGCTGATATGCTACAGAATACATCTGCCACTGCTGCTGCACTTACTGCACAAGCTGGTGCTGGACAGGTCGAGGTAATGGCGAGAAACCTTGCTGAAGGCGCAAAGAAGCTATTCCAGCTAATGCTACACGTTGCGATACAAAACTCCCCAGACGAGCAAATGATGCGTCTGAACGGGCAATTTGTGGGTGTTGACCCATCAGTGTGGGATTCCAGCATGGACATGGAAATCAATGTCGGGTTAGGCACTGGTCAGGAGGATGCTAAAGCAGCAGCGTTAATGCAGACGTTCCAGACTCAACAGCAGATTTGGCAGACCTACGGGCCTAAGAACGGCTTAGTTAGCATGACACAGATGCGTAACACGTTAGCAGACACATTGGCCTTGAGTGGGTTTAAGAATGTTGACCGATATTATGCACCAATGACCGTAGAGATTGAGCAGCAGTTAATGGCTGAGATGGCTCAAGAAGCAGAAGCGGCTCAACAGGCAGCATTAGAGCAAGGTCAGCAGGGCGATCCAATGGCGCAGGCACTAATCCAAGCAGAGCAGATTAAGGCACAGGCCAGTATGCAAGGCCAGCAGATGAAGTTGCAGGGCAAGATGCAAGGCGATCAGATAAAAATGCAGGCTGATATGCAAGTTAAAGCGGCTCAGATGCAGTCTAAGCAGGGTACTGAACTGGCTGAATTGCAACTCAAGTATCGTGAGCTACAGTCATCTAATGACTTAGAGCGTGACCAGATGAACCAAGACCTTCTTGTGGAGGCTGCTAAGATTCTAGGCCAGTACGGTACGGCAGTTGACGTTGAGCGTGTCAGGGTGATGCAGAATGCCCCACGGGATGAAATGGGCAATATGC
>Ga0307985_10001274_pt1 | contig 14339 bp, 26 predicted proteins | sample EllFjometageno80_FD_203155 | JGI IMG/M metagenome (GOLD analysis project Ga0307985, IMG submission 203155) | Marine microbial communities from Ellis Fjord, Antarctic Ocean - #80 | ecosystem: Environmental > Aquatic > Marine > Unclassified | place: Southern Ocean | collected 2014-10-09 | reverse complement strand
ACGGGGTTGAATTTGAAGGTTTTGTCATCTATCAAATCAACATAAGCCCAACGGTAATCGATTAGTTCGGGCATGAGTGGTTCAAAATCTTGGCCGAATATCTTTTTAGAATAATCCAAATCCATTGAAGATATTGACATCAAAACCATACCGGACAAATTCCCATTCATCAATCTAGGCAGGTTTGCGATTCGGTGAACAATGAATAAACCTCTAATCCCTTTTGACCTACCCGCTATTGTTAATTTTTTAACTGATGGCGAAACAATTCCCCTAGAATCAAAACCTTTTATCACATTTGCATCATCAATAATCAGAACAATACCACCTTCCACTTTATCCACTACATTAAATGAAGTTTCAATTATTTCATCAATATCAACTTCGTAAAATTCCGGTTCTGTTGGGTAATAAGTGACTATTGAGTTTTTACTCCACGCTTTTAACAAATCATCAACATTGGTAACTATTGGGGTTTTATCGTCAAATAATTGTTCTTGTTTAATCGATATATACACAAACCTAGTTTCCTTAAATGCTTCATCTTTTCGGGCTTCATTTACTAAATGGGTGAGTAGGGTAGTTTTACCACTACCACTTCTTGCGGCCATAGCAGTAGACAAGGAATGAGAACCGTTACGATTAGGTAGTAACATCTTCCGAATTAAATCCTTACTCATTTTTCACCAACTCCACTTCTTCAAGAGTCATTGGTTTATTCTTCTTCCTAAAAAATCTCCCAATCAAAGGTATTTTAGAAAGTAGACCCGAACCTTTTCCACCTCTAAACAAACTCTTTTTTGATTGTTTTTGAATCCTATATGCAGGTGCGCCAAAGTACCAACCTAACATAACAGTAGCAACCGCAGTTCGTGAAATGGAATCGGCTAAAAATAAACCTCTTTCTTCCATAGCCCCAACTACAGCATCAGCAGTAAATTCTTTAGACTTTTCATCATGCTGTACTTTAAATTCGGGGTCTAATAATTGACCTCTCCCCCAAACTGATAAAGCGGTATCGCCAAATGTTAGACCTAACATTGTAATCGATTTAGAAGTTGTTCTAGCAGTTTCTAATTCCGCCTTAGTTCTCTTAGACCTTTTACCTGCTGTACTTTTCTTATGTAGAGACTTTAATGGGGTAGGCATGAAATCAGTAGCGGAGTCTTGGACATCATCACCGCCCCAATCCATCCATGAAGTAGAATCATCAACATCTTCTAAAGTAGAACTGTCTTCAATATCATCATTTACTACCTCGTTATTGATGTCTTCTTTAGGTAGAGTATGCTTGACTGCGTTATGTTTGTAATATCCACTCCGACTACCGGTGAACTCTCCACAATCACAAATAAAATTTCCACTATCGTCTTTTGTATAACTCATTCTTCTTCCTCCTCTTTCAATTTTGGAAATAAACGAGTCTCACATTTTCCACAAATACAATCTTTGAAGAATACTCTACACACCGATTCTCTCAAACTCCCACCGCCTTATTCATCATATCATTTCCAAACTGTTGGAATAATTGTTGGGCTAGGGTGTTAGTAGACAATTGTTGAAGCATCTGATTATAAGCATCATGTTCATTTAATCCTACAAGAACGCCTTGATTGTAATAGTGTACTGCGAAACCTAAAAGTCTAATCATCATAGAGTTAGGTGTATTTTCAAAGTACGGTGCTAAACTTCTCATAAATCGATTCATATTAACTTCCATATCTACCATCAACTTTTCAAAAGTCTTCATAACTTCCTCATCATCAGTCCACTTTTCCATATTAATCCACTGTCCACCTTGCTATATAATCCTCTTTATTATCGCCAAGTATATTCGCCGCATCCATTACAAACCGCCTTCATAAAAGGTTTGTAAGCGTTATCATGTAGCATTTGACCGATTACTACGGAGTGCTTAACAATTGTGTGACATCGGTAACATGGATATTCTTTAATCAGTACCATTTTATTCACCTCCTTTAATATCGCAGGTTCTTGATTTCTTACAGATACAAGTTTTGTAAGTTTGTGGGAATCCACATTCAAAACATTCGCATTGGCATCTTTTTTGTCCGGTGGTTCTATCTACGCTATGATTAATTTTCATCTTATTCAACTCCGTTTTCATTACAATCCGTACAGTTACCCGCGCCTGTACCGTTCTTAGCCCATCTTGCTAAGTCTTCATTATTTACTGTTAAATATGCCATAACACATTCACAACTCTCGCATAACACTTCATAGTGTATAGTTCTTTTTTCCTGTCCGTTCATCTTATTCCTCTCCGTTTTCAATCGCTTGGAAGTGTTGTATCATAGGGAAGACTACTTCTTTAAATTGTTTAAATGATAAATCTTTCATTTGTTCTTGAATATCTAACCAATGTACTGCTTTAACCAAAGCCTTCGCATTCTTCAATTCGCCCTTCTTTGTTGTTATGTCTGTTATCATCTTATTCCGCCTCAAACTGTCCTATGAGCATGTACTATATGAACCCCCCGCTAGTATATATAAGAATGCAAAACAATGGCTAAAAACGGTTTAAACAGACCTTTTCTAATCAAGGTACAGACTATCAAGACTGTAAACTTCTAGGAAAAGGATTACTGCGAGCCTCTTTTCTATACCCCTTGTCCATCAATACATTTTTTAAATAAAATACAGTTCCATTTTGGACAGCATAGCCCAATCGTTCCATAACGAATAAATCTTGTATTACAAGATTCACAATATAATCGATTATTCTTCTTCATTATTTACAACCCTATATTCAACATATTTTTCATTCCCACTTTCGCTAACTCTTCTTTCAATTATTGTTGAAGTTCTCATTAACTGTCCTAACGAATTTGGATTAATTGAGTTATAGGATGAACGACCTCTCGCGGAATAATCAAGATGGAATATAATATCCTTGTTTGAAGTCCACTGATTATTTCTTATCACATCCAAATAAAATATAATTTCTTTCGTTATTCTCTCTCTTCTTCTTTTCAATCTTGTAGTCATATGCTTTTACCTCCACTTAGTATGTAGTCAACTTGGTGGAAAGAATCCCAATTTTCTAGGGGGTAACAATTTTCTAACAAATCGCCAAATGTTGTAGGTCGATTAGTAGGATGATATTTTCTCTTTGAAGAATCGGCACACGCTTTTAATGTAAATTCTTGTTCATCAAAAATATTCATTAAATCAAAAACCGCCTTCTTTTCATAATCGCCATTTTCCAATCTTTCTTTTATTATTCGCCTTGCTTCGCCTAGAGAATATGGTCGGGTTATTGTTGTAGTAACATGAGTTTCATCTTTATGATTTACAAGGAAATCAAACCAACTTTCACCGGTCATTTTATTTCTAAAATATGAGGCTGAACCTCTCTCTTTAGAAACTGTTTTGTGAGTCAATTCTTCTTTTATTACTAATCGATTATCCTTTACATCAAAACTTGCTTTCTTAGTAGTCGGCGTTCTATCAACAAAACCGTAAACTCCCGACATGACAACTACCGCATCCATGTCATCCGCTTCTAATTCCCACTCACCTAAATTACTGCGAGCATCTAAGTATCTTTTAGGGATTTCTTTACAGTCTTTGGCTCTGATTAGAACTCCATCAGTTGCCACCATAACCGCTTTATAATCGTTGTACCGAATAAATCTCATAAGAGATGCTCTACATATTCCGGTAGTGATTGCGGCATAATGTGGATGAAACATTTGTCCACTTTTACCCTCATTAATTTGTACGGTTTTACCATAGGGAGATACCGCCAAACTCTTTGAGATAGAATAAGCGGGGTCGGAAGAATCTTTTGATTCTTTAACATCAAACCAATAATCGATAAAATCTCTAAAAGGATATTTAGCGATTTCTTCATCATCCACCCAAGCCGAAAAACAATTCGCATTAATATAATGATGTGGCCATTTCAAAGCCTCTTTGTATTCATCGTAAGTTATCCAACCACTAAACTCTCTAGGAGTTGTCAATGGAGAACCGTATTGACCGACATAACATAGAGGATTCCATTTCATACCTTCTTTGAATTCGGCATCCACATGAAGGAAAATTGGAGAGTGATTTATTCTTGGTTCGGCAATCGCTACAAGTTCATCATGTACTAATTTTGGATTGCCATCGGCCTTATCCGATTGCATTACGAATTTACCCCTTAACTCCGCTTCAAATAGTGGCTGTCCTAGTTTGACCCTTTGAATCCCATCCTTCCTCAATACAGGCTTCCAACGGGTCATAGAAGGCAAATGATATTGTGAATATAGGTACGCACTTTTCAAATCCCAATATACGCATTCACCATCAATCCTTCCAACTTCCGCCGCTTCAAAATGTCCTCCATGATAGGCGGTTTTAGCGATTCGTAATTCTAAGTCATACTTTACCGAATCGGGGATAACTTCCTTGTAACCTTTGAAAAATAAATCGGTTTGTGCTATTGAAGCGATTGAATAAGGATTTCTAAATTGAACATTCTCACCAACAAATTCTTCTAATTTTTTACGAATTAAACGACCTGCTAGAACGGCATCTTTCAAAGCATAATACTCAATATCTTCTTTGTAATATTGGTAATAAATTACCTTCTCGTATTTTATCCCTTGAGGATGTTTAACCTTCACCATCACTTCATCACCCAATTTTGAAACATCCATTTTTGAACCATCAAAACACAATTCTGTTTTGTTATCGCCTAAAAATTTCTTAGAATTTTTGTTCAATGAACCTCCATAAAATTGCATAGCATCCCAAAATTCTATGATTCCACCATTAACCTTTTTTGAAGAATTATTTGGGGTGTGGAGGTGGTCTTTATGAAATGAAAATCTTAAACATTTTTTAGGAAGGTAGAATATTTCAACGGTGTGGGATTGGTCTAAATTCTCATCCTTAGAATCGATTACTTCCATAGTTTTGAAGTTGATAGTTACCATTTTATTGAGATAAATTAAATCGATTATCTGATTAGGACAGTGTTTTAGAATCGCTTGAGCATCATATTTCAAATTCCAAAAGAAATAATCCGGATGAGTAAAACCATTTTTACCACCTTTGAACCAACTCCTTCCCCCATCTAATACCGCATTTAACACATCTTCAAAAGAATCGGTGTAATGTGCTACGGGGTATAATTCCCATAATTTATTTTTTCTATTTTGCTTCGCTTTTTCAAATGTAATAAGATAACACTTACCCTCTAAGGTTTCAGTATCTATACCTCTAGCATGTTGTAATTGAATACTAGAATTGATAATCGATTTAGGAATATAGCGTGGCCTTTTTTGGGCCTTGATTTCCGGTAAATCTTCAAGTTGTATAGTCATAAGAATCGCCTCAAGGTGTATCGCCGTCGTTTAATTGCTTCCATTTTTTATAAGTTGTTGCCGTATCTTTTGCACTATCTAAAGAATTGTCAAAAGAATCTAATGCTTGAATTTTCTTCAATAACGCATTCGCTTCTTTGGTTTGACCTGCTTTCATGTATCGCCTTCTCTCTTCTTTGAATCGATTCCTCTTATTATCAATATTTTTCTTAATTTTGTCATATGCCTTTGTACTTCTTTTAGTATCTTGATAATCAGTCCACGCATTTTTATAAGTTCCCGATTCAACCTTCGCCTTTCGTTGTAAACTTCTTTGTTGTGATGAAGACATTCTAATCGATTTCGGGGCGTTTCTATAACTCCAACCGCCTACCGCACCTTCGTCTCTTATCCTATCTCTCTTGAGCATTTGTTTTACTTGGTATTCTGTAAATTGTTGGGAATTGGATTGACGACCCTTATTCAATGATTCCGTAGTTGCTCTATACGAACCTTCTAGTTCGTATAAATCTCGTAAATTTTGAACAGTGTCTTTACTAGGTGTGTATGCCATGTGTGTCGCCTCCTTTGAATATGATAAAAGACTTCCTAGAGGCCTCAACCCCTAGAAAGTCGGATTATATTATTTACGCATAAATAATAATAATTGAATAAAACAAATCAGTGATTTGATTATAGTTCTTGTAGAACAACCGCATCAAGTGGAATGTAATCATAACCATTTTTCAAAGTTACTGATTCACCGAATACAAAAGAGTAAACTCTTTCACCGTCAAAAACGGCTTCAAAAGTATCTCTACGACGGTTATTAAGGTACAGACGAACTTCAAGTCCTTCATCCATATCTAAATCACCCTTGTAATCGATTGTACCCGCTAGAAGAAGTTGTTCTCCATATGTGCCGGTTACAATACTCGTTGCTGTAACATTCAAAGAGAATGCCTTACCCGCAAGGTTTGAAACCTTGAGAATAGAGGCATCGCCCTTAAGTGATGCTACCTTTGTCTTTAATTCTTCCATACTTTTTTCATCCATTTATAATGCCTCATTGTGTCTTTTACGACTAAACAGACCCAACAGGCCGCCCCCCTTAAAGGTTACTATTTATAAGAAATACTGTGTTTCACCGTTAAACCGTCTTAAACCATCTCATTCTATTAGTGGTACTATCTATCCTCCCATTAAAGTTCTAGGAAAAGCATCACTGCGAGGCTGTTTATTGAACCCCCTCAAAATGACCGAATAAGGCTATATAGCGAGGTGGGGTTGGCTTTGATTATGGTACTTGGAAACATCGGAGGCGGAATGGCCGCTTCCTTTTCTATACTTGCTATTCTCGCAATAGCAAACGCAATAACTACTTGGGTTTCCCCAAGCAAGCAAACATTAAGTGAAATGATTGAGTCTAAAACCGGCCTCAATACATCGGGTATGTGATTATTATGATTCCATTGCCTCAAATGTCCTTTGTCGGAATACTTGACTATCTCGCTTTAGCCGGTGGAATTGCGATTGGATTTGCAATTTTCTCCCAACCTATGAATCAATTGGAAAGTGCTTTCCGCCGTAACTGAGGTCGATTATTATGGCAGGTGTAGAATTTTACAAAATTAACGAGCAAACTCTAATCGCTAGCGATGCGGCTCAAACCATTACATTCGGTGATAATATCCCAAGTGGAAGAACTGTTGAAAGTGTTATTCTACACTTTGAACAAACTGATGCGAGTGGTCTACTAGTTGATGGCAGTTTTGATAATATCATTTCAAACTACCGTTGTATTCTTAACGGAACTGTTTTTACAGATTTTAGAACTTCCGTCGCTGATAATGCAAATGTCGGTCTAGGCCGATTTGGTTACTTCCTTCAATCTCTAGGAAACAATGCGGTAAGTGTTGAAGTTCCTTCGGCAACTCAAAAAGACTATTGGGCAGAAATTCCAATGGGTGCTAATGTTGAAGCCGGTGTTGGAAGAATGGAATTTGTTATCGGATTAGCCGCCGCAGGTGCAACAGCATCCGCAGGTACTCTATCAGTTTGGTTAAGACTTAACGATGATACTCAAACAACTACAACCGTAGTTCCGGCAACATCTTTTACTTCCGCAGTTGGTATCCAACAATGTGTTGTTAGAATCCCACAAAATGTTCAAGGGTCTGTTGCGGGTGTTTTGGTTATGAATCAAACCGAAGCCGCCGACAATTTCGGTACTCAAGGTATTAGAGTTCATCTTCTAGGGGCTTTTGGTCTTGCACCATCTCTATTGCGCTATCTAAACTCCGACCTATCAAATGGTTTGATGTATTCCGATGCGGCAACATCTGTTACCGAACAGCAATATGATACAGGTGTAGACGGGGCATTATTTATCCCTCTTTACAATGCTGTCGGTGGAGATATTGTTATGGAAGTTGATTTCACAACCGATTCTCAATCATACACTTTTACGCCAATCATGACTTCTTCATTGAGTGGAAAGCAAGGGGCGACAACAAAGTCAACCCAAGCATCTCCATCAAACACATCTAAGTCTATTCTTAGCCGTACTCTTGAATGATTTCCTTTCATCCCCTCCCTTCAATGATGGTAAGGATTTACCGGAGAAGAGAAGTGATAGAGGTTAACTAAGGAAGTGAATGATATGCCTAGAAAACAAAGTATGAAAATTGTTAAATCAGATATTAGGGGTAGACGAGGTGTTTACTCATGGTTACGGTTTGGTAAAAATAGAGAGAGGTTGTCTTACAAATCTCTTACAAATCTAAAAATTTTGTGGGGGAAGCAGTGATGGATAATACTCAAAATCTAGTACGCTATCAATTAACAGATGCGCAGGTAATAGCCGTTCAAGGTGGCGACCATACCGGAAGAATAATTCTAAGAGTAAGTGCGGATATTCGTTTAACTCTAAACGAGATGGAAATCGATTTCAATTATATGACATTCCCCGCAGGTACTTTTATGGTTCTTGACCCTCCAAACTTATTGGCAAATGCCGACCTATGGTTTCGTTTAGATACGAGTATAGGAACAGGTTTTGTTGAAGTTTTGAGGTGTTAAATATGTCATATTTTATTACCCCTTCAAGTTCTACCACTGTAACTTTAGAAAGTATTTCCTCCGCCGCTTTTAGCACATCGGGATTAAATGTAAATTGGGGAGTTAATGCAATAACTCCACCATTAGGCGCACCCGATACCGCTAGCAATCAAGCGGCTATTCTTGATATTATAGCGGTTCTTAACACTTTAAACATCACACAACCTTGAGGTGATTAATATTATTGATGATTTTCAAAATGACAAACTCGCAGACCTTGAAAATCGATTGCGTATTATTGAAACTGCGGTTATTGAATTGGGCATTATGTCAAAATTTGTCAAGTATGGCGTTCTATTATTCGCCGCTTCTTTGGGTCTTGATTTAACGGCGGTGATGTGATGATAACTAATACAACTTTTTCAAGAAATCCCGTTGTATCTTCACCAATGCGTGGTGGTGGAAAATCTTATTCACTTTCAACTGATAAGGAAATTGGTGAGAATCCACAAACTTGGAGATTGGTATGGCAAATCCCTATGAACGGTTATATTGCTGATTACTCAAACGGTCAAATTAAAATTTTGAAAGGTTTTGATGAATATATGGCTTGGCCAACTAGCGAATCGCAGTTAAGTAAAATTCCTAAAGATATGAAGGATGATATTATTTCACAATACAATTCTCTAATCGAAGTTGAAGAAGTTGAGGTAGTTGTTGAAATGGATATTATCACATTAGTACAAAGTGAAGATGTGCATGGTACTACTATAACTATGAAAACAGTTGAAAATGATTATTTTAGAGGAGTCGGTTCATTCTATTATTTCGTTCAAGCGGCAGGTGTGTATGATGATAAATTTGATACTCAAGAAGAGGCGGAAGAACGATTTCAATATCTAGTAAATTGGTTTTCAAGAACTACTGATTTGGGTTCTATAATCGATTATAACGGTGTGACAATTGATTTTGAAGATTATCGGTATAGCGATAACGCTGATACAAATCAGATAGATAGCGTGGCATTGTATGCCGAATCATTTCCTAGAGAAGAATTTGTAAGCGGTCAAGAATTAACTTATAATGATGGTTTTGGAGTTCGCACATTTGGAGTTATAACTTTAGATGAATCCGTTGATATTCCAATGTTAAAGAATTATATTGATGCTAAAACAACAACTAGAGAAGACCCAAACCCTTTCGTTTTGACAGGTTTAATTGATGTCCAATCATTCGGATGGTACAATAATGATGCTAACAAAGATTCTCAACATAACCCGTTTTCAAAGGTAATTATGAATGAAGTTTTCACTTTAACAAATACAGACGGTAGGATTCTTGGAATCACCGATTCCGATGGCTGGTCGGATTCCGGCAATTTACTTTTAAGAGTAAAAGAAGGTTATAGAGTTCGATTAAAACTTATGACTCAAAATAGTGGATATTTTAAGAAATATATACCTAACTTGGATTCTCTGATTTCACATACCCAATGGGAAGAAGATTTAGTTGAAACATATACCGATTTTGATGGTGACAATTTAAGATATAATGAAACCGATAAAATCACTTTTGATATGTATGGCGGTGATACTTTACAGGTTGATATTGATGACGAATATAAAGAAACTATTTCTTTCTCAATTACATCAAACGGTCATCAATTAGTTGGTGGTGCGCCTAGTAATATTGATGATGAAACTTTCCTTGCAATTATAGAAGTTGAAAAAGAGGTCTTAACTCCGTCGGGAAGTGGAAGTGGTACATCACTACCACCCGACCTAAACGGAGGCGGTACAGGTGTCTTAGAGGGTGAAGAAACGGTAACATCAAAACCTATGTTTGGTATAGCGATACTTGTAGGGTCGATTCTGATTATAGGTATTCTTTGGATGGTATTAAGAGACGGTGAATGATATGACTAAAGATATATTTGATATTGTAATGGTAACAAAACCTAATAAAATACTTAGCATTTCCAAATCAAGGTATTTGAATTATAAAAAAGCGCAAAATATGAATCGTAAAAGATTGCTAAAGACTTTGAAAAGGTGAATAATATGAAGAAAAGACCGAAAGACAAATGGCTTTATGATGTATTTGATTTAGATACTAAGAAATTAAGAGGGTCTGTTTTTTCAGTTCGTAAAGGTAAAGGATGGAATACAAGGTTCTTAAGATTTAAAAGAAAGAAGTGATAATATGACTATACTAGAACAAGTTGAAGAAGTAGGAGTTGGCGGTATTACCATCATACCAACTTTAGCGATTGGGATGAGTTTGGGAATATTCTTTTCAATAATTCCCGTAGTTTTAATGTCCGCAGGTTTGAAACTTACAGATGTCATATTTTCTAGGGTGGTGAACTGATGCCTAGAAAACAAAGAATTATCTTTTCAAGAACTGCGTGGGGTTCTACTAATTACAGTAATCGATTCAAAAAAGATAAAAGAGGTTTGTTATCGTGGTTGCCATTCACTATGGGTTTGAAATCCGAAACTCCGATGAAGTTTTGGAGGTCTAAAAAATGATTCCACTTTTATTATTACTTGGCGGTGGTGCGGCGGGTCTTTCTATGATGGGGAGTGCGGGTGATAAAGTCGGCGATATTGCCGGCGATGTTGTTGAACAATCTTTTACTGTAATGGGTACGGGTGTTGTAATGGCCGGTAAAGGTTTTATCAAATCGATTAAGAAAGAAACCAAAGGTCATGGGATTGAAATCACCGCTTCAATTACGGTAATCGCTATCACCTACTTTTTCTTCAAGAGGTATATTCAATGAGAATCTTAGAACCGGTTCAAGATTGGATTGAGAGATGGCCGTTTTTTGCTGTACTGATTGCCCTAGCAATTTTAATCAAAATATTTCAAAATGATTTCTTCAACCGGTCAAATCCGTTGAATAAAATCTATGTGCAGAAAACAACCTTGCAGTAATCCTTTTCCTAGAACTTTGTTGATGTGATACCACATACCTTGATTGATTAGATGCCTTTAGAACGGTTTAAACCCATTGTTTTACATTCTTATATATACTAGCGTGGGGTTTATAGGGGGGTACCTACAGGACTGTTTGAGGCGGACTGAAATGAAGTACGAGAATAAATCAAAGGAAGAAATGGGCTACGAGGAAATGATTGAAGAGCAAATGGAAGGTGAGGAATAAATGGAGAACATATATGTTGATACCGAAATTGATAATTTTGTGACTGTTGTAATTAATGGAGTTTCATTAATGGTTTGGTTAAATGATGATGGGCAAATGGATATATCAGTTCATGACAAAACCAAAAGGGTGAGTCATATTACATTGTTTGATAATGTAGGTAGTAAATATTCCAAGAGAACTTTAGTAGGACAGTCTAAAGAATTTCAAACAACAAAAATAACTAGGGTGGAATAAATATGATAGAAATAACAATAATTGAAAATATGCTAATTGAAATTGGAGAAGAAGTGCGTGACCTTCAAAAAGTCGTTGCACACCTAAAAGCATGGAAGAAAGCGTGGTTGGTACTTCCTAACAAGTTTGAGAATCAGTTGCAAGGTAGTACAATGAGATTGAATGATTTAGGCGTTATTAGAGCCTACTTAATCACTCAACAAACCAACGCTATAACAGTCTTTGAAGGCGGAATCGATACGGAGATGGTTTGAATGGATGATGATTTAGAAGTAAGTTGTGGTTGTGGATTTCTTTGGAGTCAATTTGAAACCGCTTTTGATTTAGATGATGTTAAGTTTTGTGTGTGCTGTGGAAGTAATATTGAAGAGTCGGTGGTTGAATGAATCGTACTTTGAAAGTTTGTGACTTCTTTAGTGGACATCATTCTTGGACTAAAGGTTTTGAAAATTTAGATATGAAAAATACCAATTTAAAGATTTTTTCAGTAGATAATAATATCGATTACAAACATGATACAACTATGATTATGGACTTTTTGAAACTTACTCCGAAAATGATTATAGAACATTTAGGCGGTAAACCTGATTTGATATTGGCCTCTCCTCCTTGTACTACTTTTAGCGTAGCATCTTTACATCATCATTGGGGCGGTGGAATCAAGCAATATGTACCGATTACCGAAGCGGCTAAAATCGGTATTAAATTAGTCAAACATATGTTGTATTTGATAGAAGAATTAGACTGTCTCTATTACTTTGAAAATCCTAGAGGGATTCTTAGAAAGTTAGATTTTATGCAAAAATATGATTCTAATAAACATTATATTTGGTACTGTCAATATGGGTCTACAAAGTTCGCAGGTAAAAGGGCTAAACCTACCGATATTTGGACTAATTCAACAACATGGGTATCAAAAGCACCTTGTAAGCGTAGTAATCCCGAATGCGACCACATTAGAGCGCCTATGGGGTCTAGTAAAGGTACTCAAGGAATCAAAGCGCAAGGCGGTATGAGTAAAAATGCTATTCGTTCTCTTATTCCTACCGAACTTACTCAAAGCATTTTAGAAGCATCTCTAATCGAATTAGGAGTTGAATTTTAATGAAAACCATTTTGCAAAATGAAGACATGAAATCACTAATCAGTATTGACGATTGTTTAGAAGAAATCATGAACCAAATACAGAACGGTCAAAGTTTTGGAAATGATTATTCTTGGCACACCGCTAGAGTTGCATTGATGAGTACCCGCATCTTGATTGATAAACTTTACAATTCTTCAAATACTTCGGAGAAGGTGGAATAAATATGGCTAGGAAACATTGGACACAAAAGACTCAATCAAGAAGAGGTTGGGGTTCGGCTATTAGAGATGATGGCGATACAAATGCTACCGGTAGTACATGGGAACGCCGTAACGATTCTAAGAGATATACATTCTTAGCATGGACAGACAAGACCACTAAAATCAGAAGAGGTATTTTCTTAGAAGGTAGTGGGGCTAGAGATGAAATTATTCACAAAGGAATGATTCAAGATTTGAAAGAGTTGGGATATGGTAGAGTTTCATTGAATTATACTGTTAGAGATAGCGATGTGAAGCGTGATTATCGATTTAAAAAGTTCGGTGCAGTTGGCACTATGTATGGTCGTAAAGTGTATAGGATTTGATTATTATGGCGAAATTATCAAGGATGGATATTTTAGCGATTAAACATTCTAAGAAAATGAAAGAAGAACGAGATACGGGGTACGGTAGTAAAGGGAGGCGAAGTGCATTTGCTAACGGTGTAGGACTTGGAACTATTTCAAGAATGTGGGGAGGAGTTTCTAATATACCAAAATGGATTTTTGATACTTTACCAAAACCACCAATCAGTAAAACAGCAAGAGAGGATTATCATCTAGGTATATTATGGGGTAGGAAGCGGTAATTATGGGAAGAAAGACGAAACGGGTTAGAGGAATTATTGATGGTCGGATTTGGGCGAATACTTTGAAAGTTCGTAAAATCGATTCAATGCCATCAAATTATGGTGGTTATTGGTTGAAGGTATTCAAAAGAAGAAGACCTTTGAAACGAAATAAATATACAAGGCGTGAATATGATGAGGGTTTTAGACAAGGTTTTAGAGAAGATAGGAAGGTTTGATTTATGGTTAAAGGATTTATAGAAGTTGAACAATTATCACCTGCGAATAAAAAAGGTATGGGAAGAAGCCGAGCAATTGCATATTCGGGAACTAAAAAGAACCCTATAGCGGTTTTAGGATTTAGAGACTTCCGAACCGGTGCGGGTGGTATCAAAGCAATCGACTTTTTGAAAACATTATTTTCTAGTGGAAAGTGATTTCAATGCCTAGAATCCCGCTAGATGGTATGGAGTCTCTAAGAGGGTCTATCTCCCACTTGAAGGCTTAGGGCGGTAAGAGGACATAAAAGTTAAATGAGGCCGTATAAGGCCTCTCTAGGGTACTAGGATTGGAAGTTCTACCTTCCGATTCCGAAGGGTCGTAACGCCGGCGTAGCCGGTGGTGCGACCCTCTATGGGGG
>Ga0307985_10001272_pt1 | contig 14350 bp, 15 predicted proteins | sample EllFjometageno80_FD_203155 | JGI IMG/M metagenome (GOLD analysis project Ga0307985, IMG submission 203155) | Marine microbial communities from Ellis Fjord, Antarctic Ocean - #80 | ecosystem: Environmental > Aquatic > Marine > Unclassified | place: Southern Ocean | collected 2014-10-09 | reverse complement strand
GGGGTCGGGGGGGGGGGGGATTTGGGGGTCGGGGGGGGGGGATTCTGAAGAGTGGCACGCATTGACGATTACGCCGTTCACAGTCGACGCGGCTGAGTGCGAGGCCGGACACGAGCCCATATCACCAATGCTGTGTTCGCCGTGCCCCCCAGGGACCGCAAGCGGCACCACTTCGACCGAGAAGTGCGAGCCCTGTCCGACGGCCACGTTCGCACCAGACTCGGGCTCCTCTGCATGTCAAGCATGCCCTTCCTCCCTCGCGAGCTTACCAGGCGCCGACCACGAAGGCAAATGCTTCGACGCATCCGCAACCGCATGCCCCCCGGGCTCAGGGAACGTTGGCCGTGACGCCAGCGACTCTTACCGTTGCGACTTGACGCACCCGACACATCCGAGATGCCAGCTCCACTCCGACCTGGACTTCCCGTTCTGCTACTACTACGGATCAGGATCAGCTTACAGTGGTGGGTACAACGGAGGAGCTAATTGGCGAGAGTGCGACCCGCTGCTCGACAACGGCGTCCGCTGCCGTCCTTGCGACCCCGGAGGCTACAATGAAGTATATTCCTCCACCGGCCGCTGCACGCCTTGCGCCAAGGGTAGCTTCAACCCGGAAAGCGGCTCGTCTGACCCAAGCGCCTGCCGAGCGTGCGCAGCTGGCAAGGCCTCGAGCAAGCTCGGAGCATCCGACCTGAATGCCTGTACCCCCTGCGCTGAGGGAACATGGGCTCGCGAAGGAGCCGACCACTGCACGCCGTGCAATCCGGGCACGTTCAACCCGAACGCCGGCTCGCCCGATCCCAGCGCGTGCCAAGCATGCGAGGCTGGCAAGGCATCCAAGACGTCCGGAGCTTCCGACGCCGGCCAGTGCGTCTCTTGTACTTCGGGGACTTGGGCTTCCGCCGGATCGTTCGAGTGCGGACTCTGCCCGCTCGGGACTTTCAACCCTGTCATGAGCTCGGGCAGCATCACGGACTGTCAGGCCTGTCCCGAAGGGTTGAGCAGCGTGCCCGGCGCCACCAACTCCGCTGATTGCGTCGACGTCTCGGGAACGTTCAACATGTTCATCACCGAGGGATCATCCAACCGCGTCTCAACGTTCTCGAGATCCACGCTCGACTTCTTGCCCATGTTCCAAGGCGTGCCGCTGGTCAAGCCGTACGGACTGGTCTTCATTTCGGCTATTCACTTCGTCGTGTCTAGCACGAAGACTAACCAGATCCTCAAGTTCGTTTACGACGGCACGTTCGTGGGCGTGCTCGCCACCGTCAACGAGCCGCGAGGTTTGGTGCACATCCCCGATCTCGAGCCTGCTCAAGTCGCGGTGGCAACGACGCTCGTCGGCGGTTCTTCAGGCAGTCCGACAACGGAGAAGAAGGTAGTGTTCCTGTCTGCGACTGATGGAACACTGCAAGCGGAAGTGTCGATCCCTTTGTCTGCCTCTTACGCCTTCGCAGTCCACGACCTCGCCGCCGCTGGAGGGTCAAGCAGGAAGCTGCTGGTCACATTGGAGCACATGACCGGACGCTCCAGTCGTCGCACCTACCTCATCTGCGTTCCGAACTCACAGTGCACGCAGGAACCTCAAGAGATTCTCAACTTCAACGACAACGTGGCTGCTGCCGTCGGTGTGCACCCACAGATAGCGACCATTTCCACGAGGTCGACTTACTTCTTGACGTTCGAGCGGGAGATTTATGAGTGCCCGGCTGCCTACACCGAACTGTCCAACTTCGACTTGGCGGAGAAGTGTCCCGTTTTTATCTCTGGCGTCCCGAGCGGCTCTTGGATGCCTAGCGCACTTTTGGTCGACGAGGAGAACGAGCTCTTGTTTGTGAGTGACGCGGAGAACAGTCAGGTCCACACCTTCAACTTGAACGGCGAGCTCGAGAGTACAGTCAGCACATCTTCAGCCGCGACATCGATGGCCTTCAAGAGCGGCAGCTACATGCCGCTAGCAGAACTCGCTGCCCCCGAGATCACCAACACGGCCGCGTCCATCTCCGTCTCAATCTCCCTTCGCGACCGCTACGGCGACATGCTCTCTTCCGACTACGATGTCGCCCCCGAGATGTCGCGCCTTAGCCTCGCGGCTTATGGCTCCATCAAGGTGGCCGACGACGTCCTGCTCCCGATTCCCATCGAGGGTGGCGTGTCTCTTCATGCAGCGACCGTCAACATCACGTTCGCGGGCGAGTGGCGGCTCGAGCTGATGGAGAACTTTGCGCTCTCCAGCGAGCTCGTTGGGTCCTCGCCGATCACCATCACGGTCGACCCCGGTCCGACCGACTCATCCGCTTGCACTGTGGACTACGAACCAACAATCATTGCGGGGGACACGCTGACGGTCACGCTAAAGACGCACGACGAGTATAACAACCCAACTGACCACTTCTCCGACACCTTCACGGCCGAAGTCGGAGGGGGATTGGCCAACCTTACTCGCTCGACTCGCGGCGCGTTCACCCTCTGCCACAACTTCACGAAGACAGGTACCGAGGTCTTCAAGATCGCCGACGTCGGCCAGTTCGGCCTCGACGTGTCTCCGTCTGATCCCGACGCTCCCTCTTCCACCCACAACATCATTGACGGCACGGAGCTCATCAGCGAGAAGGAACAGCTCCTAGAATTACGCGTGTCCCCCAAGGACGAGTTCAACAACACCATCACGGACGCTGATGGATACGCGGTGAGAGTCGACGGCGGTACCCTCCGTAACCTGACCGCGCCCGACTTCTTCTACACGCACACAATCCCCGCGGACTACGACGGCGACATCGAGCTCGCGTTTACACTCGACGGCGCTGACATCAAGGGCTCACCGGTCATCATCAAGGTCGCGCCGGTGGATACAATCAAAACGGAGATCTCGGCCGTCGTCTTCGGAGTGCTTGCGCTGGTGTCGCTCGTGTTCTACCGCCGCCAGAAGGCGAAGGCGAAGAGCGCCGTAGGAAATCTTCGCCAAGAGCAGGAGATGCTGTACACCTCCTTCAAATTGAAAGAGGATAAATTGGAGGAGCTGAACGAGAACCTCCGAGCGTCCCTCCGCAAGAAGAAGCACTCCGAGGAGGAGCTCGACGTGATGAAGGCAGCGCTGAACGGCCTTGAAGGGAAACAGAAAGACGAGCTCGAGGAAGTGCTTATCGACTCCTCCGAGGTGAAGGTCTCCCGCCTGCTCGGCAAGGGGGGCTTCGGCGTGGTCAACCTCGCGACCTACCACGGCCAACAAACCGCCATGAAGCAGCTGCTGACGATCAACGACGACTCGGTGAAGAGGTTCCGGTGAGAGTTTTCCAGAGCGAGCTGCTGCACGAACGCCGCGCGCACAGCGCTAAAGAGGGCGCGCCGCTATGCACGCGCCGCTATGCACGCGCCGCTATGCACGCGCCGAACGACCGGCTCGAAACGCCTAAAACAAAACCGATATTCACAGCGCCGCCGCCTCTGTTGTTCACTCTACTACTAACCCCTTTGTTCACACATGTGCGTGGCTCCAGATTCGAGTGCTTCCTCATGAAGTCGCTCCGGCACCCCAACATCGTGAAGCTCGTGGGCGTCTGCTGGGAAGACTCGCTCTTCGCGTGCTGCCTCGAGTTTGTCGAGAACGGGTCGCTCGAGGACTGGCTCCGGCGCACTGCGGGCGGCAAGTCCTACGACCCGAGCGAGCAGAACGAGAAGAAGAAGAAAAAGAAGAAAAGCCTGCGGCAGAAGCCTGAGGAGGAATGGGATGGGTTGGCGAGGATTATCAAAGATGAGCGGCAGACCTACTCGGCTGATGAAGAGGCATTTGTCAAACGAGTCCAGGGAAAGCTGGGTGCACTTCATTGGGATGACTTTGACGAGTTTGAGTCTCTTGATCCCCGTGTTAGGATGGGCAAGATGTTCGCAGAGAACGGGAACGACATCACACTGCGGGGCACCACTGTGGTGGACGCGACCGTCGAGGAGTGCGCGGCCTGGGATATGAAGAAGATGAGCATGGAGCAGACTAAGCGCGGCAGCAATACCGACCGGGCTCTGAAAGAGATCAATAACCACCACAGCGTGTACCACTTCGTCAGAGATCTTCGCATTCCATCCTTTCAACCCAGAGAATGGGTCTTTGATATGGTCTGGAAGTGGCGAGACACGAGGGAAGACGTGGGCGACGGCGTTCGTAGCTTGGAGATCGCTTACGAGCACAATCCCGACAATTTGTTATTCCCGGAGAGGAACTCGATGTTCATGAGGGACGGCAACAGTAGCACTGTGCACTACTCATTGGAGCAAATGCCGAGCGTCGGACTTGTGCCCCAGACGCGAGTAACTTTCACTCAGGTAGTAAATCTTGGAGGCGCGGTGCCGAAGTGGGCAGTGACGAGGCAAGGAGGAAAACAGCTCATGTATTTGAGTACCATGAGGAAGCTGTTCGACAAGAGCCCGGAGAGGGATTTGGCGGTGAGTGCGCAGTTGGCCGAGGTGGTGTTTAAAGGCTACGATCACTACGGGAGCCAGTACGACGAAGGGGAGCACACGGAGGAGGACAAGAAGCAGATCGCTAGCATGATGAGCACTATAGAACGCTTTCACGACGAGTGCAGCGATGACCAAAAGGACGTGAAAATGCGGTTGTTAGTTGCCAACGCCAACATCAACCCCTGGGAAGCGATCGCATGCTCCGACGGCGCTTCATGCTGGGGCCGGTACAACGCCTCCATCAGCTGTGGCGAGTCGTTCGCGCGTATTGAAGTGAGCGCCACCCCTGCTCATATATTCGCCCTCTACATGGACTCGCGTCAAGAGAAGTCCAGCGATTACGACAAGATCGAAAAAATTGAGGACGGCTCGACCGTGCAGCTGCTGTTCCAGAACATTCCCACCAAGGTGCCGGGGATGTCTAATAGGGAAAGTCTGGCGAGAGGCGTTGTCAAGAGATTTGAAGGCGGCCTGTTGCAGGCGTTCTACCAGGTTGAGGACGAGCGGAAGCCGGTGGCAAAGGGAGGGATGAGGGTATTTACGGAGTATGTCGTCATGGCGAAGGAGAAGGAGGGCACGAATGGCAAGGTTAGCGAGCTGAGCTGTATGCTGCGGATCAACCCAAAGCTAGGAGGGCTAGCGAGTCTGCTGAACGCGAAGACCGCTATGAGCAGCGTTGGTGCCGTGGCCGAGCCGATCACTAAGAGGAAGCACCAGGTGGAGAGGTTGTTGGGGGAGTACGAGCCGGTGCTCGAGGAGGGGGCGGGGGGGGCGGTGGGATTGACTTGGAAAGGGCAGCTGTTGAACATCGCGACTCAGTGCGCGTTGGGCGTGCAGTATCTGCATCACGAGCAGTACTGGGCGGAGGAGGAGAAGAACGAGGACGGGGTGGTGCTAGCGGCGGGGTACAGACAGTGTATTATTCACAGGGATCTGAAGCCGGACAACATGTTGCTCACGAAGGACTGGCAGCTGAAGCTGACGGATTTCGGCGAGGCGAGGGCGGTGAACTTGAACCAAACGATGACCAGTGTGGGAACGCCGATCTATGTGGCGCCGGAGGTCTTGGCGGGGAATCACTATGATGCAACGGCAGACAGTTACAGGTGAGGCGCGACGACAACCGGCGAGTAGCCGCGAGGTACTGCGATTTTGCTGCGCCGCATTTCACCGCTTTGTTCACACCGCCGCCCCCTTGTTCTTACATGTGTACGGTTACAGCTTCGGCATCTGCTTGGTCGCCATGATCAGGGGCGAGAAGGATGTGATGGAGTTCTACTTCCAAAGCTTGAGGAAGTACATGAAGCGGAAGAGCATGAAGGGCGTGGGGATCACGATTCTGAACAACAGGATGTACAGCAAGGGGTGGCGGCCGCTGTTGCCGGTGGAGTTCGAGAAGAATTACCCGAAGTTGTGCAAGTTGCTGAAGAGGTGCTGGAGCCAGAAGAAGGAAGAGCGGCCGGGGTTCGATGAGATCGTGAGGGTTATGCAAGGGGATGTGGCGGACGAGGTCAGGAGAGAAGAGGAGCCGGAGATCACTGTTTACAGCGTGGAGGACGATGCGATCTTTCACGAGCGAATGGGGAAGGACGAGCACTTCGAGGAGGAGGAGGGGACGGCGGGGAGAACTCGAAGCGTGATGAGCAAGGAGAAATACGACGCAGTGATGAAGGAGATGAAGCAGATGGTGTCGCGGCACGAGTACGACAGGGTTGTGGGGGAGCTTCATGAGTTGCAGGGCGAGAAGAAAGAAGAGCCGAGGGAGGAGATTACGGAGAAGAAGCAGGAGATGTAGGTTGGCAAGGGACGCGGGAAGGGGGTTGGGGGGCTGATGACTGTCGTCACCATAGCGCTGGTTGTGCTGGGGTTGTGTGCGGGGGAAGTTGAGGGGGCGGAAACGCTGACCATTCTAACTGTCCTCCTCTCCCCACGTGCTCCCTCGGCCAAGCCGCCTCCCTCTGCGCGTGCTCATTGACCGGCGTGATCGGCACCGTCGACACCGGCCGTCTCGGCTGCGCCATGCACACGGATGGCGACTTCTTCTGCCACATGAGCGACCGGTGTGCAACGGGGAAGCGGCGCCGGCGTTTGAGGGGACGAAGTGGAGGTATTTCGATCCGGATGTGGACAATGAGGGGGCGTGTTACGACTGCGGGGCGGGGTACAAGGGTGTGCACGGCGTGTAGCAAGAACGAATTCAGTCTCAAGGGCGCGGCGGCGTGCACGAGTTGCCCGGAGGACAAGCCATGGGCTCTCGAGAAGGCGACGTCTGCGGAAGAATGCATCCTTCCCCCCGACTCGCTCTTGGTTACTGGACAGCAAATGGAACGCGTCATTATGGCGGACGGGGGCGAGTTGGAGCTCGGGACGAAGTGCTTGTGGCAGTTCAACCAAAGTGAGAATTTCCCTGAGGCGTTTGCGCGAATCCAAGTCAGCGCGTCGCCCGCTCAGATTTTTGGGTTGCACGCAGATCAGCGCTTCGGATCGAGCAGCGAATGTTCGAAAGAAACAGGGAGGAGATAGAGAGCACGGGCACAACGTGTCTCGTCTATATGCTGTCGCCTAAGCTCATGATCGGCATGAGCGACAGAGAGTCACTGACGCGTAGTGTGACCAAGAAGATGGAGAACGGGGCGTTGCTCAAAGCTTCGTACCAGGTGGAGGACGAGCGGAAGCCGGTCGCGAAAGGGGCAAAGCGCATCTGGTCTGAGCACTGCCTCGTGGCGAAGGAAAAGGAGGGAAGCGGCGGGAAGGTTACCGATCTTCTGTGTACGAGCGCCGCAAAAGTGGCCGAGAATGCGCTATGAGCGGCCCAAAACGCGCTACGAGCCTCCTTCAAACCGCCGTCTCCAACTCCCCTCTTTCGCCTCTCTCCTCCCTCTAACACTCGCTTCGCTCGTCGTGCAGGCATGTTTAGGGTCGATCCGCGACTTGGGGGGATTGCCAAGTATGCCATAAAGGGCTCCTCCAAAACTTGGGTTGGCAGCGCAGCCGATCCCTTGATCAAGTTGAAGAAGGAGACGGAGAAGTTGCTGGGGGGCGCTGGAGGAGGGGGCCGGGGGGGCGGTAGGTTTGACGTGGAAAGGGCAGCTTTTGAACATTGCGGTCGAGTGCGCGTTAGGAGTTCAAACCTGCATCAAGAGCAGTACTGGGCGGAGGAGGAGAAGAACGAGGACGGCCAGATCATACAGGCAGTGCATTATTCACTGGGATCTGAAGCCGGACAACATGCTGCTCACGAAGGACTGGCAGCTGAAGCTGGCGGATTTCGGTGAAGGCGAGGGCGGTGAACTTGAACCAAACGATGACGAGCGTGGGGACGCCTATTTATGTGGCGCCGGAGGTCATGGCGGGGAATCACTATGACGCAACGGCCGACATCTACAGCTTCGGCATCTGCTTGGTCGCCATGATCAGGGGCGAGAAGGACGTGATGGAGTTCTACTTTCAAAGCTTGAGGAAGCACATGAAGCGGAAGACGAAGAAGGGCGTGGGAATCACGATTCTGAATAACAGGATGTACAGTCCGTTGTTGCCGTTGGAGTTCGAGTGGGCTTATCCGAAGTTGCGCAAGTTACTGAAGAGGTGCTGGGCACAGAAGAAGGAAGACAGACCAGGGTTCGATGAGATCGCGAGAGTCATGCAGGGGGGCTTTATTGGGACAAGAACTGCGACGGGTTAGGTGCTGCTCTGAACGAGTGGATATTTGACTCGGATACACCCTCGATCACGGCAGTGTCCGATCTCGACGGCGATGGTGCGAGTCTATTTAGGCTTACTCAAGTGCAACAGCAGGGCCTCCCGAGAGCGGAGCTTGGACGGTGCGCGTGGACCACCAACAACATCGTCATCGAATACCTCAAGTAGGAAGCGAGCCGGCCGTAGAAGGCGGCTCTTGGACGTGCGTTCTGTGCGCTCCCGGCTACTACAGCTCAACCATCTCCGCGGACTCGTGCACGCCGTGCGGGGCGAACGAGTACAACCCAACCGAAGGCGCAACAGGCTCGTCTGTCTGCCAGGCGTGCCCTCCGGAGCAGCTGTCTTCGGAGGAGGGGTCTGCGATTTGCTCGCCGCCCCCTGACAGGTTAAGTTGCGGTTGGAGAAGTCGCAATTGGGGAAGGAGAAGGAGAAGAACGGGAAAGGTGGCGAGAAAGAGGCGGACGACCAGCTGGCGGCCATGTTAGGGATAGACCAATTGCAGGCGGAGCTCAGGAAGAAGTGAATGTTAAGGAGCAGGAGCGCGGGGCGGCTGTGGTTGACCACGAGAGAGTGCTTCTGGCGGAGCTCAAGAATAAGCGAACTTGCCACTGAACACTTGATTACCGTTACTCCATCCATCCTAAAACTCCCGTACCGGCCGCCCTACTTCTTGCCCCAGTCGACCTTGTACTTGCCCAAGCTCTCGTTCTCGAACCCGTGTGGTTCTGGCCGGGCCTCTTTGCCCTGGTCTCGACGGGGTCGTCCCACTTGGGCGGGTTCTTGAGGGAGCAGTTGCCTTTGGTATCGATCTTGACGGCGATCTTCATCTGCTTGCGCTTTTACGCCTCGCGGCTGGCCTTGTTGATCGCGCGGCGCTCGTCATCCTGGGGAGTGTGCGGGTGTAAGCTGCGGCGGAGGAGGAGGCATACATACATGGTCCGCCCTTCGCGCGCTAACCTCGGCCCTGTCGTTCTGCAGGGTCTTCTGCTTCTTCTCGCTCCTTGCGCTGCGTGTCGTTCCTCGCCAACGTCACGTCCTTGACGTAGCACATGGGCTCGAAGTGCGGGACGAGTGACAGACAGCGGGTGAGGAGATTAGCATGGCAAACTCAGGCTCAAACGGCGCATCGCCATCGCAGCCGCTCCCGCGCACAGACACGTCACAAACTAGCACACCGCGTCAATCACCCCCCAACACTGCCCCGGGTAGATCGCGCGTGTACAACCTCGCGCCGCCTCCCCCCCTCCCATCAGTCGCACACGAGGAGCAGGAAACGAGGTTCAGACAGGAACAGAAAGGGGGATAGGGGGCGACGCGCAAGGAGACGGGTGGCGGAGAGTTGCCAGACTGGTGGGTGGTTAACTCAGAGAGCGGATGGGACCGCTGTGAGGCAGTTATGGCGTGGATGTCGATGGCCTCACTCTGTGCTAAAATGGCCTCGTTGAGCCAAGCATTCATTCGCGAGCCGTGACCATATACTGGCGATTGTCTTCGCCGGTGAGTAGCGGCACGAAATCGACGCTCAAGTATCCCTCGCCGCCCGTCCGTTATGCGAGCGCGACTGTTTACTGATGCGTTGCCCCTGTCGCCCGAAATCAGCAACGGCGCAATACCCTTGTCTGCCAAGTTGCCCGGAAGCTGGTGCCCAGAGGTCTTGCGTCTTGAGCACGACGCAGCGTCTGGCGCAGCGTCTACCGGGTCTTGGGTTAGCCCTGACCGCGGAGACTTTGTTCTGACCGGGGAGTGACTGGATGTAACTAGTTCAAGGGAGATCCAGGCAAGAGATCAGGGCCTGGAGATCAGGGCCTGGAGATCTGAGTCTGGAGATCAGGGCCTGGAGATTAGGGCAAACAGACCAGGCCTGAGAGATCAGGGCTACTCGTATACTTGCTCACCCTCCCTCTATCTGCTCACCGTCTATTCGCTCACCGCTGCCCTCCTTCCACGCCTCTCGCTCCTCACCCCTAACTCTTTTGCCTTCCTTCTCAGCCGCCATGTCTACCTTCGCCGCCGCCGCCTCGGACTCTGACTCCGACTCCTCCCACGAGCCAGACTGGGAGATGCTCGCGTCGACCCTCTCTCCCGCCGCTCTCGAAGCCTTAAAGCTGACAATGTCGGCCAAAGCCGCAGCGCCTGCAGCAGCCGCATCATCAGCCCCCTCCGCTCTCTCCCAAACTGAAAAAGCCGACCCCTCCGATCCCGACTACCATCCACCCCTCCCCTCGTCCAACCTCGCGTACGGGACTCACTCGTACTGGGAGGATCGGTTCGCGAACGAGCGAACGTTCGACTGGCTCGTGACGTTCAAAGACGTCGAGGCGCAGCTGAACGCGATTGTTAAGAGGAAATGCGAGGGGTTGGAGAAGGAGACGGCGAGGGTTTTGCTGGTTGGGTGTGTACGTATGCGAGGGACGCGAGCGTATCGAAGTTGAGAGCGAGCACCTGGACGAGCGAACACTTGCGAGCAAGAGCCTTGTTCGCTCGCACCGTCTGAAGTCGGCCTTTCAGCGCGACATGCGAACGCGTTACGAGCGAGCGAAATGCAAACACAAGGGCAAGAACGAAAGGCAAGCACAAAAGGCGCCGCCCTTGTGAGCACCGCCTTTGTTCACGTGTGTGCGTGGCGCAAACAGCGCTACTGTTTGTCCGCACCGCCGCCCCCTTTGTTCACACATGTTTGTGGCGTAAACAGCGCTGTCCTTTGTCGCACCACCGCCCCCTTTGTTCACACATGTGGGTGCCTTACTCACACTCACACTTGCAGGGGAATAGCACGTTTAGTCAAGAGCTCTACTCGAGCGGGTATCGGAATGTGACTAGCATTGATTACTCCGAGAAAGTCATCGAAGCGATGAGGGTGACGAGCCCGGATTTGAAATGGGAGGTGATGGACATGACGAAACTTTCTTTTGAGGACGGGGCTTTTGATATTGTTATTGATAAGGCGGCGATGGATGCGTTAATGGTGAGACTAGGAGCGGCTCGGAATGCGCGATGAGCAGCTCGGGAATGCGCGCTATGAGCGGTTCGTCAGCGAGAAGCGCTGAAAGACTGGCTCGGAACGTTCAATGAGCGAACGCAGAGCGAGCGCAGAGCGGGAAATGAGCAGCTCAGAATGCGCTTTGAGCGGCTTGGAACACGCCATCAGCGACTCGGAACGTGCTTTGAGCGGCTCTGATCTCTGATGCTCTATTCGCGGCTCTGAACGCTCTATTCATGCGCAAAGAGCGCTGAAAGACTGGTTCTCACGCGCAACTCGCGCTTCTCGCGCTGCTCGGAAAACAGCGCGCGCCGCTTCTCACTTGCAACTCGCTCGTCTCAGACCGGCCATTCTCTCTCTCCCAATTTCCCAACCCGCTCACTCCCCCTCCCCATATTTCCCCAGGTTGACGAAGGCGACGTTTGGAATCCCGCCTCCTCTGTCGTGTCAAAATCAAAGGACATGTGCTCCTGCATCGGCCGAGTACTCGTTCCCGGCGGCCTGCACCTGCACATAAGTTTCGCCCAACCACACTTCCGGAATAGGTATCTGAGCGGCGAGCACGCCGGGTGCGACTTTGGATGGGACCTCGAGCACGAGACGATTGCGGGGGAGGGGGATGATGGATGCTTTCACCACTTCTTTTATATTATGCAGAAGGCGAAGATTTAAACGAGGTTGGAGAGTTGACGAACAAACCGCTTCTTCTGCACTTACTTTCTAGGCCTCGTCCAAATAGCTCTCGTCTTAATTCACTGCTTAACTCGCCGCCCGCCGCCCCTCGCGTCGACCTCCACCGCGTTGACGTCCTTACTGCCTTCACTCTCCTCTCCCTCCCCCGTGACCTTCTCACACTTCCAAACCTTGGTATCCGTCACCGTCTCTTTAAACCCGGGCACGTCACACAATCCCTTGACGGCGATAGTCGCCGTGTACACGCAGCTATTCGTCTCCTCAACCTTCACCAACCTCGTCGTCTTTCCGCAATAATACCTCACCAAACTCCTCCTCGCAACAAACCCCATGCTCTCCGTCACCTCGACCTCCTCACACACCGCCCCCCCGCCGAGCGGGTGCTCGAAGTGACTCGCGGAAGCCGAGGAGGAGGCGGGGGACGAGTCGAGGCCGACGTTTAGCGAGTACTGATCGAGCCACGTCGAGGCGGGCACTACGGCCGCGGGGTGCGGGAATTTCGTGCCTGAGGGGAGAGTTAGAGGGAGAGAGAGAGAGAGAGAGAGAGAGAGAGAGAGAGGGGAGAGAGGGGAGAGAGGGGAGAGAGGGGAGTTACCTTTGCCGAACTTTCCCAGCATGTTCTCGGAGCTCTGCACGATATTCATTTTGCCTAAGGGTTGGAGGGTTAGCGTGTGGGGCGCACCGGCGGGGCACAGCGGTGCGACACAGCGGTGCGACACAGCGGTGCGGGACAGCACGATGGATGGGCGGCTCAAAACGCGCGGTTCGCGAGTCGCGAGTTGCTCGGAACGACCGGCTAAGAACGACCGGCTCAAAACATGCAGTTTGCGCGCTCGTGCACACTTGTCGTCGCGGCTTCCCGCCCCCCAAACCCTCCCTCCCTCCAACATACCCTTCGCGTCCACGACCTGGTCCGCGTGGAACTGCCTCAAGTGGCTCTGGAAGCAGTACTCGTAGCTCCACCACCCGTCGTTCATCTGGTAGCACGACCCGGTCAGTTCTTTCGCCAGAATCGCGGGAATGTCAGTCAGGACAGGCTCCGTTGTCGGAGGGGCTATGCAGAGGCGGGCGTCGCATACGACTGCTGTGTAGTAACACGGCATTTGCTTAGTCTCCACGATGCTGTACAGGAAGCGATCGAGGCCTTTCGTCGCTGAGCTGCGAGCGGCCTTGGCAGTTATCTCGGGAGAGCAGCACTGGTGGGTCAGGACGGTGGTGCGCGTCAGGGGCTGGGTGTTGCCGGCGAGGGTGGAGGGAGGGCAGACGTCGCCGCCGGTGAAGCGATCAAGCACGGACACCGAAGTCACGGAGGACAGCGACTGAACCGCGGGGGGCAGGTGGGAGGTGGAAGGAGGGGTGGACAGGGCGGAGAGGTCGTCAACTGGGGACGAGAACGCAGTGTGAGCAAACGCAGTGTGAGCAAACGCAGGGTGAGCGACACAGAGATCGCAAACGCAGTGTTCACTCGGGGCCATCAGCGCAGTGTGAACGCGGGGCTTGGGCGGTCGCTAATTTCCGTCGAACACCTGCGCTCGATTCTCCCTCCTCTTCAGATTCCTTGCACTCGTTCCGTCGTCACTCACAATCGATCATGATCTCCCCCTCCACCCCCACGATCTTCACCCTCCTCCTCTCCAACGTCCCCAGCAGAATCTCGTCGCCCACACTCTGCACGACCTCCTCTCTCCCCCCCTCCGCAGCCTTGACCTTCTTCGTCTCCACGTGATACTGCCTCACATCCGCGGGACAGTACTGATATGACCACCAACCCTGATGAAGGACAGAACAGGGAGTCGCTGTGGGAGTCAAGTGATTTGTGATGAGACTCGCAAGCCGCGTGGCGCCAGCTTGCTGCGTGGCACCCGCTTGCTGCGTCGCTTCACTCAAAGCGGCCATATTCACTTGCTCATCCAGGTCAACTCTAGTCGCTTTCGCCAAGTCCTCAACCATTTGCTCAATGACAGCTTGCGGTTTCGTGGCGGCCGTCGCGTCGGTGAAGTAGGACGTGCATTTGTGAACGGTAGAAGGGTAGATCGGATCAATGGGGATGGTCACGGTTGTCACGGAGTGAGTGTAGGGGGGAGAGTTGGGGGGGTTGCGAGTTGAGGTGAGGACTGGGAGGGAAGAGAGGAACTGCTGGGCTGCTGTGGAGTGGGAGGTGGGCTGGAAGGATGGGGAATCGTAGCTTTCGGGAAATATTGGGATTTGGGCTAAGGAAGGGGGGATGAGGAGTAGGAGGAGGAGAGAGAGAGACAGCATAGCAGGTAAGTAATGGATCTTAGTCGATGCAGGCAACGGAAGGAGCTGCGCGTTGTAGGCGACTACGGGTCGAAAAAACAATAGGTCGGGGAGGTATGACAAAAGCGGATGAGCGGATGGGGTTGTGAGTAGTGGCCGTCACAGGTTATGATGATATGCGAAAATCACCATCTCACCGACAACGCGATACAGTTGTACTCAACAAGCACCGGTAAGTTCCAGTGAGAGGCATCTACGTTAGAGCTGCCAATCCTCGCTAACCAA
>Ga0307985_10001271_pt1 | contig 14366 bp, 23 predicted proteins | sample EllFjometageno80_FD_203155 | JGI IMG/M metagenome (GOLD analysis project Ga0307985, IMG submission 203155) | Marine microbial communities from Ellis Fjord, Antarctic Ocean - #80 | ecosystem: Environmental > Aquatic > Marine > Unclassified | place: Southern Ocean | collected 2014-10-09 | reverse complement strand
ATCACTCACACTCCCCCGTTTGCCAGATTCGCATCGAGACCGGCCCCTACAGCGGCGAGACCGGTGCGGTTCGTCTGGTGCGTGACGGCGAGTTAGTGGTGCGTCTGTGGACGTACGGCACAGTGTTGGACGTCAAACTGGATCCTAATATTGTGCGGAAGTTGACGGAGGAGGAGACGCAGAGGATTGCCGTGGAGGGGATGGAGGGACCGCAGAGGCCGGTTAGTCAGGATGAGTTTGATAAGATACAGGGGAAGCAGCCGAGGAGGCAGTTTACCAGTGGTGATCCGAACAATCCCATGAATGACGAGAAGTATCAGAAGGAGATCAGGGAGAGGGAGAATGTGTGGAAGGGGAAGCAGGGGGGAGGCGCGAGGAACAGAAGGGAGGACAGGGTTGGGAGGGGGGAGGCTGGTGGTGCCAGCGGTCGGGGACGGGGGGCTGGGAACCCCCCCCCCCCCCCCCAGGGCCCTCCAGCGTGGCGGTTGAGGGAAGAGGAGGCGGCTCGGGCGGCGAGCTCTGGACAGGAGACACCTCGGGGACAGGAGACACCTCAGGGACAGGAGACACCTCAGGAACAGGAGAGGGAGGAGAAGAGGGGAGAGATCGACTGGCGGGAGTTTGCGAACCAGCCTGCGAGCGGCGGAGAGAAGAAAACCAACAATCATTTCAAGAAGATCAGTAAGCCGAGTTGGGGAGGACAGCTCTTGCGCGAACCCAGCTTTGGCGAGAGGGGAGCGAAGGGGGCGAAGGAGGCGAAAGGGGCGAAGGGGGCGTATGAGCGGATGCAGGAGAAGGAGAAGGAGGCGGATGCGGGAGCGGGAGGGAAGAGCAGCGTTGAGGAAGACAATTTCTTCAACGATTTGATGAAGGAGCTTAACAACGACTTGGACATGTAAGGTACGAGAGGCAGACTTTTATTGTGTTGATAAATGTGTTTACCGATGACTGGCTCGCCATCCCCTTGAGTCCATCCGTCTTTCCACCTCTCTCAGCCTCTACCAGCCTTCCCTCTCTGCACCTTCGTTTCTACCCCCTGCATGTTCCCTTCTCACCGTATCCTCCTCATAATGCTACTTCTACCGCGCACCTTCACAGCCTTCCACCATTCTTTACCTTCCTACCTCTCACACCTACCAACACGCCTCCTCTCAACCTCACTCTCAGCCTTCCCGTTCCCCCCCAAACCCCCATCTCCCCCCTCTCCAATCACCCCTCTCACCACTATCCCCACCACACCATACACCACCATCATCATCGGAGGCGGCCACGCCGGCACGGAAGCGTCCCTCGCCGCCTCAACCATCGCCGCCTCAACCATCGCCGCATCACGCAACCACAAAGGGCTGGCCTCACGCGCGTTGCTAGTCACGCTCCGAGCTGACACTGTCGGGGAACTGAGCTGCAACCCGAGCATAGGTGGCGTTGGGAAGGGGCATTTGGTGAGGGAGATTGACGCAATGGGGGGCGTTATTGGAAAAGCTGCAGATGACGCTTGTGTGCATTTCCGGACGTTGAATGACAGCAAGGGGATGGCTGTTAGGGGGCCGAGGGGACAGATGGATCGGGATTTGTACAAGGCGACGATTCAGAGCAAAGTGGAGGAGGCGGTGAGCTTGGATGTCGTCGAGGGGGAGGTGGATGATTTGGTGTTGAAGGACGGGGTCTGTGTGGGGGTGAAGCTGCAAGACGGGAGAGTTGTTTATGGCAACACGACGGTGATTACGACGGGGACGTTTCTGGGGGGAGTTTTGCTCTGCGGTAGGGAGAGGTATGCGGGGGGACGACACCTGAGGGATAGTGAGGAGGTGGAGCCGCCGAGTAATGGCTTGAGCAAAACCCTGAAGAGGTTTGAGTTCGAGCTGGGCAGGCTGAAGACGGGGACGCCGGCGAGGATTGATGGGAGGACGATTGATTACAGCAAGTGTGCAATCCAGGGCAGCGAGGACTCGCCTAAGGGTTTCTCGCACACAAGGCAGTACATGAACCATCCCCTCCCGCAGCTCGAAAACTTTGTGCACTGCCACCAGACGGCGACTAACTCGCGAACGCATGAGATTTGTCTCGAGTATGAGCACATGTTGCCGGAGTATGATGGGGACGAGGGGGATGGTGTTGGACCGCGGTACTGTCCGAGTATTTTCAAGAAGGTGCAGCGTTTTCCTGAGAGGGAGCGGCACAATACCTTTTTGGAGCCGGAGGGGATTAACACTGATACGGTGTATCCGAACGGAATGAGCGGGCCGTACCCGCCGGACGTGCAGCTGAAGATTCTTAGGTCGATGGAGGGGCTGGAGAATGTGGAAATAATCCGACCTGGGTACGACGTCGAGTACGACTTCGTCAACCCGAACCAGCTCAAACACACGCTCGAGACGAAGAAGATTCCCAATTTGTTCCTAGCGGGGCAGATCTGCGGGACGACGGGGTACGAGGAGGCGGCGGCGCAGGGGATTGTGGCGGGCGCGAACGCGGCGGCGAAGGCGGTTGGGAGGGAGGAGGAGTTCTTGGTGGGGAGGGATGAAGGGTACGTGGGGGTGCTGATTGACGATTTGGTCACCAAGGGGACGAGTGAGCCGTACAGGATGTTTACTAGTAGGAGCGAGTACAGGTTGACGCTGCGGGCGGATAATGCGGATGTCAGGCTGACGAGAAAGGCGATGGAGTACGGGCTGTTGGAAGCAAACAGTTTGGAGGTGGAGGCGTTAGAGGCGAGGGTAAGCGCGCCGCGAGTGATGGGAGAGAGCGACGAGAGAGCACACTGTGTTGCGCGCTAGCACACTGTCTCGTTCTGGACACGTTGTGCTTGTCGCGTGCCACTTGTTCTGTTTTCATTTGTCACGCCGTCGCCTCTTTGGTCGCACGTGTGTGCTAACCCGTGGCACAGGTGGCTGCGATAAATTTCGCGGTTGATCAGCTGCGCGAGTTCACTCTGTTTGTGGCGGAGTGGGCGGAGGCGGGTGGGGAGGTGTTTGGCGGCAAGTTTGGGACGAACTCGAAGAAGGTTAGCGGGAATAAGAAGACGGCGGAGGAAGTGCTGAGAATGCCGCATGTCAATTTGGACATGGTCGAGAAGGTCATGAAGGAGAAAGGGGGCGATGGCTTTGTCGAGACCCCGGTTTTCGCGAGGGACACTGTGGAGGCTTCGGTCAAGTACAGCAGCTATCTGGCCAGACAGGACAAGGACATGGAGAGCTGGCGCATGTCGCAGAATCTGCCCATCCCGGTGAACATCGCGTACGACAGGGCGGCGTTTCCCACGCTGAAGCAGGAGGAGTTGGAAAAGCTGCAGAGTTTGCGCCCCTCGACGTTCAAGGAGGCGAACTTGATTCCGGGGATGACGCCGCAGAGCTTGGTCGTTCTGTACCACCACGTAACGAGGAGGGGGGGGGGGGAAGGAAGGGGGGAAGGGAAGAGGGCGGAGGTGTTGAGGAGGAAGGAGATTCGCAAGGGACTAGAGGTTTAATTAAGTGCGCCCACACATGTGTGAACAATTGGAGAAGCCGGTCGAACAAGGGCGAGCATATTAGAGCCCAGAGCGCGAAGAACAGTGACAGGAGCGCGAGTGCCAAGTAACGCTGCATGAGACGCATTACATTCTACATGATGAACGGCTCGTCCGCCAGGCGCGTGCGCTCTTCTCGCACCAGTGGCGAAATCCCAAACACTAGTTGGACGAGAATAGACCAGAGGCTCGTGCCGTCGCCCAACGGACCGCCTGTGGGGCTTGGACTGCCGCCCTGGAGCAACGACGAAATTGCCTCCCCGCCGCCCACCTCTGCGAGAGGGCGCAGCAGTATGTCTTCCTCGGCTTCCTCGAAATGAAGGTGCGAGACGCCCACCATGCCAATTAGCACCTTTTCCACGCGCTTGATCTCGGTCTGTAGGGAGGGTTAAATGGGGCGAGAGCGAGAGCGCGTGAGTAGATGGAGAAGGATAACGGGCGAACGAGCGAGGGAACGGTAAACCCCTTAGTGGCGCGCGACGAGACTACACGCGGCGCGCGCGAGTATGCAGAGAAGGACGGCGGGCGAACGAGCGAGGGAAAGGCAAGCCCCTTTGTGGCGCAACGAGACTACACGCGGCGCGCTCGCCTCACCTTGCAGCGCTCCTGATGCACCTTAACAGTCGCGCATCGCTCGTTCCACTCCTTGGCCTCTGCCCTGATCGTCCGCCAGTGCCGCAACCCCGAGTGATCCTTCTCCGGCAAAATCTCCCCCTCCGTCGCCGACTCCCCGATCAATTCCTTCAGCTCCACTATTCTCCCCTCGACCTTCTCGATCTCCTCCCCAACAGCCTCGTCAACGCGCTCCTCATTCGCAGCGACGACGCTCTTGAGAATCTCAGCAGTCAGCACCTCATTGATGTCGAGCCAGCAGCACTCGCCGCTAGTTTGATCCGCAACCACAGTCTCTCGGAAGTTGACCACCTCTCCAGCCTTCTCTCTCTGATTGGATTCAAGGAACCTGTACACAAGGTCATCTACCTCAGTCAGGAGCACCTCTAAGCTCAGCATCTCCTCCTGGAACTGCTCCTGCGACAGCTTAATCTGATCGTTCAAGCTCCTAATCGACAACAGCAGAAAAGAGGAGTCCTGCGCCAAACTCTTGATCACCTCGTTCTGCTCGGATATCTCGTTGAAGCTTATCTGCAGCAGCGCGCAGAGGCAGAACGACTGCCACACACACGCACACATGTGTGAACAAAGGGCCAAACACAGGTATGAACAAAGAGGACACAATGTGATTGAAACAATGTGATTGAAACAATGTGATTGAAACAATGTGATAGAAACAATGTGATAGAAACAATGTGATTGAAACAATGTGATTGGAACAATGTGATTGAAACAATGTGATTTCAGCCCTGCCGGTATTCACATCATTCGCTTGGTCTTCGCATCTTTCGCCGCCTCACCTGAGCGAACTTGTCGTCGTTGGTGGTGGTTCGGACTTTACTCGCGGAAGTCGGGGGGGCAGTGAACGCCTCGCTCAGGAACTTGGCGCACTCAACCGCCCCCATCTCCTTACACCCCTTCTCAACCCCTTCCTCTGTGCCTCCTAGGAACTCCACAAAGTCCCCCTCCTTAACGCCTGCTCTTACAAAGAGCTCAATCCTCTTGACGTCGTCGCTCTGGAGACACTTCAACACCTCGCTCCCGAACGCGACGTTGCGGAGGGCGGGGTCGGTGCACGCTAGAGACCAGGGGCTGGGGTAGGCACCACCCCCCGAGAAGGAGGGGTCGGCGGATTTGGAGAGGAGGTAGGCGGCGGCGGGGATGGAGAGGGCGGCGCAGGCGATTGTTAGGGGGGGTTTGGGGGGTCGGGTTGAGATGATTTCAGAGTCTGCAGTGGTAGTAGTGGGCGTTGTATAGTCTGAGTAGGGTGGCGTGGTAGGTGAGGGATGGAGGAGGTGGTGTTGCTGGTGGGGGAGGAGGGGGGCGAGGATTTCAGTTATGATATCGACCCGATTGTGGGTCACGGCGAGGTGGAGTAAGTTGGAGGATTCGAGGAGGGAGAGGGAGGAGACTGGAGAGGCTGGAGCTGAGGGTGCTTGAGATGAGGGACCCGCGGCTGGTGAAGTTGGCGCAGCTGGTGTTGCTGGTGCAAGTTCGTTCGGCTCAACAGGCGGCAGCGTGTGGTCTATCGACATCGTGTGGTCTATCGGCAACGTGTGCTCTATCAATGGAACCTTTGGTGTGCTCTTGGGTGTGGAAGGAAGATATTCATCCTCGGAAGATGATTCCCCTTCTATGTAGCCGGAGGCGAGCGCGAACATCTTTTACTACGCAGGAGTCTCGTCGAGGGGGGGGGGGATCTGCGCTGAGAATGTTGGGACGCGCTGGGGACGACGTTGAGGTGCCAGATTGGAGTGGGCGCGCCAAACTATGGTATCTCAATGATCCCAACATTTTATCCCGTGCATGAAATCTATCTATTTATTAAATCTGGGCCCTTGAATCTGGAAAGTGTTGAGGTTGATCCCTGAGGTTGATGCATCATGGCCATCATTGAAGCGAGTTCGTCCTCCTCTTTCCGTTTCTTCCCTCCCTTCTCAACCTTCCTCTCTGTCACGGCGTCTTATTTTTGTGAATTTGTGGCGCTCTCAGCGCGTGCCTCTCACTTACCGGAACCTCTTCACGCTGTCGTCTTCGATCGTCAACAGCTGCTTCATTGCCAACATATTTACCGTACACTCTTGTGCACTTGCCACAGCTATTTATTCAACATTATTCTTCTTCTCAAAAATTAACCACCCCGACACGTCAAACCCTTGTGTGCAGACATTGCCACTCGCCATTCGTCCACCATTTTGTTCCGCAGCCCAAGCGTGTCCTTGAGCCCCCCCCCCCGAAGTGACTTCGTACACACCGCCTTAAGCTCAACTCGACACAATCCAGCGTTAACACCAGCAACCCTCTCTTTCTGCTCAACTGCTCGGTATTTTTCTCGTCCTCGCCCTCATTCACCTTCTCAGAAGAACTTCGCGTGATTCGCACCGTTGGGCCCCAACCTTTTCGGCGATGCCAACAGCGAAGGTGGATGCACCCGGTCTATTTTCGTCAGTACCTTCTCCACCATTGTAAACGCGAGTACGTGCCACAAGCTATGAAGGAGAGCGTGCGGCGTGCCGTCAAGCAGCAGATCTGAGACCGCCAGAGAGACAATTGCTGAGGTTGCGAGGACTGGGAAGCGTTGGAGGGGAAACAGAACCGCGCCAAGAAATCGAGCCCTTTTCTTTAGGTGCGGCTTGCCCTTCAAGAACACGGCGTGAACGACTTGCGCAATCATCAACAGAGCGAACATTTCGTCTATTTTGAGGAGTACCTTTGTGTTCATCTCGCACCAAGTTCGTACAGGTTCGTTGTAGAGGATGGCGTCGATGTTCGAACTTCGCGGGACATTGTGGTCCACCACTAGGCCCGGCAGGATTTGGTAAGCGCCATTCTCGGTTGCATGGAAGATGAATGAAGCACAACCGGATGCCAACAGTGTTGCCAGCAGCAAAGGTCTGTAAGGATGTCGGGGGTCAGGATGCCGTGGGTGATGCCGGACAGCCACGACGAGGGAAGCGAGGTTGGTGAACGTTAGCAGATCGCGTTGCCATCCTGTCATCTCAAAACACAGCCAAGCCAATTACAATAGCGTTCATATCGTGAGTTCGTCAGTTAACTTGGAGATCAACGCGGCCGAGGGCTGAGGGAGTGGTCAGACTTACTTTCTCTATTGCCTTTTTCTCTCTATTTGTTAACTTGCACAGCATCACTTTCCACCAACAATAACCGGCAATCCCTGCATCCCTTGGTCCCAAGCGAACTGCTTATAGAAAATGAAGAACGCGAACAATCCCACGCTCGTCAAGAGATGCCACATCGCGTGGCCGTTCATGACGTGGTTCGTGGGATCGCACCACACTCGAGCCGCGTCGAGCCCGGAGCAGGTCGCGCCGCCGATGAGGAAGAGGAGGCCGATGATGAAGTACCGGTAGTTGGCGACGGTGTGAACGCCCTTTCTTTTGCTTAACACGTACAGTCTCATCTCCATGAACATGGTGAGGAAGACTAGGCCGAGGACGAGAACTTGGTAGGGGATTTTGTAGTGCCCGAGGATGGGAACGAGTATCGTCGAGAATATAACGAGAGACCAAAAAGTTAAGGTCTGCGTTTGGGCGTTAATCACGTTGAGGCGCCGCAGCTGCACGACGATGGCGAGGTACACGAAGCAGAACATGCCAAAATAGTCGAAGATCTGGAAAAGGTACGTGTACGAAGCGTGGAACGCGAAGGACGATACACCAGTAATGATCGATGCCGGGCCGAACAGGAGGAGAGTCTTGGACTTGAGCTTGCGAGCGTGCTGGATCATGATGATGCCGAAGAGAATGTATGCGAGGTTGGAGTACGTGTTGGCGGGCGCTGTGATCCACGCGCAGAGGTTGTCCTCGCACCAGTGCACGTTGGGGCGCGCCCAGTCTGCAATGTGTGAGCGTATGTGTGAGTATGTGTGAGCGTATGTGTGAGCGTATTTATGTGTGTGTGTGTGCTTAGTGTGTGTGCTTAGTGTGTGCTTAGTGTGTGTGCTTAGTGTGTGCTTAGTGTGTGTGTGCTTAGTGTGTGTGTGCGGGATGCTCGACTTACCGGCCCAGGGGCAGTGTGCGGGGACTGGGATTATGTCGAATTGCCCACCGCGGGTGCTGGAGTGGAGTTTCATAGGAGAAAGAGGGTGGAGCCTTGGGAGGGAGGGAGTGTTAGTGGGTGGAATATAAGGCGGCTGAGTTTATTGTGCTTGTATGCGTGTGCTTACATGCTTGCGAGTGTCTGCCGGTGCTTGTATGCGTGTGCTTGTATGATTGTGATGTTGTGTTGCAGTTGCTTTGGGCACTAAAGAGGCAGCTATGTCCGGAGAGTTTCCAAGAGGATTGTTTTAAAGAGGGGAGCAAGGGACATTGCTGTACTCACAAGAGGAGAGGGGACGAGGCGTGGGAAAGACGAAATAAGGGACAGACACGAAGGGGTTTAAGCGAGGGTGCTGTTGGGTTATGGATGATCCTTCAGTTATGTGAACTTTGAACCCCCTTTGAACAGACTTTGAACGCTACTATAATTCTCTCTTTCCGCAACTCTCTACACGCTCACGCTAGCACCCCCTTCCCCCCCGTCTCCCCGTACGGGCGCATTTCCTTCTTAAACATGAGCGCCAACACGATGCCTCCCGCGAACAGCGTGCCGCTGACTGCGAACTCGAGCCACGTGCGGCCGCCCAGGAAGCAATCCATGTGCTCGATCTTGCACGCCCAGTCGAGCGCGAAGAGACTCCAGGAGGGGCCGATGATTCGGGGGATGGCACCGGCTGCGAACATATACCCGAACCACTGGCCCTGCGGTGTGGGGCCGAGCAACTGCGAGAAGACGGACAGGCTCACGTTACGGCCGAACGGGAAGGCCACGGTGATGAGCGCGAACCCGGCGAAGAAGCGTGGAAGGGGGAGGGTGATCTGGTCGGTGAAGGGGGGGGAGTCGATGAGGAGGATGGAGCCGATCAGCCCGATGACGAGGGAAATGAGGAGCATGTTGTAATCGGAGACGACACGGGCGAGGTACTTGATGCCGATGCTGGTCACGAGAGAGATGACGCCCACGGCTACAAAGAGGAGGTTGACATCGGTCTGCGACCAGCCGTAAGCGGACAGGACGTAGGGGGTGGTGATCGTTTCCTGGATGGCGAAGGAGAAGAAGTGTATGACGAAGAGGACGAGGACGATACCGAGACCTTTGGAGTTGGGGGGGGAGAGGATGGGCGCGTGCGCGGTGGCGGCGGCGGCGGTGTTGACGGTGTCTCCCGTGGTGAAGGTGGGCGACGCGGTCGGGTGGAAGCAGAAGATGACGAGGAAGAAGATGACTACGCAGAGCGCGAGGATGAACCAGCCGGGGGACGTGTACGCGTCGAATACGAGACGGCCGTCGAAGTAGGACGCATTGATGGTGGTGAAGAGGGCACCGAAGGAAGGACCGCAGACGAATCCCAGGATGGCGAAGCTGATATGCCATAGACACGTGTGAGCAAGGGGCCATACGCAGGTGTGAATGAGGGGAAAAGGTTTGTCGCGCTCTCTCTTGAACCGGCAGCTCTGAACAGGCGTTCTGAGCCTTCTGAGCCGTGCTGTCCGAGCCGTGCTGTCTGAGCCGTGCAGTTTGAGCCGGACGCTTTCGCCGGCCACGGCTCGGAGAGGGATGTTGATTTTGATTTTTCTGTTGTGGTTGCGGTTGTGGTTGCTGTTGTTCACACCAACTTATATGTTTTTGGGCCAGAGGTGCGTGTGTGGTCGCTTCGCTTCTCTTCGCTTTTCGTCTCACTCACCTGCCCAGCTCGCTCGTCAACTCGGTAACGCGGTCGGGCGGCGCCGTCTCGGACAGGTACGTTTGCTCCACGACCTGCTTCCCTCCCGTCCACAGGCCCTGCAGGAGGCGCCCTATGAAGACCATGTTGGGGGAGCCAGTGATGTCAGCAATCACGTAGAGCGCCGATCCTATGATGCCGAGGAAGATGGTTAGGAGGAGCGTGTATTTGCTGCCGTTGAGGCTCCTCTTGGTCCAGTACTCGTAGATTTTCCCAAACGCAATCGCACCAATCATCTCCCCAACCGAGTAGATAGCCACAGTGAGTCCGTAGAAGTACGGGCCGGCGCCGTTGCGCGCGAGGTACGGCTGGAGGGAGGGAAGGATGATGGAGAAGGATACACAGCTGAAGAAGACATTGATGTAGAAGAGCCAGCGCCATTCAAGAGTGGTGTCAACGGGAGTTTCTTTGCTCCCAGCCCCCCCACTGAGGATGAGGGGGGTGTTTTCTGTGACTGCCGCTCTGTTAGTTGCCATGGCCACTTAACTGTGTGATAAGGGGGGGGGAGGGGGGAAAGTGCACGGGAAGTTAGACGTGGGTGAGTCTGCGATTGTAAATGTAACAGACAGTGGAAGAGCAAATGTGTTTTGTGATGCCAGGGGAAAATGCTGCTCCTGCCCCTGCGAGCGCGGCTCTGTAACCTGTAACCCCAGGGTTACAGGTGCTGTGTGAGCGTCAGCGCCGTTATTTGTGCAGCGATAGCGTGCGATGGCGCTCGCGTTAACGCTCAGTGCCTCTCAGCACCCCAAACACCGGCGCATCAGCTCTTATTACGAAAGAGAGGTGCCCGCGTCGCTTCGCGTCACAGGCCACGCTCCTCGCCGCGAAGTCCGCAGACGCTGTACCAGGCCCCGCGCCTCACATTGCGGCTGCGCAAATGTAGATCGGCTGCTGTATCATGCTGCACTCCCTTTCGGTACCACCTCTTTCTATGAGCACGCGGAGACGGCGGCGAGCAACGAGCCAGCCAAAGGCATAAAGTTATTGTTAGTGACTTGCGTCGGTAAGAAGGGACGCGACCGAGAGAGACAAGAGCGAACTGGGTGTAGGACTGGACAGGGTCAAGCAGTCAAGACCTGGGCAGGAGCCAGCAGACCTGATTGCAATTTGTGCAGATCTCCGGGGTGTCCAGATCTCTCTCGCTGCCCTCCATCTAACAATCTAACCATTACTAACCGCTGTCCTTCCTTCCAGTTATCTCCCTCACAAGACGTCACCCCCCCACCAACCCCACCCATAAAATAGTCATCATGGCAACCCTCGCGCCGGCCACCTTTGCCTTCCCCTTCTGCTCCTCGTGTGGCACCACCATGCTGATGCAGGACAGCGGCAAGCTGTCGTGCAACCTTTGCAAATCTGTATCCGACCTCAACACCCTCCCCCCGGCCACCCTCACCAAGACCTCCTCCTCCAACCCCACCGTCAAGCCCAGCTGGGCCAAGTCCAATGCCGAGCAGGAGCGCAATAAAGCGTCCAGCGCGCCGTCACGAGCCACCGTCGACGAGGTCTGCATCAAGTGCAACCACCCACAGGTCGAGTTCTACTGCCTGCAGCTGCGCAGTGTGGACGAAGGACAGACTGTCTTCTACGATTGTCCCAATTGTAAGTACACCTGGTCGCTTAATAATTAAGTCCTGGAGCAATCAAACAATATGACGGTCGTCGTTCAGCGCGACTTGCGAGCAAGCCGTTCCTAGCTCCCTTGCGAGCCATTCAATCCTTGCCCCCTTGTGAGGCAGCCGTTCCTTGCTCCTCGTTCGCCCGTCGTTCCTTGCTCCTCCTTCGCCCGTCGTTCCTTGCTCCTCGTTCGCCCGTCGTTCCTTCTGCCCTTCCGTGGCATGTTCTCTTCTCAACTTCTCAACTAAACTACGCAATATCTATATCTATTTCTATAATATCTACACAAAACAGCCTCTCAAAAACACCACAACAACACTCAAAACAGCACAAACAGCACCCCCCCCCTACGCCGCCGGCAGCTGCACCCCCAGCCTCGCCATGATGAGATCGAGCTTCTCCTCCAGCGCATCCACCTTGTTCCGGACGTGGCTCAGCTCGTGCGAGTCGTGATTACCACCATGTCCATGCCCGAAAAGCCCCCCCTCAAAGAGGTGCCCCGTAATCGCGCTCGCCCTCCTCTCGCCCTCCACTATCGCTTCTGGCTTCGAATAGTCGTGAATGTCGACATTATTCATCTGGTAAGCGCCCCTCAAGCCCTTGTCCTTCAGCGCCCGCGCGAACAGCAGCACTCCTCTGTGCACCGCCATTCTCACCGTCGCCTTCCTAACCGCCTCCGCCTCCGCCGGGAACCCCTCCAAGCAATCAAAGAAGCTCTCCCTCGTCAGCACCAGTACCTCAACATACGTCAACGCTCTGCAGTCGATGTGATCCTTGAGATCCCAGCTCTCGAGAATGAAATCGTCTCCCCAGAACGTCCCGGCGGTCTTCACGACACCACCCCTGCTCGCAACGCCCCTGTTAACAACGCAGAGCGCGTCCGACACCCCCGCCTTCTCCTGCGGCATGAACACTCCCGGCACCAAATAATCTAGCAACGTGACAGCGAAGCCCGCCTTGAATGATTTCAAATAGTACACGTCCTGGATCCATTCGCAGTTCTTCGCAGTCACCTCCTCCTTGAGCAGGGGACTCATCCTACTAATCAGCGCCTTGTGGCTATCGGTCTTGGCCAGATCCTTCGTCTGGTTGAAGAACGCTCGCACCTTGATCTTCAAGTCCTTCTCGAATCCCTGCGCGCTCATGAACCTGTTCAAACTGTCCATGGTCTGCTGGTGCTCAATGGTGTCGACGTCCAAGTTGCTCACGATGCCACAAGCAGACCCGATAATGTACGCCCAAGTTACACCGCCAAGGAGAAGAAAGAGCGTGCTCCACGCCATCTCGTTCGAGTTCTGGGGGCCACTTTGTTAGCCACACACATCCATGCACATGTGTGAACAAAGAGGGCGGCGGTGCGAACAAACACACACGCGATAAAATGGAGCCGCGGTGCGAACAGCGAACAAAGGGCGGCACCGCTTGATCAGTGCCGCGTGCCGTGCGCCGTTTGGGCGCCACACACATGCCTGAACAAAAGCGGAGCAGAGGCAGCGTTGAGCGGCGAGCGACGAGGCGAGGGGGGGATAGGGACTTGAGGAAGGCAGTGTTGAGCGGCGCGCCAAGATGTTCGGCGCCTTGTTTGCAGCGCCCTTACCTGCGGCGTAATATCTCCATAACCCACACTAGTAATGGTAACAATCGCCCAATAATACGCCGCGGTGAAGACCTCCCAGGGCGTCAGATCGACCACCGGCTGATTGTCCTCGTCGCAACCGTTCAAGTTGCACGCCACGTAGTTAATCCACGTCGTGCTGTACTGTCCGTTCATCCCACCCGCGACCATGCACCACATGCAAGCCATCCAATGGCCCACCACGATGAGGAGAGCCCCAAACTTGCACAGGCCTATAATGCTGTACGAAACGCTCAAGCGACTCTCCAACCTCTTGAAGATCCTACTTGCCTTGAATATTCTCGCCAACTTGAGTAGCCGGAGGAGACGTACCACCTTGATGATCTTGAGGGACTCGAGACCCTCGGAGCCGGAGAACTGCGCGACGGCGTCAAACGGGAGGATAGACATCACATCGATCGAGAACCAGCTGCGCAAGTAGTTGTTGCGGATGGACCTGAAGTTGCGAACTAGCAACCCCGCCCCGCCGCCCTTGGACTGGATCCTGTACGCTAGGAAGAACTGGGGGCCACAAACACGGTGTGAGCAAAGCCACGCACACGTGTGAACAAAGGAACGAGGCGGTGGCAGCGCTGTTCGTGAGCTTGTCTCCCGCCGTTTGTTCGCGCGTCGCGCTTCTCAACCGGCTCATCAGAACGCAGTTTCCACTCGCTCTTGCCGGTTTATCTTGCTCACCTGCATCCCCATGTCCTTCAAGAAAATGAAGTCGATCAACCGATTGACCGTGAAGAGCACGTCCCACGTGTTGACGTCGGCGTAGAGCGCCTCCGTGTTTAGCAGCGCGACCTCGTACGGCGTGACGAACGCCGTGAACATCAACGCTAACAACGTGATCATGTCCCAGCGGCCCATGTAAGCCGACTCGGGAAGAATGAGAAACTTGGGCTCGCGAGTGCGATCCTCGAAGTACTTCACCATCGCTGCCACTTCGGCCTCCAACTCTGCCTTGGGCTGCACCATGGACATCCGTCTGACCGCTCCCCTGTACTGAATGATGGCCTTCTTGTCAGAATTGGGCAAGGTTGGATCAATGCCAGCATCAAGTTGCAGCGCTTTATCAGCCGGCAGCCCCTGATCAGCAAACAGCGACGCCGGCAGCGTCGCCGCCCGCTTCGGTTTCGGCGGCGCAACCGCGATTCCCCTCGGGAGCTGCCCAATGGCCGACTTTCGAAGGTCAGTGTAAGAAGCACTTGGCTGGCCCACATGGGTTTGCAGGA
>Ga0307985_10001270_pt1 | contig 14366 bp, 8 predicted proteins | sample EllFjometageno80_FD_203155 | JGI IMG/M metagenome (GOLD analysis project Ga0307985, IMG submission 203155) | Marine microbial communities from Ellis Fjord, Antarctic Ocean - #80 | ecosystem: Environmental > Aquatic > Marine > Unclassified | place: Southern Ocean | collected 2014-10-09 | reverse complement strand
TTATATAGATCCTTATTCAAGAGACAATAAAGACTATATTGTTTATAAGAGAAGTAGTTTAAGTAAGACCGAAGTAGATTTTAAATGTGAAGTAGAAGCAGCTGATAAAGAAGAATTTTCTGTTTCAGACTTTAGTAGAAATGCCGATGATGGTAAATTAAGAACTTTTAGGTTAGCTTTAGTATGTAGTGGAGAGTATGCGCAATTTCATTTAGGGGCAGCTCAACAAAACATTCCTGCTTCAGAAACAGATATAGTAAAAAAAGAGGCAGTTTTATCAGCCATGAATACATCTCTTACAAGATTAAATGGAGTGTTTGAAAAAGATTTATCTATAAAACTTGTTCTTGTAGATGATAATGATGATGTAATTTTCTTAAATGCGGCTACAGATAATATTACTGACGGTAGTGCGGGTACAATGATTGGTGAAGTACAATCTATTTGCGATACGAACATCGGGAATGCAAATTATGATATAGGACATATTTTTAGTACAGGAGGAAGTGGTTTAGCTGGTGGAGGAGTCGTTTGTATAACGGGTCAAAAAGCTAGAGGTGTTACAGGTATCGCTTCACCGGTTGGGGATCCTTATGATATTGATTATGTTGCGCATGAAATGGGACACCAATTTGGTGCGAATCACACACAAAATAACAACTGTAATAGAAATGCATCAACAGCTGTAGAACCAGGAAGCGCTTCAACGATTATGGGGTATGCAGGTATTTGTTCTCCTAATGTTCAAGAAGGAGATCCAAATGGAAATAGTGATGATTATTATCATGCAGTAAGTATTGCAGAAATTTGGGCTACTATTCAATCTTCTGCAAGTTGTGGAGTCCTTACAGAAACTACAAATACAGCTCCTGTTGCAGATGCAGGTTTAGATTATAGTATACCAAAATCTACGCCTTTTGTATTAAAAGGAACTGCAACAGATGTAGATGGCTTGTCTAGTTTAACCTATAATTGGGAGCAATTAGATGTTGAAATTGGTGCAATGCCTCCAGTTGCAACTAGCGCTGGTGGACCGATGTTTAGATCATTGCCATCTAAGGTATCTCCAAATAGATATATGCCAGATTTAACAACGGTTATTAATGGTAGTACCTCTTCTACTTGGGAAGTAGTACCTTCTGTAGCTAGAGAGTTAAATTTTTCATTTTTAGTAAGAGATAATTATTCAGGAGGAGGAAGTACAGCAAGAGATGATGTAAAAGTAGATGTGGTAGATGCAGAGGCTTTTACAGTTTCTTCACCAAGTACAGCTGTTTCTTGGGATGCTGGATCAACTCAAACAATAACTTGGACGAAAGGAACTTCAGATGTTGCACCTATAAGTTGTTTAAATGTAAATATTAAATTATCAATAGATGGAGGCGTTACTTTTCCTATTACAATAAAAGCGAATACTCCAAATGACGGAACAGAAGATATTGTTATTCCAAATAACGTTTCAACTACTTCAAGAATTATGGTTGAGGCTGCAGATAATATTTTTTATAATGTTAATTCAACAAACTTTACAATAAATTCTACAGTATCAACTTTCATAATGAATAATGAAAGTGGAACTCAATCTGCTTGTAATTCTGAAGGTGAAATAGCAAGCTATATTTTAAATTTTGATTTTGTTAATGGTTTTACCGAAGATGTAAGTTTTACAACAACAGGTCAACCTGCAGGTTCTGTAGTAACATTTAGTCCAACAACAATTAATGGAGACGGTAATGTTACCATGCAAGTATCTGGTTTAAATGGAGCAACTCCACAAGGGTATACGATTAATATAGTAGGAAACTCTAACACTGTGAATCAGAATATAGATGTTCAATTAAATGTAACTACTTCAACTTTTGGAGTATTAACTTTAATTTCACCAGTAGACGGGGCTACAGATGTTAATTTGTCGGAAAACTTAACTTGGAATGCTGATTCTAATGCTGCTTCTTATGATGTGCAAGTTGCAACAGATAGCGGATTTTCGAATCTAATAGCAAGTGAAAATGTAACGACAACTTCATTTACTGCTTCAGGATTAAACGAAGTAACAACCTATTATTGGCGCGTAAAAGCTAAGAATTCATGTGGTGAGGGTGATTTTTCTAATGTATTTAGTTTTACGACTAAAACTGGAGCGTATTGCATTTCAACTTTTACAGCTGAGGCAGATCATATTACTAATGTTACATTTAATACTATTAATAATGACTCTGAAAATGATTTGATAGATGGTTATGAGGACTTTACAGATCTAAGTACAAATGTAAAAAGAGGAGAAACACATCAAATTAGTGTTACTTTTTTTACTGATGGATATCAAGATCATTGTTTTGTTTTTATAGATTGGAACAACGATTATGTTTTTGACATAAGTACAGAAAGATATGACTTGGGTTCAGAGACTGAGGATGTTGGAACTAAAAATTTTATGATTAATGTGCCAAGTGATGCTTCGCTTGGCGATACAAGATTGAGGGTAATTGTAGAATATGATGACCCCACAGATAATTACGGACTAGGTGCTTGTGATGCAGATCATTTAACAGAATATGGTGAAACAGAAGATTATACAATTAATGTTCAAGATGTAACTGCATCTTTAGAAGATTTTTCTTTTGCTGGTTTTAATTTATATCCAAACCCAACCAAAGGAGAGGTTACTCTTAATTTAGATGTAATTAATACCGATAAGGTTTCAGTTCAGTTATATGATATTAGAGGTAGGTTGATTGACGAAAAAGAGTATTTAAACACCAATAGAAATTTCTCTGAAAGAATACTTTTCAAGAAAGCTTCTGCAGGATTGTACTTATTAAAAGTAACAAATGGCAGCAAGCACACTACTAGAAAATTGATGATTAAGTAAGAGTTGTAAAGACTTTAAAAAGCCTCATCAATTAATTTTGATGAGGCTTTTTTATTGTACTTATTTCTGATTAACTTTTAGGATTATAATACCTTGAGACTTGCCCCGAGGTTCTTTACTGTTAAATTAATATTATAGTAAAAAGCTTCTGCAGGATTGTACTTATTAAAAGTAACCAATGGCAACAAGCAAACTACTAGAAAATTAATAATTAAATATTTAACCAGTAAGTCAGTTTTAGATTTAAAGATCTAAATCTAGGAGCAAAATTATTAGAATAGTAATTGTCATTATAAACAATAAAAAGATCTGAAAGCGGAGCAAAACGCCACTGTAATCTTGTATTGACACCGAAGTTTTCTTGCTGACTACTATATTGTATAAAGGTAGACCAAAATAGGCTCTTATTAAAAGTAAGGTCTATTTTCGGTCCAACCAACCAAATAGAAGCATCTGAAAAAGGGTGAGGAAGATTTATTTTATCATAATTTATTTGAATAGAGCCCGAAAAATTAGGTTGAATTCTCCACGCTAAATTACTCGCAATAGAATATTTTTTTCCATTAAAGAAAGTCCCTACTGAAGGCTGTATTCGATAAGAAAAAGTTTTTCTTTGATCTGATCTATAACTAACATTAAAATTCGTGTATTTGTAGGTATTGTCTCCAGGTAAAGGAATTGCCCCTTCTGTTCCTGTTGGATCAAAATCACTAAAAAGATAGGTAAGACGATTACTCATTTCTACAGTAAGTTCTCCTGTATTTATAAAATTTGCTTGCCATCTCGTGAAGACTGCGTAATCAGAGTTTTTAAAATTTAAGTCCGGTTTCCAAATAAAAATAGGAGTCATAGAGAAACTGTGTTTTTGAATTCTACTATCTTTTGGCCAAAAAGTACGCGTTACATTAGGGCTAATCTTAAAAATATCAGTTCTTCTAAGAAAACCTAAATCCGATTCGTAATTATCTCCAACATAAACGCCATTTAATCTTACTTTAAAATTTCTATTAACGTATTGAGTAGAAAATCCTGCAGAATAATTTTTGTCTTTTATACCCGGAGAAAAAGACTTGTGAATGAAATATTTTCCTACCCAAGAATTATCTTCTGATGCTAAACGATAATCGATACCAATAATTCGATTGTATTTGTCTTCGTTTGCAAGGAAATCATACTCTTTTGTAGCTTGTTTATTAATAAACATTACACTAATATTAGATCTGTTGAATAATTTTTGTTGAAGTGTAATAACAGCATTGTTAACTGTCGGAATTTCATTTTTAATATCTTCTGCAGTTTGCATTGTTAATAAGCCAATTCTTAAGTTGTTATTTACCTTACCGCTTAGTCTTGCCCCCGCAATAATATCATTTTCTATAATGTTATTATTTGCATCTCTTGCAATACCTATTCTTCTAGAGAAAAAAGGGTTAGAATCCCTATTATTACCGAAATCGGCAAAAAGATCACTATTTTCAATAAAAAACTGCCTTCTTTCTGGTAATGAAATTTCAAATCGAGTAAGATTTGTAATTTGTTGGTCTACTTCTACTTGAGAAAAATCAGGATTTAGGGTTAAATCTAAATTCATGCTATTACCAACAGTAAACTTTGCATCTCCTCCAAATTTTATATCTGTCTTAGCAATATTGTTCTTAAAATCTTTTGCTGTTATTGCATTTACATAAGGAATAATTGAAATTGGAGATTTTGATTTCCCTAAAGGTTTTTCAAAAATCATATCACCCATATACGCCAAGTTAAAGATAAATTGGTTTTGAGGAATGTTCACCCAGGTATTCATTTCATTGTCTTGTGTGTCAAAATGATAGCTATTAAAACGCCATCTAGTTTCACCTTCTCTATATTTAAAAGCAGATAAAGGAATAATCATTTCTACGATATAGTGATCTTCTTTTATTGCAGTTTTACATTGCCATTTTGTGTCCCAAGCCATCGTAAAACCTCTTAATTCAGATCCACCACCAGAAAGCAACATCTCTCTTTTTACTCCATGAGGATTTGTCCCAAAAATAAAGGCGTTAGTTCCATCATTAAATGTGTCAAAAAGTAACGTAATATTATCACTTCCTCCAGCTCTAAAATCTCTACGAAGTGAAGGGATTATAAAGTTATTAGCTTGTGCATTTACTTTTATTCCAACATATAAATTATCATCATCAAAAAGAAATTTAATAGAAGCTTGTTGTTTTCCTTGCACAGAATCTAAAGGAAAATACTGCCAAAAACCTGAAGCACCTTCCGTGTTTTTCCATTCATCTTCGCTAAGTTCTGCATCTAAAACTATTGGATTCTCAATAAAATTAACAGATACTGATTTATTAGTTGTTTGGGAAAAAGTGCTTATTGCAAAAAGGATAGTAATAAAGAATAAAATATTTTTCATTAAGATTTTTTTTTAATTCAAATGTAATAAAAAAACCTCATCAAATTTGATGAGGTTTTTTTATAAAACGTATTTTACTTTTATCCGAAGAAAGGATATTTGGAGGTACTTAAAATGAAAGTACAATGTTAGCTGCTATACCAGTGCTTTCAGGAACAAATCTACAAACTCCTCCAATACAGATAAGTCCGCCTCGTTGTCTTCCATAATTTAGGGTAAATCTATGAGCACCCTTTGTATAACTTCCACCTAAATTGTAATAATTAATTCTTTTTGTTTCCTCCTCATTTCCATAATTGTAAATGCTGTTTGCATAGACAGCAAGTTTAGAGTTTAGGTTAAATTCTACAGTTGCTCCCGTCCAATTCTTTTTATCGTCTTGCGTCCATAAATGCTGTGCTTCAAAACGCAATGATTTTCCTGAGCCTAGTTTGTAAGTTGCCTCACTTACAAAAATATCTGTTTTTATATTCCCCCTAGCTCCCTCGATGTATCGTTTATTGTAGCTTTGGTTTACATAATAAAAAATCGAACTCCACTTTCTAGACCATTTTTTACGTATTTCTAAACTAATCTCTGAAAAATATTTTTCACCAATCCCCAATGGGTCAGCATCATAATTTAAATTTTCAAAATCAAAGTCACCATCTAATCCGGCCCAATAAGCCATGTTTAGTGCTATTTTTGTTCCATATTTTCCTCCTAAAGAAGTTTTCTTTTTAAGGGTATAGTATACATCAACCTGTCCACCAACTTCTCCAATTTTTATCAGTGTAGGGTCTTGAAAAGAGACCTGAGGCTGAGCTTGATACACGTATATGTTTGTTAATAAATAATCATGCTGTTTTGTTAAGGCTGGTATATAATTAATAATATTCTGATTGTAAATATTTCCAGTGGCACTTCTTTCAGAATAAAAACTCATGTTTTCAATTCTTCTAAAGGTTGCATTTATTCCAAAACCTTTTTTACCATATCCAACATCAAAAAGAAAGGCATTACCAGGTTTTGTATTTCTAACATTTTGAAAAATAATCACGGCATCATTACTTTTAGAGATATATTCTACGCTAGAATAGAAGTTATTCTTAGAAAAACTCACTCTACCAGAGATTGCATTTGTAAGATCATTAAAATCATAATCTGGAGTTGGAGTATTGTTTACTTCTTCTCGACCAACATAACTAAAACCTAGGTCTAAATTCCATGTTTCAGCTTTTAACATAGAAGATATATTTATTTCTGAATTAAAACCATAGATACTAGCATCAGAAACATCAAAACCACTTCTCTGATTTCCATATAAAGCAGAAAACTCGATATTCTCTGAGGGAGAAAATTTAACTTTTGCACCTCTTAATGCATTGTTTATTCCTAATTGACGATTTTCCCAAGAGCGTAAAATCAATCCACTACCATATTGTTCGTAAAAATATCCAGCAGTAACCTCTAATTTTTTTGATTTGTAACCTGCGTAATAAAGGGCAATATTTGTTTGATTATAATCAGGAGAATAATTTAATAAACTCATCGGTTCATAACTTTCTGCCTGCATCCCAAAATGAAATTTTGAGATTGAGTAATCAACCTTTAAATAATTATTGGATCTATATCTATTTTCTTCTGTAAAATCACCCGTTTTTTCATCATCCATGTAATATTGTGAATTGGATTCAAAACCAACGGTAAGATGACCATTGTTTTGAGCCAATAGTATGGACGTAAAAAAAAAGAACTGTAAGGCTATTATTTTTTTCATTCTTTAGAAATAATTTAGAGTTTAGTTTGAGTTTTCTTTAATGATTTCGTAAATTTCATCTTCGACTCCAGGAGAATATCCAGAATGGATGTATATAATTTTAGAATCTTTTAAAATAATTGTTTGTGGAATAGTAGATATATTTAAAGCTCTTTTTAATTCTTGATTTTTATCTAACAGAATTTTATAAGGCCATCCTTTACCATTGACCATAGGTCTAATTCTTTTTTGAGTTCTAGCGTCATCGGTTGAAATAGCAATCAATTCCATATTAAAGTCTTCTTGCCACTCATCATAAACGTCACTTATTGCATCCAGTTCATTGATACAAGGAACACACCAGCTTGCCCAAAAACTTAGTATTGTGATTTTGTCTTTTGAAATTTCGTCATGAATCTTAACTGATTTACCATCTAAAGTGGTTAAAGTCGTATTTGGAATTGTCTTTTGTCCAAAACCAATATTATAAAAGAGGAAGCAAACTAAAAATAAAATAGATCTCATAATTTTTTTTTAAAATAAAAGTTCCGCTAATGTATGAAAAAATAGCAGTAGTCTTAAATTCTAAAGTATTTTAAGAGTGGTTTTTTGATTCATCAAATTAAATTCGATTTCTAAAGTGATTTATTTTAAATTAGGGTACATTTACTTCCTTAAAATAAAAAACGAATAAATCTACACTAGGTTTATAAAATCATTAAAAAATTGACAATCATGAATTTAAGTAAACTATTTTATTTTTTTATCATTACGGTTTTATTTAGTTGTTCATCACCTTCAGATGAAACACCTATAGTAGATCCTTCAGGATCTACTTCTATTAGTCTTACTTCAGATAAAGCAACACTCGAAATAGGAGAGACTATTACGTTTACCGTTACAGATAATGAAGATGAGAATGTAACTTCTCAATCAACTATACTGATAAACGGTACTTCAATTTCAGGAAGTACTTATGTACCTTTAGAGGCAGGAAGTTATGAAGCTAATGCTACTTATGAATCTTTAGAAAGTTTTAAAATTTATTTTACTGCTACTGCACCTATTACTTTAACGTCTGTAAATATAACTGCATCTTCTAATGCTGTTTTTATTGGAAGCTCTGTAACTTTTACAGCAAAAGCTATCTACAGTGACGGTACAATACAAGATAAAACATCAGAAAGTGAATTTTATTTAGATGATGTACTTATCTCAGGAAACGAATATACTGGACCTCAAGCAGGTATTGTTATCGCAAGAGCAGTATTTGATTCTACGTCAAGCTCAGATTTACCTGTGGCTGTTGTAGATCCATTAAGTCTTCCAGCTAGTTTTTCTAAAAAAGCAGTAGTTGAAGATTTTACAGGTACTTGGTGTGGGTGGTGCCCAAGAGTATCTCATGCTGCAAGTCTTGTTGAAGAGCAAACTGATAAAGTTTTTGTCGTTGGAGTTCATAATGGAGATCAAATGGCGAACAGTTTTGGGAGTGCTATGGAAAATGAATATAGCATTGCAGGTTATCCAACAGCTTATGTTGATAGAGCGAATGAATGGACTTATCCAGAACCAAGTAATGTAGATCAGGCTTTAAATGCAGCAGTAGGAACTGCAGATGTTGGTTTAGCAATTGCGTCTTCATTGACTGGCTCAGTTTTAGATTTTACGGTTTACCAAGGGTTTTTAGAGAGCATGACTGGTGTTAAATTAGTTGTCTTTGTATTAGAAGATGGAATACTTGCAAACCAAACGAACTACACTAGTTATTATGGGGGAGCAAGTACCATTACTAATTTTGAACATAATGGAGTTTTACGATATTCTGCTACTAATGTGATGGGAAATTCAACAACGTCTACTTCAGGAGTACATGAGCAATCATATAGTGTAGACCTTAGTTCTTATGGTGTTTTAGTACCTGAAAATACAGGTGTTTTAGCAATGTTGGTGACTCAAACAGGTAGAGTGCTGCTTAATGCACAATACGTTGCTGCTAATGAAAATAAACCTTTTGATTAACTTCATTAAAGGTTACAATTATTATAACAAAAAATCGGACTTCATGAAGTCCGATTTTTTTTTACATCTCTACTTGATATCCCTGATTATCATCAAAAAACAGTTTAATAGAAGCCTGTTGTTTTATTTGTATAATACTCAAAAAAAGTATTCGACGAACTCAGTAATTGTAATAGGTTTTAAAAAAATAGCATCCCATTTATAATACGCCTTTAACTAATTAAATTGGTAAAAGTACTTATTGTAAAAAAGAGATATAACAAAAAAAACCTCATCAAATTTGATGAGGTTTTTTATATAAAACGAATTTTATTATTATCCTAAGTAAGAGTATTTGAAATCTGTTGGTGTAACAAATGTTTCCTTAGTCATACGAACAGAAGTCCAACGTAATAAGTTTTGAGCAGAACCTGCTTTGTCATTTGTTCCAGAAGATCTTGCGCCTCCAAAAGGTTGTTGTCCAACAACAGCTCCCGTAGGTTTGTCGTTGATATAGAAGTTTCCAGCAGCATTTTCTAATGCTTTAGACGCTTTCTCAACAATGTATCTATCTGTAGAGAAAATTGCTCCTGTTAAGGCGTATTCTGTAGATTCATCCACTAATTTTAATGAAGCTTCCCATTCAGCATCTTCGTATACATAGATTGTCATAACAGGGCCGAATAATTCTGTACACATTGTTTTGTACATCGGGTCTTTTGCAACAATAACAGTTGGCTCAATAAAGTATCCAACAGATTTATCGTGACCACCACCAATAATAACATCTGCATCAGCATCTGTTTTAGCAGCGTCTAAAAAGCTTGCAATTTTATCAAAAGAACCCTCATGAATTACTGCATTTACATAGTTTGATGGATCTTCTGGAGAACCCATTTTTATTTGACTTGCTTGTGCAATTAAATGTCCTTTTACTTCTTCCCACATTGATGCAGGAATAAAAGCACGTGATGATGCAGAACATTTTTGACCTTGATATTCAAAAGTACCTCTTGTAATTCCTGTTGCTACTTGTAATGGATTTGCAGAATTATGTGCCCAGATAAAATCTTTACCACCAGTTTCTCCAACAATTCTTGGAAATGTTTTATAGTTGTGGATGTTGTTTCCTATTTGTTTCCATAAGTTTTTGAAAACATGCGTAGATCCTGTAAAGTGTAATCCAGAGAAATCTGGAGAAGCTAATACAGTATCAGTAATCATTACTGGATCACCATAAACAAGGTTTATTACTCCGTCAGGTAAACCAGCTTCTTTAAATAGATCTACAATTACTTGTGCAGAATATGCTTGATGATCAGAAGGTTTCCAAACAACAACATTCCCCATTAAAGCAGGTGCAGCAACTAAATTTGCAGCAATTGATGTAAAGTTAAATGGTGTAATTGCATATACAAATCCTTCTAAAGGTCTGTACTCAACTCTGTTCCAGATTCCTGGTGCAGATGCTGGCTGATCTTTGAAAATATCAGTCATGTATTGTACGTTAAAACGGAAAAAGTCGATCATCTCACAAGATGCATCTATTTCTGCTTGGTGTACATTTTTAGATTGTGCAATCATTGTTGCAGCATTCATTCTTGCTCTGTAAGGTCCCGCTAATAATTCAGCAGCCTTTAAGAAAATAGAAGCTCTTTCCATCCAACTTACGTTAGACCAAGCTTCTCTTGCTGCTAAAGCAGTAGAAATTGCAGCATCTACATGAGATTTGTCTGCGGTATGATATTGCCCAACAACATGCTTATGGTCATGAGGAGGTGTAATATTTTTTGTATTTCCTGTTCTAACTTCTTCACCATTAATATGCATAGGCACATCAATATTGCTGTTAAACATTTCTTTGTAAGTAGCTAATAGTTCTTCTCTTTCTGGAGAACCTGGAGCATAGCCTTTTACTGGTTCATTAACTGCTTCTGGAACATTAAAAAATCCTCTTGCCATTTTATGTGTTTTTAAGTTTTAATCTACTAATTTGAGTGCCAAAGTTACAATTTTTGTTTCAATAAATTTAGTTGATTCTTGATGTCTTTTATTGTGGAAAATTTAATAATTATGTCGAAATTATTACAAAAAGTTAAAATGCATATATGTAGAAACCGTAAGTATTACTTCTGTTGAGAAAATCAATAAAATTGTTGCTTTCAATTATGAAGAACTTACCTAATAAAACACAAAAGTAATAAGAGTTACGAGTATAGATCCGATAACGGATATGAATAAGAAAACCCAATTCACTAAAAGAAATTTTATAAACGTTTTAAGGCTTCCTTGTTTATAGAAACGTTTCATGGCTAGATATAAATACATTAAAAAAAGCAATAAAAAGACACCATTAATATATTGTGGATGCTTAGCGTAATCGATAATGTAAAAAATAGTCAACAGTAAAAAGAAAACAGTTTGTGTATGAAAAACAAAAATTAGATGCTCCACATATGTAAATTTTCTTCTTCTATAAAAAAGCTTTAAAAAGAGTGTAAATAAAGGAAGAAAAATAAATAACGAAATTGAAACATAGGAAATCACTTGTTTTGAAAACTCTTTGCTTTCTCTGTTATTGTTAACGATTTCGCTAATAACTTTGAGTCTACTATATGAAAATCGATTCCAAAAATTTTTTTCTAGTCGTAAACTATCTAAAGCTACATCAGTCTCAATATTTGGGTGCTTCTTATTAAAAATAGAGAATTTACTCCATTTAAGAATGCTGTCAGACGCTAATATATTGGACTTGTTTTTTGTAGAATCAAGGTGTATGGCAGGAGTTACTTTTAATAATTCTGCTCTTTCGATTGAGTCTACTTTTTGTAAAGCAGCATTTAAATGTGAATTTATAGTAACAGAATCTAACTCTTCTGTTGCGTCATCAATTTGATCGTTTATGCTTTTTTCACTGGCTGTTTTCCCTGTTCTGAATCCTTTAAAGGTGTCATAGTTTTCTGTTGCTCCTACAATTAAAAAAAAGAGTACAGAAACGGTTAAATAAAAGCGAAACGGATTGGCATACCGCTGTCTTCTTCCATCAATATAATCTCGAGAAACTTTTCCTGGCTTGGTTAGTAAAGGGATAATGGTTGTCCAAAATTTAGAATCCCAAGAAATAAAACCGTTAAAAACCTCGTGTATGAAATTGCCGAAAGTAATTTTGTTTGCTTTATTTGCTTGTCCGCAATCTGGGCAGAATTTTTCTTGTCCATAAAAAGGGTGTCCACAATTTAAACATGCAGGATCCTTAATTTGTGCTACTTTATTTTTTATTTTCTTTAGTTTGATAAGATTGGTGTTACAAGTTGAAAAGTGGGTATAAATACTTTAAATTCTTCAAAGGTTTCAGTATTTTTCATGGTGTAGTAGCCTTTCATGGCACCCATTGTCGATTCTAAAAAACATCCAGAATTATAGGTGTAATTATCATTAGGTTGCAAAACAGGCGTTTGCCCAACAACACCTTCTCCTTTTATAATTTCAGTAATGTTTAACGAATCAAAAATTTTCCAAAAACGATCTGTTAACTGTACGGTTTCTGATGACTTATTTTCAATAGTTATAAAGTAAGAAAAAATATAATACAATCTATTATTCCTGTAGTTTGTACCGTTATATTTCGTTTTTACTGAAATTTTAATTCCTTTTGTAATTTGTTGAATCATTACAGTAAATATAGCTTTTTTGTTTAAAAACTACAAGTCAAAATTTCCCGTTATTTATTTTGATTGTAAAAACCAACGCCAATTCCTATAACTCTATCATACAAGCCACCAAAAGGTTTATAATAAGCGATCACTGTGTATTCGTTTTCAGTTTGAAAGAAAGTACCATTAATTTGATTGGTGTCTACCGTTTTATTTTCATCAACTGTAGCAAAAGTATAATTGTAAAAACCTTGTTTTAGTAAAATTTGACCTTGATAGCTATTGTCTTCAAAATTGTAAGACAGTTTATTTTCTTCTTCAGTTTTAAAATTATTAAAAGCTCCATAAACATATACTTCTTTGTTTGCAATTGGGTTGTCTGCATATAAGGTAAAATGCATCATAGCATAATCTGCTTCCGTATTTGGGTTCGCTGCTTCTAAAGTTCTTACTACAAATTGCCCATTAATATCTGGGTTGTAGGTGTAGTTTCTACTTGGGTTATAAGTAGAAGGATATAAATAATGATGGAAAATATCTTTCATCTCTATTTTGACGACATTCAAACTTTTATTTCTGATGAATTTGCTGTCAAAATTTAAATATTCATTTCCTCCCCAAAAATTAGTTTTGTTGGCGTAGGTATATTTAAGTTGATTTTGTTTGAAAAAGGTAGGTTTTAAATTGGTGAGTTTTTCATTCCAGTTTTCATTTTTTAACAAAACAACATTTACTTCTTGGGCAGGATTATTGATTCTTAAGTTTGGGTGATTTATTGTAAATTCAACTGTTTGTTGAGTGTTTAATGTTTTCGTATTTCGGCTTCTAGAAACTTCAACTCCGATGATTGCTACATTTTCATAGAGAACAAGCTTTCTCGAAAAAACAACTTCATCATCATCATTTAAAACAGAAACTAAGTAATTCCCGCTTTTGGTAATTATAGAATTTACATTCGGAATTTTCACAGCATAATGCGTGTAATTTTGAAACGTGCTAAAAGAATTAGTAACATCGATAATTGAATTCTGATCAAAACCATCGATAAACTGACTAGAAAGCAACCTGCTTTTTTGCCAATCATGTGTCATGTGCTCTATTTTATATTGATAGTCTTTGCTGTCGGCATCTAAATCATCAAAAGATAATTCTAAAACAGTACCTAAAGGGACAATTGAAGAAAAGTTATTTTCTTGCAAAGGTCTTAATTGGATTGACTTTATGTTTTGAGCAAAAAAACTAGTCGTAAAAAATATAAAAACAAGAATTAATTTTTGATGCATAACTTTATTTTGTGCTTTGTAAAAGTAATAATTTTGTATTTATAAAGAGCTGTGCAATTACTGTTCCTTTTTTTGTTTAATTGATGAAAAGACAGGTTTTATTATGACAGCCATTAATTGTTAGGTAAATTGAAGCTTTGTCGTGAGTTTTAAAAAATAATAAAGGTGATTTATGAACTTTAAATTAAAAACTATTTCACCTAAGCCTCCTGTTTTTTAGGATGAAACTTTTTTTATTTAAATAACGACAACGCTTTTATGAAATTTAATTATTTAGAATAAGTATAAATAATAATTTCAAATGAATATATACTTCAAAGTGTATTAGAGATAGTGGTGAAAAGCCTTAAATTTGCTTGATTTTTTTAGATAATTAAAATTCCAAAATTACTATGTCAAAAGACATTCGTATTAA
>Ga0307985_10001269_pt1 | contig 14376 bp, 12 predicted proteins | sample EllFjometageno80_FD_203155 | JGI IMG/M metagenome (GOLD analysis project Ga0307985, IMG submission 203155) | Marine microbial communities from Ellis Fjord, Antarctic Ocean - #80 | ecosystem: Environmental > Aquatic > Marine > Unclassified | place: Southern Ocean | collected 2014-10-09 | reverse complement strand
ACTGAGGGTTATGGGGGGGGTTATGGGGGGGGTTATGGGGGAAGTTATGGGGGGCCACCGGCGCTTGTTAGTAGTGACGAAGTCGGTGGGGAGTATGGGGGGTTGAGGATGAGCTTAGATGCGGTGCTGTTGCCGTGTGAAAGGGGGGAGGAGGTTGAGTCAGACGTTGAGTCGGCAACCGCTGCGGTGTTTGAGCAAGCGAGCTTGGGGGAGAGTTTGGAAGAGAGCGACAGCGTGGCGGCGAGTGGGTTGGTGATGAATGTGTTTCGGAAGAACACAGTGGCTGCGCCGTCTAGAAGCAGCGTGCCGAGCAGCGTTGGCGTAAACAACGCTTTGCGGGCGGTCAAGGAGAAGGAGCGGGAGGTGGAAAGTCGGGGGGAGGAAGTTAGGAGGGAGGGGATTCGATTGAAGGGGATTAAACTTAGTATCCAGAGGCAGGAGGAGGTGGTGAGGGGAAAGATGGGGAGGGTTGAGGATGAGTGCGAAATGGTGCGGGACAAGTGCCGGGAAGAGTGCGATCGTGAGCGCGGCGAGGTCCGGCGTGAGAAGCAGCGGCTGGCGAATAGACTGTGCAAGGGTGGCGACAACGTCATCGTGGGGAAGGCTGAGGGGGACAAAATGAAGCGGTTGGAGGAGATTGTGAGGCAGCTGGAGGAGGAGAAGAGGGGGATTGAGGAGAGGTTTAGGGCGGAGAAGGTACGCTCGAGGGATATTGTGAAGGAGTTGAGGGGGAAGGTTGAGAACATTGATGAGGTTGTTGAGGGTTGGCGGAAGGAGGTTGAGAGGGTAGAGAAAGAGGGAAGGGAGGAGGTTGAGAGGGTGAGAGGATTCTGGAAGGGCAAGTGTAGGAGGTTGGAGATCAGAGTGGGAGAGCTGGAGAAGGGGGGGGAGGCGGTTGGAGGGGAGGCGGTTGGAGGGGAGGCGGTTGGAGGGGAGGCGGAGGGGGAATTGAAGGTTAGGAAGGCGAAGCAGGTGAGGCAGCGGGATGAAGAGCGAGCTGCTACTAGCGCGTTCTGGTGCTCCTCGCTCGCTCTCTCATTCATTTCACTCTTTCAAACCGCCACAACTTACCCCCCCCCTCCCCCCCCCGCTTGCAGGTCTTGGAGACGGTTAGGAGGAGGAGGGAGGCGGAGAAGGTCAGGGAGGAGGTCGTTAAGGAGGAGATGGTCATGCCGGTGGTAAAGGAAGAGGAGGTCAATGCTGTTGATGACGGGAGCGACGACGACGTCATCAATATTGGGGAGTTGAGTGAGGACGAGGGCGAGACTGGGGAGACGGCAGATTGGTTGAAGGAGCAGTTGCTGGAGATTGAGGGGAGTACGAGGAGCGTTTTGGAGGAGGTTGGAGGGTGGGGGGGGAAGGTGTATGACGAGAGCATCTATGGACAGGGGGGTGGGGTTGAGGCTGATAAGGAGAACAAGGCGGAGATCGACGAGGAGAGTCACGGGGAGGATAACAGGGAGAACGCGAACTTGGTGGTGAGGGAAAGCGCTGACTTCGGGGGGAAGAGTGTGAGGGTTTTCGAGGGCGGGAGGAAGGTGAGCCGTGCTGCTCACTGCGCCGGTCGCCGCGTTATTCACCGCGCTGCTCACTGCGCCGGTCGCCGCGTTATTCACCGCGCTGCCCACTGCGCCGGTCGCCGCGTTATTCACCGCGCTGTCCACTTTGCTTACCTTTGCTTACACATGCATGTATCTAGGTGACGTTTTATGACAACGGCACGCATAAGGAGGTGATGGGCAATGGCGACACGGTGATAAAGTTTGTTAACGGGGATGTGAAGACGACCAAATCGGACGGGACTGTGGTCTATTATTATCAGGCGAACGGGACGTATCATAGCACGATGGCGGACGGCACGGAGGTCTACGAGTTTCTCGAGAGCAACCAGATCGAGTATCATTATCCGGACAACAGAAAGGTCATTGTTTACGGCGATGGAACGAGGAAGGTCATCGCAGCCGATGGCAGTAGCGAGGTGACGTTCGGGGACGGGGTGGTGGTGAGGGAGGTTGTGGGGGAAGGGGCTCATGTCAATGCTTAGTCGGGACGCGGGACGGTGTTGTTGGCATTAGCGGACGCTCAAAAGCGGCTTCGCTCAAAAGCGGCTTCGCTCAAAAGCGGCTTCGCTCAAACGAGCACGAGGGATGCTCCATGAGTGAGAAATAAAGTACGCTAAAAAGTTGACCGTTCTTCTCAAATTTTGGGGGCTGCCTCCGCCACAGCTGCGGGAGGATGATGGTGAAATCGAGAGGTCACTAGATGATAAATGGTGCGCGTGTGTGGAGGAAAGAAGAAAATCGCGAGTGCGTACTCAGAACAGCCACTTTTGGATTAATTTCTAGTTAGTAGTACTAAACATAATATTTCACCCCCGCTACTCCGCCCGCTACCAACTGCATTGTAACTATTACCTATTACATGAAATTTTGTTTTAAAAAAAATAAAAAAAAGGGTTAAAAGTTCGGGGAGGTGCGAGTGCGAGTGGTTTAATTGCCCTGGGTGTGTCATCTGTGGAGTTCCCACTAAATCATTGGCGTGTCAACCCTTACTTCCCTCTTATGTCGGCTCCTCCTCGCTGGACGAACACCATCGGTGACATGATCATCACGTGCCAGCTCGTCTACCATTCCCTCACGCTCATGTCCCGTGTCACAAAGAACTCCAACTGGACAACCAAGGCATCCCACATGTTCTACACGGCTAACTTATTCCTTGCGGCCGTTTTCACTGCGACTGGCGCTTACACACACGTGAACGATCCGTTGCCCCAAGAGACTAACAACATATGGAAGTTGTTTCTCCTCACGCTGTCCTCCACGCCCATTTTATGGCCTGTGGTCATGCAATGTGCTCTGTTCCCCAAGATGTCCAGAACTGCTGCCGTCATGTTGTTCTCCTGGTTCGTCATGTCAGTGGTCTTCCACCCGTACGTGATCCTTGGCGAGGTCGACCTCGCCCCGTACCTTCCCGCTATCGCTTTCAAGCCCATCGTTCTCCCCGGCCTTGGAATTTTCCCTGACGCCATTCTCGACGGCCGCGGCCAGGGCGCTATATACGGCCTGCCCACCGACCTGCTCACCTCCGTGCCCTCGTACCACGGCTCCGGCGTGTTCCTGCACACGCTAAACTTCACCATAGCGGCAGTCCACAGTTTGATCTGCTGCCTCGTGAGCGACAAAACGCCGCCTGGCTTGCTAAAAGCGTTGATTCTCATGGTCACGGGGCAACTCGTCATGGTCCCGATTCTCGTATTCACCGGCGTCCAAGCGTGCTTCGACTTCTGGCACCTCTCCATCTTCACCGTGATGCAGCTCGTGTTCATTAACTTGACGCCGATTATCACTGTGAGGCCGAAGGGCAAGAAGGGCGAGGTGAAGGAGGGGAGGGTGACGAGGAGCCCGTCCAAGAGCAAGAAGGCATAGCTGAATAGATTTACAAGTTTTGGAGTTCGTCACGTTGAACCCTCGGCTTTGAAACTGGGGGCGGCATACACATGTGGGAGCGTGGCGTAAAGAGGAGCAGCGCCATCACGTTAAGGATTACTTGTTCCGAACCCTCTCCTTCCTCAGCTGCGCCTTCAGCTCCTTATTCTCCGCCTCCACATCCCGCAACCGCTCCTTCAGCTTCTCCACCTCTCCCCGCTCGCCTTTCCCCTCGTCTTCCAGGCCGCCCACGTCACCTTCCCCCAGCTCCCTCTCCAAACTCTCAATCCCGTCCTTAACGCATCTCTCCACCCTCGTCAGATGTTGAATGCAGCGCACGTACGGATACGTGGCCTCCTCCCCGCTCCTCAGGTAGTGCCGCATGTCGCCCACGGTCGGGTTCAAGAAAGCCTGGAACCCGAGCACGTCGCTCAGCCGCATCTTTGGAATGATTGTCACTTGACTCGTGTAGCTCTGCTTGAACACCTTGCTCACGTCGTTGCCGAACAGCTTGGGGAACAGCCCCAACTTGCTCAAGCTCAGCACCCTGCTCCTCAAGTCCATCCCGATGATCTCCCACGCCTTCCAGTACATGCTGTCCGACAGCGGGTGGTGGGCCTTGTTCAGAAACGGAACGACGTGAAAGTTGACCTGGCTCACGATGAAGTTCGTTACGTTGAACAGCTGCGAGATGCGCTTGAAGGGCACGTCGGCAGAGAAACTGCCATCGATCCACTCCACTCCATCAACCTCGAAGAAAGAAACCTTCCCATCGATCTTCTGCGTCAGCTTGCACGGCGGCATGATTCCGGGCAACGCGCAGCTCGCCGCGACCGCGCTCGCGACTGTGACATGTGGCGTCGAGATGTGGTTCAACAGCAGCCGCTGCGTCCCGCTCCCGTTGACGGCGCGCGATGCCGTGACGGTCATGCACACGTGCTTGTTTGTCTTCGCGTACGCCTCAGCGAACGTCATGTCGCCGAAGTAGAACTCCGTGCAGCTCATGAAGCTCTCGTTCGGGACGAGCACGCCGTGCCGGAGCCAGTTCCTCGCCATGTTGCTCATCGTCGGGAACCACCGAATGTCGTTGGGCGCCATTTCGCCGCTGTGCTTGTAGTCAGTACTGACGTTCTCCACGCAAACGTCCCTCAGCAGCTCCTCGGGGGTGCACGTTGCGCAGAACGCCGCCATGATCGAGCCTCCGCTCGTGCCCGAAATCACCTCGACGTTGTCGTACTCGTTCTCGGCGATCAGGACGCGGATGAGGCCCATGTGGTACATGGTGATGGAGCCGCCGCCGGATAGCATGAGGCCAGTCGTTCCGTAGTTGATGCGCATGTGCCGGAGCGCCTTCAGGTTGTCTCGGGGCTCTGACTTGGACTTGCTCAGCCTCTCAATGCCGGCGACCAGGGAGTCCTGGTACGAGTCGATTTGGTAGAGCGCGTCGCCGTCTGGGTACGTGCCGGTGCGCTCCAGATGCGGGGGAGTGTCGGTGTAGAAGTTGTCGATGCCAACGTGGTTGCGCTTCGTGTACGAGGAGAGGTTCGTGCGCAGTTGAGGGATGGAACGGGTCTTGAGCGCTGCGACGTGGGAGGCGAGGAGCTCGAGACTCGCTTCTGTGGAAGCGGGACGGGGGGCCGAGGGGAGCGGAGACTGGAGCATGCTAGAGTAGTCGTTGTAAGAGGTGCACGTGCGTAGCTTGCGGCGCCACACTTGAACCGCGTTGTAGCCTTTGGGGAGATGGAATACAATCGTCAGTGCAGCGGTGAAGAAGCGGACGATGTAGCGGATGAGCGTGGACAGCGTCTTGAGCAGCGATAGCAAGAGAACATCGACGGTAATTATCGCCATCTGATAGACGGCGTAGATGGCGTGGAGGAAAAGAAAGGAAAGCGAGATCAGGAGCCAAGTCAGATACATGGACGAGGAGAGGAGGAGCGGGGAGATTATGATGAGTAGCGCGAGATGTGACAGCGTCAGGGAGTGGGAGAGGAGGGGAGCCGGGAGGGTGGAGAGGAAAAAGTCGCTGATAGGGTGGGAAGCGCGGGCAAGAAGCAGAGACTCCAGGGTACCAAGAGCGTTCATGGCGGCGACTGTTCAGTGCAGAGCTACCTAGGCAAACGAGGTCTGTGGTCCTACTAAATTGCAAGGGAAGAAAATAGACGCGTCAACAAAGTGAGTGTTTTTCCGTCTTGAACGCGGCGCCTGCAAACGATACTGTGCCTCCCGCTAACTGTCAAACGCTACACTATTATATTGCCGTAACTCTTGCGCTCACCTCTCGGACTGCTGGCCCGCTCCAGCCCCTCCTCAACAATTTTCTCAACGACCTCTCGCGGTGTTAACACTCTCGGCGCCGATACCTCCTCTTCGTCACTACTATACCCCTCCTCCTCCTCCTCCTCCCCCGCCGCCTCCCCCGCAGCCGCCTCCCCCCCCCCCACCGTGATGCTGTCCAGCTTCTTGGCAAGATCTTCCTGCACCACCAGGGCCTCCTTTCCTAGCCACATCTCGCTAAAGCTCTGCCTTCGTTCCTCTTCCACCTCCTCCACCACCTCCTCCGCCACCTCTTCCTCTTCCTCCTCGACCTCGCTTTCGCTCCCGATCCCCAGCTTGCCCTCCAGCGCCACAAGCTGGTCCCTGACCTTTTTTTCGCTGTTGGTCCTCGGCAGCGACTTTGTCGGCGACGGCGCGGGCATCATCCCCTCGTCCTCGCTCCCGCTCTCTTCCCCGTCCCTTCCCTCACTGCTGTAGATCTGCTCCCTGAGCTCCTCGCTCGCCTCCCTCTTCCCCTGCTCGTCCTCCGGCACCGCCCCCCACGTTTTCTTCTTCTGCATCATGATCATCTCCGACTTGAGCTCCTCGCTCACGCTCTGCACCGCGAACTGCTCCCCTCCCCCTGCGAACTCCCCCTCGCCCCCGCCAACGACCAGAACCTCGTCCTCCTCGTCCACGTCCCCGTAGTCGAACCCGAAGCTGGGCGGCGGCACGAAGGTCGATTTGCTCTCGCGCACTGCCTCCTCTATCTCCGCCACCTCCTCAACCTCCGCTACCTCCTCGCGCACCACATCCCGCTCAGCAACATCGTCCGTACGCACAACGTTCCTGATCGGAATCTCGCTCCTCGGACTGACCTCCGTCATTTCCTTGATCGGGCTCTCCACAGGCAACGCCTCCTCTTTCACGTTCTCCAGGCTGGCCTTGAACAGCTCCTTCTCGCCCTCCCCCAAGTATATAAGCAAGCTATCGCTCTTCAAACTCTCGCCCAACTTGACGCCCCCCCCAAGTTCCACCTCGTCCGCAAACACGTCGGCCACGTTCACGACCTCGTCGCTGCTGAACATGCCCCCCGACTCCCCGCCCCTCTCCACAGCCGGCGCGGCGACCCTGTGCATGCCCTTGCTGCTACTCTCGTCGCCGTGCAAAAAGTGTCGGGTGCTCGTGATCTGGTTCAGCGCGGTGAAGTTCGGCATCTTCCCGTCGTCCCTCGCGCCAGTGGCCAGCTTGCGGCGCGGATCGTAGCCGCCCGTAGTGCTGCTGAAGCCGTTGTCCATTTGCCACTTGCTCACGAACGCGTCCATGACGTCCTCCTCCCTCCGCTCACTCACAATCATGCCAGTGCCCGTGCCAGTGCCCGTGCCAGTGCCCGTGCCGCTGCCCCCGAACTCGGTCCCAGTGGCAAAGATGTCCCCGACCCCGACCCCTCCTCCCTGCTCCAGCAAGTGGAACAGGCTGTCCGCTGCCAGGCTCTGCTCCATCGGATCCTCAGCCCTACGCTCCCTCGCCGCCTCCTTCACCCCCCGCTCGTACATCTGATAGGTCTCCTGCTGCTTGCCCGCTACGAACCCGTGCAGGTTGTCCTGGAAGGCGCGCAGCGGCTCAGCCACGTCCTCCTCCAAGCTACTCCTGAGCTGATTCATGTTCTTCGTGAACGGGGAGTCCTCCATGTGCAGCATGTCCGCGGGCGCACCAATGTGGAAAAAGTCACCGGGGCGCAGAGCTTCGTCGACCGCGGCAGCGCGCGTGGGGCTCCGTGCGCTGTCAGGAATCGTCGCCTCGAAGCGCAGCCGAGGCGCGGGCGGCGCCTTGCGCACCTGTGAAAGGGGCGGCTCCTCCGCAACCTTGGGCGGGGGCGGGATCTCCTCCACCGCCCTCGTCTCCTCCTCTCTCACGTCCGGGTTTGCTTTCCTGCCGTTCGGGTTCTGCACGCCGTTCCTCCGCTTCATCGCCGCGGCCTCCTGCTGCTCCAACAGATGGCTAATCCGCTCTTGCTCCTGCTCCTTCTTCTTGAGCTTCTCCAGCACCTGCTCGTCCTTGACTCTCTCTTGGTCAAGTAGAATCTTGCGCATGTCCTCCTCCTCCTCGAGCCGGAACTTCTCCTTCTCGGCCTGCTTCTTCAGCCGCGTCTCCTCCATCTGTAGCTGCAGCTCTTGTTTGTATGAGAGCTTCGCGGGGAGGGGCTCGCCTTGGTGGTGGTGAGCGCTGGGGGCGTGCGCGCTGTGCTGGGGCGACATCGCCCCCCCGAGAGCCCCGCCCACTCCAGTCGCGCCGTAAACGTCAGCAACCATCTGTTGCCTCGTGCCGCCCCCCTTATCGCCCACGTTCTTGCTGGGGCTCTCGTAATTCGGGCCGGCCTCCCTCTCCTTGATGCGATTTCTCCTCGCGTGCAAGTCTGTCGGCTGTCCGACGGTGGGCATGTCTCCGCCGCCGCCGACGCGCACCATGCTCCCCATCGGCCCTTGCACGAAGGACGAGGAGGACTGCTCGGGAGCGCGCGCTGGCGAATCCACAAACTGCATGTCGTACGCCGCCTGGTCCCGCTTCTGGCGCTCCTTGCGCGCTTCGTTCTCCTGCATCTGCAGCTTGAGAGCCTCGGCGTACTCGACCGCCTTGCTCTTAGTTCCGTTCTGCTGCGGGTGCTGCTGCTGGAACTGCTGCGGGTGCTGTGGCTGGAACTGCTGCTGCTGCTGCTGGAACTGCTGCTGGTGCATTCTCTGCTCCACGCGCTGCTGCCCGATGTGGTCTTCGTAAGCGGGCGAGACGTGCGTCTTGTGCTGGATCGGGGCGGGCGAGAGCAGGCTCTTCTCCTCGGCCATTCGGTTCTGGCGGTTGGCGCGCGAGCGCGCGTCCTTCTCGCGAATCTGCATCTCGAGCTGACGAGCGTACTCCGCCTTGCTCTCCTTCTGCTGGAAGTTCTTCCTCCCCTCCACAACATCGCTCGTGTACAAGTTGTTCAGCCCCCCGCCGAACTTGTTCGCCTGGTTGTTCCCCATCTCGCTAGGGAAGAAGCGAGGGGAGGACGGCGGCGACAGCATAGGATCGCGGTGCGGCGGGATGCGGTGCTCTGGCTGCTGGGGCTGGTGGCGGTCCCGCTGCTGCGGCTGCTGCTGCTGCGGCGGCTGCTGCTGCTGCTGCTGAGCCTGCATGTAGGGCGGGATGTCGTGCGCCCCCTGCCGGCCCGCGTTGATCCTCTCCTTCTTCTCGTCGATCTGGTTGCGCAGCTCCTGTGCGTACTCGCGGCGGCGGGCGGCGACCTCGTCCTGGTCGTCGCTGCCGATCGCAAGCCCCGTCTGCACGTGGGTGACAGGCTTGGCCTGCCTTTCAGTGTTCTGCTGCATCTGCACGCGCAGCGCCTCGGCGTACTCGGCCTTCGTGCTGAAGGCGGACTGCTGCTTCGCGGTCTGGTCCTGCTGCTGCTGACGGCGCGCGGCGGCGATCCGCTCCTCACGATCGACGCGCTGGCGGTCCTGCGAAGGACGGAATGGGTTAGCCACAAGGGGATAGGCGGCGTGAACAAAGTGTTAGTCACCTGCTCTCCGACGTACTGCGCCTCGTCGCTCTCCCTCTCCCTCAGCAGATCTGCGCGCGACAGCTGCTGCTGCTGCTGCTGTTGCTGCCTCAGCTCCGCCCTGTACTGCCCCGGCGACTTCTGGCCCGGATTCGGCTTGGACAGGTACGCAGGGAGGGCGGTCGCGGCGGACGCTTGGGCGAGCGACCGATCGCGGAGCGTCGCCGACTCCTTGGCGTGCATCTGCGACGACAGCTCCAGCGCGTACTGCTGCTGCCGCTGCTGCTTCTTCAAAGCCTCGTCGTTGGGCTGGAAGTATGCGGGGACGGCGCTGCGGTGAGGAGAGGAGGACTTGGGCCGTTTGTTAGCGTGCATCTGCGCGTCCAGCTGCGCCAAATACTCCTTCTGCTTGGTCTGCTTCTCGAGCGCCGCCTGCTGCTGTGCGTCGTAGTACGGGTCGGGTAGAGGATCGCCGTGTTGGGGAGGTGGGGCTGCGTACTGGTTGTAGGCGGCGGGGGCAGGGGCCGGGGCGGCGGGGGCAGGGGCCGGGGCGGCGCGCTCCGCCATCTGCTGCTTGAGCGCGTCGGCGTACTCGCGGTTCTGTTGCGCGCGAGAGTTCTGATTGTCGGACGGGAAGGCGAGGGACGTGGCGGCAGGAGAGGCCGGGGCAGCGAAGGAGGAGTTGTCGCGGGGAGGAGAGTCGGCGGGGGGAGGGGCTGCCTGGGCAGCGGTCTGCTCGTCAAGCCTCTCCCTCCACTCGTTCTGCTTCCTCCGCTTCTCGTCAACAATCTCCTGTTCTTGCATCCTCCTCGCCTCCAACTGCTGCTGGTTCCTCAGCCCCCTCTCCTGCTGAGCAAGCTGCTCCTTCTTGGCGATGTAGTCGGCTTCGAGGGAAGAGGTGCGCGCTACGGAGGTGGAGTTGCGGTCGGCCTCAATCTGCGCGCGCAGTTGCTGCCCGTAGGCGTTCTCCGAGGGCGCGGGCATTGCGGGGGTGGGAGCGGGGGTGTACTCGGTCTCCTGCTGGGGCGGCGGCGGCGCGACGAGCTCCTGTACGAGCGAAGCGAGTGTTAAGGAGAGAGGGAGGGGAGAGGGAGGAGAGTGGGAGGAGAGTGGGAGGAGAGAGAATGTTGGCGAATGAACAGCGTGTTTGGGGTTGTGAGTTTCTCGCAGCTTGCTTTACCTGTGCAATCTCCCGCTCTAGCCTCGCCATCTCAGTCGCGACCTCGTCCTCGAACGACGCCACTGGCTTCGGCGCGGAGCTCCCGTCCGCGAACATATCTAGCTGCGACATGTCCGTGATGAAACCGGACGAGAGCATGGACTGGAGCGCGAGGACTTTCGCGTCAAAGGCGGCGTTCTCGCCTTCCATGGGCGCCACGTGCGCCTTCTCGGGGGATGGAGAGGGGTCAGCGAGCTTCGAGTAGGCGCCGTGGTCGTTGGAGGTCGGCTGGGCGCGACGCATGGGCTCGTGTACGTCGGGTGGCGCGTTGGTGGTGGTGCGAGACTGGTACTCGAGGCGAGGGTTAGCAGTGGTGGTGGCAGAAGTGCCAAAGGGGGCGAGGGAGTAGGAGGGGGGGGGCTGGTAGACCGGGGGAGGCTGGTTTTCATTGGCGCGGACGGGAGCGGCGTCGAGGGGTCGCGTGGGAGAGTAGACGGGCTTCTCTGGTAATGGATTGATGTTGTTGTTGTTTCTGGGGAGAAATGGCTTGGGAGGTAGGTGTGGGGTGGGCAGGATGGAGGAGGGGGTGGTGCCGAAGAGCTCGTCGCGGGGCGAAAGGGTGGGGACGGCGGCGTGGTTGATCTTGGGAGGCGGCGCGACCATTGTCTTGCGAGCGGCTGGAGCTGCTCTGTCGGGGCTGGTAGAATTGTATTGAGGCCGGTTGGGGGAGAGCGCGGACTTGGCTGCTAACTGCGATCGACGCAGCTCGGCCATCTCGCGGTTAGTGAGGCCCATCATTGTAAGAGTTGTGGCGGGCTGGGGAGGCGTTTTGGCGTGAAGTGGGGCCCTGGATTAAAATGCCGCCTTCGCGCCGCGCTCTTACTTAAACTTTTTCAACTCCCCAGGTGCCTTATTGGGTGCCTTATTACCCTTATTGTACAATGAATCCTTCTACGAATCACCCACAAGCCCCGGCGCCGTTCGACCTGGCACCGTTCACGTTCTTGATTCCAACATCAGCCCTCGAACCGCTCTACGACTCTGCAGAAGCACGGCAGTCTGGGTGGCTCAAGCTCGTCGTAGCAGACATCCTCCGCGCAAACTCCTCCTTCGCCGACACGCACGCCGTGATCCGCCACATCACTCCTCACGCATCCACAACGCCCATCCAGCCGCACCACTTCGACGTCGACTCAACCTGGCGTGTGGTGCGAGGCGACGAGCCGCGTCCTCTCGCTCGAGGGCATGGTGTCCCACCCCGACAGCACCGCCGGCGAGCACTTTCTAAGAGCGGGCGGCGCGAACGCAGTTGAGGAGGCCCGCTGCGCGAGAACCGAGCGGCTGCAACAGCGGCGCGAATCCCCGCTAACGAACCGGTTCGCGCAGTTCAGGAACGACGTGGAGCGGGACGCGTTTGATGGAGAGGTCGTGGCCGAGAGCTTTGAATGCGCGACGGCGTCACGTATTAGGTCGTAGGACATGTTAGGTGCTGGTTTTGATGAATGTATTCTCTGTATGATACCCTGTCGTTCAAGTCAAGGTCCAGGCTTGGGATCATGCGCCGCTGTTGCCGACTTATCCCCCTCGTCCTTCTTCCCCTCCCCCTCCGCCTCCTTCGCCAACTGCGCCGGCGCCGCGCCCGTGTCGTAATTCCACGTCGCTGAACGCATGTCCACGAGCTCCTCGACGTCGTCTACGTACTTTATCAAGCTCACGTCCTGCTGTCTACTCACGACCGTGCCCTGGTACCAGTGCTGAGGGGCGGAGTGAGTTTTAGAGAGGGGCTCGGGGGGAAGGACGATGCTCCGGGGAAGACGATGCGCGGGGGGAAGACGATGCTTGCCTCACCTGCGTCTCCTCCCACCAGACAATAACACTCCTTCCCACCTCCGCGTGACTCTTCGTCTTTTTCATCTCCTCCCTCCTCTCCCTCTCCTTCATAACCGCATTCTCCCTCTCCCCAGGATTCATGCGGTACCGCCAACTCTCTTGCCTCATGTCCATCACCTCTTCAACTCCGTCCTCGTACAGGACGCGGGAGAGGTCGCCGTCGCGGGAGAGGACCATGGCGGGGTACCACGCGCTGTCCCCGTCCCACCAGATGGCGATGCGGCGGTCCGTGGCGGCGTGGACGAGGGTCTTGGCGAGGGGGGCGGGGAAGGGGACGGAGGGAGGGGGAATAAAGGGTTCTTCAGGGGGGGGAGGGGGGGGCATCACGTATGGGTCGTTGTAGTATACTGGGGGAGGGTGGGTGGGAGGTGAACGGGAGGGGAGAGGTGAGCGGAGGAGGACAAAGGAGCAGAGCAAAGGAGCAGAGCAAAGGAACAGCATGGTACTCTTAGAGCGGAGGAACACACCGTGACACGCACACACGCACACACGCACACACGCACACACGCACACACGCACACATGCACACACACACGCGCGAGCGCGCGCGGTGCTCCGATCCCATCCCGCTTCCTCTACCTACCTGGCTGCACCTTCGGCTTAGGTTTCTTCGCCGCCGTCGGCCTCCTCTTCTCCTGATAGACATTCTTGTCCCCGACATACGGCCAGGAGGTTTTTACCTTGGGGGTACGGACGCGCTTGGAGGTTGAGGAGCCGTATAATTCGGGGTTTGTTCTGGGGGGGGGATTAGGGTTGCAAGCATGCAGATAATGACGAGCGAAACTTACGTCTGTGGCGGCACTTCGAGGGCAAAGCTATCAAATGAATAAGGGGCAGATGGGGGGAGGGCAGGATTCGTACTGTCTTGGGCGACGGCGGTTTGCGACATATTGCAGGGGAGTGGCGAGAGGTAGTTGGGAGTGAGTAGGGCGCTGAGTGGGGGCGAGGGTGGGGGCGAGAGGGTCGCTGGGTTCAGAAGAATAACAGAAGCAGGTCATTCAACGCCAGCATTGCATTGCACGGTACTGGCACTTCCAAGTAGATTTCCAAGTAGATGTGTTTGGGTTATGGTACAGTCGCCTTAGCAGACGCCTTAGCAGACGCCGCATTTGAAGCTTCCGCAGCAGACTCCTGCTGGTGCATCTTGACCGCGTCGTCCGCGTCTATCATGATAACGAACGCGTCCTTCTCGTCCTCGCTGTCGCTCTCAAACATGGTGATCTGGTCCACGCTGACGACGTCGACGTTCTCGTGGATCTCATCGTCGATCTTCGTCGCGCCGGAGCTCTCGACGGTATCAAACTCGTCCTCCTTCTCCATGTAAACAATGTTTCGAGGCAGCGCCTGGAAATCCGGCGCCAGCGCCACCCAGTTCTGCGGAATTCCCCACAAGTCAATGCAGCCATCGACATTCCCCGTCGCCACAGCTGCCCTCTTTGGGTGACTCGCCAAACAGACAAAGCCCACCTGCGGCCCCTCCAACTTGTCCACAAACGTGTTCGCGTCCGTCGTCCACACCCAAAGGTGGTACTCCTTCCCAAACGTACTCACGCCGTACACGTGCTCGTCGTCGTGCGAGAACGAGCACGCGTCAAAGCACACGCGCACGTCGACGACGTTGCGGTACAGGTGCAGGGGGTTGCCGTTGAAGGTGCTAGTACGGAAGGTGCTGGTGCGGAACAGCCGGATCGTGTTGTCGGCGCTGTTGAGCAGGAAACTGTACGTGGGTGAGCAAGGGAAGGGCGTGTGTATGTAAGAGTGCACGAGTGTGTGTGCGTGAGTGTGTACTCGTGTGTGTACTCGTGTGTGCACTCGTGTACTCACTTCTCGCCACAATGACTGAAAATAATCGCCGTAATCGCACATCCCCCCTTGATCTCCACCGTCTTCTCCTTCTTATACCCCCCCTTCGCAGCCTTCCCCTCGTACACGATGACGGTCCCCTCGTTTGTAGTCGCGTATAACCGCTCCCCGGTTTTGTCAAACGCGCACGCTGTCGCGGTGACGCCTTTCGTCGGCGCGTATACCACTGTGCTGGTGCGCTTGCTCGTGTTGACTGCGAGGAGGTGGCCGGCGGTTGTGACGAGGGCAAGGTGGGGGGTGGCGGGACCGGG
>Ga0307985_10001268_pt1 | contig 14393 bp, 14 predicted proteins | sample EllFjometageno80_FD_203155 | JGI IMG/M metagenome (GOLD analysis project Ga0307985, IMG submission 203155) | Marine microbial communities from Ellis Fjord, Antarctic Ocean - #80 | ecosystem: Environmental > Aquatic > Marine > Unclassified | place: Southern Ocean | collected 2014-10-09 | reverse complement strand
ACAGATGAGCTACTATAATGCGACTGGCTGGATCGGCGACCAGCGCAAGAGCGAGCGACGGCGAAAAGCAAGCGGTTTAAGGGCAGCGAGGCGAGCATAGCATAAGCGAAGCGAGCTGCGTGGCGCAGGAATACCGGCTCGGGAAGACCGGCTCAGGAAAACCGGCTCAGAACGACGGGCTCGGGAAGACCGGCTCACACTCGAGATCTCATCTTGTCCTCCCCCGCCCCCTACTAACCCCCCCGCGCCCACCAGGTTCATGGGCAGGATCAGCAGCACAGCCACCTCTGACACGTTCCTGCTGCAGAAGGTGACGTTCGCCAGGGACGTGTCTCTGGCTTCGATCGGCGGTATGATTGAGAAGCTCAAGATGGTTCGCGCGCACGTCAGCACCGTCGCGGCGACCGTCGACGCGACCTCGGCCGGTCTCGCGACCGACGTCGACGAGTTCAAGGCGCTGCAGCAGGCGGCCGTGAAAAGAGTCGGGGAGGTCGAGAAGGAGATCTCCAAGGGGGGCGTGAGGATGGTCGGAGGGGAGGAGGAGACGGGGAGTCTTATGAGTATGAGTATGATGGCAAAGGGGAGCAAAAGGAGTAAGAAGTGAAGGGCCGCGACTGCCCAATCTAAAACTGTACGATTAGCCGTGTTACAATACAACCACAGTTGATGAAGGTGCGGGAATTGATGGTGCTGGAGAGGAGCTCGCTACACAGGGTTTCTAACTTTGCATGGTCTATCGAGTCCAAAGTTTTCCAAAAAACTTAATGGCACGTACGTATTCAGACTGGAAAAAAAAAACGCTCGCTTCTATTCTCTCAACGCGCACAACCTAGCTCATCACCTCCTTCGCCGCTCCTCACCTCCTCCTCAAGCCCACCCCCACTGCGCCACCGCTCCCCCCTCTTTGACGCGCTTTCTCTTCCCCCCCACCCTCGCACGCTCTCTCTCTCGCTCCCTCTCTCGCACCAGCCACACCACCTACTCTACAAGTGCTCCTTGCTTCCTGACGAGTTCTTCACCGACCCCGACGAGGACGAGTCCACCTCGCTGCGCCTCTAGGAGGTGAGCGACTTCACGCGCTCCATGCAGGGCTGGCGCGGCATCCTCCTGTTGTCGACGTGCGCCTTCTGGAAAGGCAAGAGCAACACGAGCAAGAAGCTCGCGGTGGCCGTGCAGCACCCCCCTCCGCCGAGGGCGTGAGCATGACGCTCGGCGACTCGCATACTCTCCTCGGCAAGGGGAACAATGCCGACGGCGGCCGCGAGGTCCAGCACTCCGCCGGCGACGTCAAGTTCCCTCCCGGCATGACGCTCAAGCAGATCAAGCAGGGAGGCCGCGTCATCAAGCTTGTCACCGACGGCGACGACGCGGCGTGGAAGCACTTCCTCGGAGCCGACGCCAAGCCCGCCGCCACGGCCTAGGGCAAGGGCAAGCGCTAGGGCAAGCCCTAGAAGAAGAGGGTGGGAGGGTGGTGAGGGGAGAGAGAGGGGCGATTTTAACAATACAACTACTGCTGTACAACCTCCACATAACCCAACCAGAAGGCGGAGTGTATGAGATGAACATTTGGAAGGTTTGGGGGTACTCGTGCGACTCGTGCGACTCGTGATCGATCATCCCTGTCAAGGACTTGTTTGAATCCCAGCCCAACTCCTCTCCCCGTGATTCGTAATGGGTGCCAGTGGCTCTTTGGCGACGTCCCCCCCCCTCCCCGCCGACCTGGAAAAGTTCCAGCGCGTCAAGCTCCTTCTTGACAACCCCTCTGAGGGCACTTCAGAAGTGGCCGTCATAGCAGCCATGAAGGCAATTTTCTCGCCTCATGCTCCTGCCACGACGCCCATGAATCTTTCGCTCAAGTCTCCGAAGGCAAAGGGTCATCAAGACAAGCAGCAATTCTTTCCTTCGGATCCCGTCAAATCTCCTGTCCCTTCTCAGTCTCCAGTCCCTTCTCCAGCAGCTCCCACTTTTACTGCCGAAGAGACCGAGGAGAACTCTGCGATGATTGCCGACCTCAAGTTCATGGCCGGCTCCGGCGACTGGGACTCCGCGTTCGATCTCGGAGTCATCTACACCAGCGGCAGCTACGGTGTGCCAGTGGATCCCACTGAGGCTGTCAAGTGGTGGAGCAAGGCCGCGCAGCATGACGTCGTCGACGCGTGCTTCAACCTCGGCCACCTGTATCACCACGGGAACGGCGTTGACCGAGACCTGGGGAAGGCCAAGACGTACTACGAGCAAGCGGCGAGCCTCGGGAATAAGGACGCGGCGAGCTGTATCGCGGCTCTTCAGCCCCTTCTCTTCGCGGAACAGCAGGCCGAGAAGCCCCGATCGATCTCGCAGGACGCGCCGACGGACTCTGCCGACGCTGCTGTGGAATGGTACATGGCCGCAGCCGATCGCGGAGACACGCATGCGATGTTCAAGCTCGGCAACATGTACGCTCGAGGAGACATGGGGTTGGCGATTGATTTCGCGAAGGCGGGGGAGTGGTGGGCGACCGGCGCCGTCGAGGGCCACGCGGACGCCCTGCACAACCTACTCGTGCACGCTGACGATGGAGTCCCCGCAGACGAGATAATTGGAAAGATGGGCGGGACCAAGGACTGGACCCGCGTCGAGACGAAGCTCGACGAGCCGCTGCTGAAAGCGCTGCCGGCGCTCCAGTTCTTGGTCTCCAACCTGTACCGCTTCGGACAAGGCGTGGAGCGGTCGGAACCCGAGTGCATCTCTTACCTCGCCAAGGCAGCAGCAAGGGACTTGCCGGACGCGCTGTACTCGCTCGCGTGTCTTTACGACGACGGATCGTTTGACGACTTGAAGAAGGACGCGGCGAAGGTGTTGGAACTCATGCAGAAGGCGAAGGATTTGAAGCACCAGGGAGCGGCGATTTGGGTCAAACGGTACGCCAACAAGAAGAAATAGCGCTCAACAGGCTTTGTAAGAACAAACGGAGAGCACGCACGCTAAGCACCGAATGGCCCAGAACTTGGAGGGAGGTGTGCCGTACACATGTGTGCCATGCACATATGCGTCATACAGGGGCGCGTCGAATTGAGTTTTTGCATGTACAAAGGTTTGGTATCCATTAAAACGCTATTATAGTACAAGCCTGGCCTTCAAAGTTCTATTACTCGTCATCGTCCACGGGCAGCACCGCGTCGGCGTCCAAGCCCATCTTCGCCTTCTTCCTGGCGAGCTCGTCCTTCTGCATCTGGCCGGTGTACACGCCGAGGCCGACGAGGATGACGTAGATGACGCCGAACGTGAGGTACATGTACAGCAGGGTGTTCTTCTCGTCAGAGTCGACGGCGCCCTTGAGGAGGAGGGCGAAGAATGCGATGAGGAAGGACCAGAGCGATCCGTAGCAGGCGGAGATGAGGAAGATGTCCTCCCAGTCGTTGCCGCATCCGACGCCGTACACCTTGCCGCCAATGACCATGGTCACGGGCTCGTACCTGTTATGCAAATGTGTGAACAAAAGAGGAGAGCCACACATGTGTGAACACACATATGTCATGTGTGAACAAAGCCAAACACATATGTGAACAAAGGATAAACTGGCGGTTGATGGCGGCAGAGTGCAGCGCCGCAAACAAGGGCATGCTGGACGTTGTTAACAACGTCACGCCGGGGCTCGCTTCAGGCCCAGCATTAACCCGGTGTCTTAACATGCCATGTTGTTTGTTCACAAACTCACCTGTCTTCGGCATCAACATCAACATCGACGTCAGCGGTGGGCTTATCGGCCCTGGTAACGTATTCCTTGCTCATCTTGGTGGCACTCTGAATGTGAACTGAGGGGGCAGGGGGTGAGGGGGGGAGAGGGTAAGTTGGGCAGTAGATCTTCTTTGTTGGGCCGGGGGGGGGGGGCTGGGGGGGGTGACTCGGGGGTAAAACTGCAGATAAATGTGCGAGCGAGGGCGCAGCGCCAGCGATGGTGGAAGACTCGCGCGAATTCGCAGTAGCGATTAACCGTACAAGCAAGCCAGAGAAAAACTACCTGACAAGACGAGGGCCTGCAAATGTTCACGGTTGGATATCGACGAGAGAGAATTCTCTGCTCTCACAATCCAAGAACCACCCACGTAAGCGTGGCGAAGGACGACACATTTTGCGAAGGAAGGCCGCTCTTGCGAAGGAAAGCCGCTCTTGCGAAGAAATACCGTCTCAGCACCGCCGGCGAATTCGTACCCTTGTTCAGGACAGCGCACACTGCAACGACCGAGCGAGGCCGATCAGAGCACTCTACCCCCTCGTTCGCACAGTTCATGGCATAGGTGTGCATGGCAACGTGGCATAGGTGTGCATGGCAACGTGGCATAGGTGTGCATGGCAACGTGGCATAGGTGTGCATGGCAACGTGGCATAGGTGTGCATGGCAACGTGACATAGGTGTGCGTGGCAACGTGTCGTTAGTCCCCAACAAATTTCTATTCACTTTACTGGTTGCCTCTATCCCCGCTATTTCCAGATCCCGTAAGCGCTTGCCTACTCGTCATCGTCCACGGGCAGCGCCGCGTCGGCGTCCAAGCCCATCTTCGCCTTCTTCTTCGCGAGCTCGTCCTTCTGCATCTGACCGGTGTACACGCCGAGTCCAACGAGGATGACGTAGATGACTCCGAAAGTGAGGTACATGTACAACAGAGTGTTTTTCTCGTCAGAGTCAACGGCTCCCTTGAGCAACAGCGCGAAGAACGCGACGAGGAAGGACCAGAGCGATCCGTAGCAGGCGGAGATGAGGAAGATATCCTCCCAGTCGTTGCCGCATCCGACGCCGTACACCGTGCCGCCGATAGTCATGGTCACGGGATGGTAGTCGTTCTCGGCGTTGATCTCGTCCATGCTGTCGGGGCGGAACGAGACCTTCTTCTGGAAGAGATCCCTGCCATGCACATGTGTGAGCAAATGGGGGACAGCAACGGTGTGGTCATGCAGTCACATGTGCGTGGGGTGGTCACCGTGGTCACCGTCTTACCTATTCTTAGCAATGGCCTCGAAGCCGTCCATGCAGTACTCGAAGTCCGTCTTGTTGCGAAGCTTGATGTCCAAGTTGCGGCTTCCGTCGAAGACGAGGCGCATGAAGAACTCACTGGCCTCGAATTTGTCCTTGGAATACTGCACGCTGCTGAGGGACGCGAGAGCAATGGGGATCTTCTGCCGGGACTCAGTGTACGCAATGTGCCCAGCGTCAGCGTAGTACTCCGCCTCGCTCGCGTAGTCCGTCTTGGTGGACTGCCGCCAGTTGATGGCGTGACCGGAGGAGTCACAGAAAAGAGTGCGGCGCTGCGGAGATCGCACCTTGTTGGCAGGCATCTTGGTGATGACAAAGCCCCTCTGGAGAGAGAGATAGAGATAGAGAGGAGTACAAGAGCGAAGCGAGAGTTAGCCAAGTGATAGCAATAATATGTATGATATGTGACAGATCACAGGTAGGTACGGTGAAAGGCAATTGTGCCCATCGTTTGCGCTTCAGTGTTCCCCATGCGTTCATGGCATCCTGCAGTTGACAAACACACCGTCGATCCAGCCAGCCTCCCAATCACTCCACCTACGTGACACTGGCATTACATCCGTTGATCCCTCCCTCATCACACCCCGCTTCCATCACTCCCAGGAGACAAATCGCTCTATCTTTGTGCCTTTCCCCTCCCTTCATCCTCAACAACTCGTCCACCCGTCCCTGGGTCCCTCTCTCTCGCGCCTTAATCTCTACGCTGCGCTCGTTACCTTGAGGTGAAACAGGAAGGAATTAATCCTCTCCTCCACGGCGGAAACGGCCTTAACTTCAGCCATTCTAACGCTTAGGTTGGTGGGCGGTTGATAATGTATCGAGGATATCACACAGATCTCTTGAGCTGAGCAACAGTGGGTCCAAATTTTGCGAAGGTCAGAGTTGTAGGCAGTCAGTTGGGATGAAAAAGAGAGCACATAACACATAAACACATAACATTACACAAATACAACATACAACATACAGGGGACCCACACAAACACAGTGAGCCCAATCAACGGGGGGATAACCCCGTGTTGTCCCCTCCCTTTCCGTGTCTTCCGACCTCGAGACGTCCCCCGCCCATACCGCGCCCTTACCTCTCTCTTAGTATCATTAGTTGCCCTCGTAAACGGCTGAGCTTCGACTCGCTCTCGCAATGGTTATTTGACGAGAAACGAGGGTGTGCAGTGAGGCGCCAAACGTACGCATAAGTGACGGTTGCATGAACACGCCAACCCCTGCTCCACGCCAACCGCGAGTCAACATCCTACTCACAAAATCCCACTGACTTTCCCCTTAAAGTCTGCTTAAGTAAGTAGGGTCCCTCCTCTTTAGAAACACACTTATCGAAACGTTTGCGAAAGAAAGGCGACAAAGCATAGTAACAGAGGAGCAAAGAGACTGTGAATCGGAGACCCCCCTCCCCCCCCCCCCCAAGTATCTGAAACATTCACGGCCATCCCTACCCTACCCCCCCCTGTTACCTCCATCAATACCCTCCCTTCTTTCTTTTCTCTCCACCCCAAAACCTCCATTGTCCATGCCTCCCCCCCTCCCCCTCCTCCTCCCCCTCCTCCTCGCCACCACCCTCAACACCGCGTCAGCGCAAGACCCCACCACGCCCGTATACTCCCTCCACCCTGACCCTAACCTGAACATAAAACTCGACCCAAACTCTGCCTTCACCGACAACACCGGCAGCCGCGTCCTCGCGACTTACGACGCGAAAGACCTCAACTCCTACGCGATCTTCGGCTCCATCTTCCCCTGCGAGTTCCCCGACGACGCTCGGCTCCTTCAAACATCCTGCTTCCCCGGCCTAATGATTAGAACTTGTACCATCGCTCAGAGTTATTATGACATGGACACGATGGGGTGGTTGATGGATGACACGGCGGCGTTGAATCTACTGACGGCGGATCCGTGGGATCCGAACAGTCCGCCGAGGAACGAGGAGTATTGTCTGAGCTGTTGCAGGTGAGGAGGGTGGGAGGGGAGACAATGGCAGGGAAGATAATGACCCAGGCAGGGGAGATAGTGAGCCAGGCAGGGGAGACAATGACAATGGCAGGGGAGACAATGACAATGGCAGGGGAGACAATGACAATGGCAGGGGAGACAAACTCACCAGACCGTGCTGACCGAACGTGCACGACGAACACGCCCCCATACGTCATACTTACTAACCCCTCTTGCCGCAGTAACTCTCGGTTGGAGAATGACATTCATGAAATGTGGGATCTTCAGTGCGCTCTCGGGTCGGACCAGAAGTACATTAAGATATCTGACGAGACGTACTGCAAAGAGTTCAGGTTCCTCCGCAACGCGTACCAGAATGACAAGGAGATCCTGCACTGCCGCTTGGAGAGGATTGGGGACGTTTGGAACCCATTGACTGACGGGAGTGACGGGAAGGTGAGCCCCTGCGCAATCCATCGTGAACACTGTGTGTGGACTGCATGTGTGGGCTGCGTGTGTGCCCTCTCCTTTGTTCACGCTGTATGAGTGGCACACTGCACGAGAGGCAGACGGCATGAGAGGCACACTGGATTTGAGACACACGGCATGAGAGGCACTACCCTCTTCTACTCGCGCCTCTCGCGCCTCTCGCCCTCTACCACTCGCGCCACTCGCCCTCTACCACTCGCGCCACTCGCCCTCTCTCTTCCACTCACCCTCTGCCACTCGCGCCTCTAAAACCCCCACTAACCTAACCCCCCCCAGAACTACAGCAAGTGGAAGAATCCAACTGTGCAGTTGGATGGGGCGAGTTGCAAGAGGAAAGATTTCAGTAGAAACGCCATGAGTATGCTGAGAGGGTACACGCTGGAGCTGTGGGTGGAGGAGAGGAGTGATGGCAAGAGTTACTGGAGGACGGTGCACGATTGCAAGGTGACGGTGGACGAGGATCGAGGGCCGCCGACGGCAGAGTTTCCCGAGGGCCCGGGGTTGTCTCTCACCGACCCTCAGGCGAACCCCGGCGGGAAGAACTTGATCTACGAGAAGATTATAATGCGGCAGGCTGACAAGTGTGACTTGAATCCGGCTCTCACTTCAGCGGAAATGAACAAGCCGTCGATCTGCATCGCTTACACTTACCCTGTGCACTTCTACGTGTTGTTGTGCCTGTTCGCGTGGATCTCGCTTTGCATGGCGCTAAAGTACGGCCGGGATGATCCGTGTCAGATCTGCAACAAGCGGCTGATATTCTTCAGGACCAGGTGCTTCTGGTGCCGGTATCACGGGTCGGCGAAGCCTATTCCGAGTGTTTGGGCAAATATGGTTAAGGAGGATCGGGTCAAGAGGGGGAGGTTCAGCGACGCTAGGGTGCATGACGAAGAGGACGTCTTTCACAAGGTGGAGCACTTTTACGAGACGGGGGTTAGGCAGATTCTTTTCGGGGCAACCGTGACGGAGGAGAAGTACAACGACGACTCGTTCCTTCTGGACGGGTTTCATCCGGAAAAGAAGATTACGAAGGCGGGGAATATGGAGAGGTTGAAGCTGGAGGCGAAAGTGGAGCAGGAACAGTTCGACAAGAAGATGAGGAAGAAGGAGAGGAAGAAGCAGAGGAAGGCGGAGCAGAGAATGCATGTGAGTCGAGTTAGGCGACTGCGAGCAGGCAGAGCGGCGAGATTGCGTGCTGTTCGCGTCGGTTTGGGTTGGCGCGTCCTGATTGCGACCTTGCGTATTCCGATGCGGCGTTCGCTCAGCACTCCACAGCTGCGCTCGCTCCTCTCTCAAAGCGCGCGCCGCCTGCAGCTCGCACGCACCCCTTGTGTGTTTGTGTGAATGTCTCACCGTCATGTGCATTCGGCTGACCCTTTGTCGCTCGCCTGCAGTTCCCGGAAGAGATTTCCTCCTCCTCCACGGTCGGTGACGTCGACGCGATCGTAGCGATGGCTGCGTCTGGGAAGAAGACAAAGGTGGGGTTTGCCAACGGCGACTCCACGAACAGCTCCGATTCCGAGCCGAGGCGGGTTGGGTTCGGGGCGGATCCTAGTCCTGAGAAGAAGACGAAGTTCAGGCCGAGCATGAACGTGACGCCGGAGAGGTCCGCGCTCAAGCCGAGCACGAGGAAGTCGGAGAGGGCGAAGGTTGGGTTTGCGGAACCGCAGGATTCGTCCGGCAGCAGTAGCGACTCCTCCTCGGGCTCCTCGAGCGACGAAGAGATGGACTTCGCGGCGATCGACGCGATTGCCGAGAAAGCGGCGGGGACCGCGGCGGCTAGGCTCGGATACGTCGAGGAACCGGAGCCGGCGGCACCTGTTCCTGCCGCGAAAAAGAGCAAGAAGAAGGCGTCGTTCGGAGACGACTCTGACATGCGGGTGGAGGATGCCGAGGATGCCGAGGTGCGGGCAGCGCCCCAAACGGATGCAGCGGTGCCCTCCAAAAAGAGGTCGATGTCCAGATGGACGAAGATTGCGAACAAGATCGAGCAGGACACCATCGTGACGTACATGACCAAGTTGGATGCGGAGCCGAAGAACTTCCAGGTCCTCACCCGCATCGGGTTCATGGCCAAGAAGGAGGCGGACCACGAGATCAGCGAGGACCCGCTGTTCGCGTTCCACTTGTACCGCAGCGCCGCAATGTCGCTGCAAAAGGCCGTCAACATCAGAGGGCTCAGCGACTGCATCAAGGATCAGGAGTTCCCGTGGAAGGACCTCGCCGAGTCCCACCTGCGCGCGTGGATGCTTTGTGGCGTCAAAGGCGACCGCCACCATTTAGACTTGGCGGGCAAGGCGTGGTCGCACGCCACGAAGCAATTGGTGAACGCAACGGACCCCGAGTGCTTAGTTAAGTACGCCAGCGTGCAGCAGTTCCTGGGCAACTACAGCTCCGCTGGGCACATCCTGGGGGAGATCTTGAATTCGTTCCCCAAGTACGAAAGATCGGGCCAGGTGGCGCTGCAGGCCGCCATCATTCTCAAGTCCTTGCACAACTACAAGCAGGCCGCGGCGTACTTGGAGACGGTGTTGAAGATGGGGCCGCCTGCCCCTTACACCGTCATGGATCTCATGTACATCATGGCGCGGATCTACGACGAGTGGAGCAAGGAGGACGACACCAAGGAGCAGACGGCACACAAGGCCTACATGAAGGTGTACATGAAGCTGGTGAAGGAGGGAACGATCGAGAAGGAAGTGCACTTCGAGGACTGGACGCAGGACCCCGTGACTTGGTGCGGGCTGGCGGAGAAGTGCTGCGCGGCGGGACACTACATTCTGGCCGCTGATCTGTTCCACGAGGCGAGCGTCAGGTACGACGAGGACAACGAAGACCAGCCGCTGGCGGCGCTCTGGTTCGAAATGGCCAAGTGCTACTGCAGGTCCGGGCGCATGACCACGGCCAAGCAGTGTTTAGAGAAGGCGCTCAAGATCGACCCAAGGAGCCAGAAGATGGTCACTGTGTGGACGGAATGGGAGGATCCGAGCGACATGTTCGCCAAGCAATTGGATCTGCCAGCCAGCAAGTTCGCCAAGAAACTTTCAGAGTTAATGCCTACTAGATGATTAAGTTGATTACAGATTGGGGGGGCGGCGTTTAATTCTGCTTTTTCAGTTCCTCTAACTCCTCGTTCGCCGCCTGCTCGCGCTTGAGCGCCTCCGCCTTCTCCCGCTCCAGCCTCGCAACCGTCGCCTCCAAACTCTCGCCCTCCTCCAGCACGGGCAGCACCGCCACCAAGTTCTAGCCTTGCCTCCCTCTCTTCAGCGCCAAAACAAACAGCCCCAAGAACTGACTCGCCACAAACAAGCCGTTCATCACGCCTTCGTTCAGCGCTCCCGTGCCGCCCTCCCAGTCCTCCGCCACCTCCCCCTTCAGCACGTTGCTCAGAGCGAGCGTCGCAAACGTTTGCCACATCATCGTGGCACTACGGCACTACTGCTCAGGCGACGGCGGTCACGCAGGCGGCAGGTCGCGCACCTAAGCGCCGCTGCGGCGGGGGCAGGGGAACGGTGCGCTGGGACGTTGGCGCGCCACAACGTATTCAGACTGGGAAAAAACAAACTGGCGCGTGTCCAGACTGAAAAAAAACCCAAGCTAGCGTACGGCCCTGTCCTTCCCTCCTCAAAGCTCCTCTTTCAACTAATTAAACAACCCTCTCCTCCTCTCATGCGCCCTCGTATCCGTGTTTTTCATGTCTCCTCTCTCTCAAAAAAACAACTGCCCGTGCGCTCGTACACGCTGATTGGGTCCAGTGGTATTCATTGTTATATTACCAGTATTCAGCTTACTCCCACTTCTCGAAGAGGTGCTTGTTGACCATGTCGAGGGCCTTCGCGGGCTGATCCCTTGGCACCATGTGGCCGCCGTTCAGGAACTTGAGGAACGTGAACTGCCCGTCCTTCGCCGTGATGTAAGAGCCAGACGTCTCGCCGTCCGTAGACACCCACGACGTGTTCTTGGCGGCGTTGAGCTCGTCCTGCCCCGCCCACTCCATCGTGAGCGACCACGCGTGATTGCCCATCCAGTTGCAGATGAAGTCGTACTCGCCGGCGTACAGCATGCCCTTCACGCCAGCACCGAGAACCTCGCTGACGGCGGACTTGAACTCGTGCATCCAGTCGACGCCGTAAGACATGGCCAGGTTCACGAGCGTGGAGCATTCCTGCCACTTCTTGTGGTCTACGCACGTGTGTGAGAAGGGGGGGGGCAAAGGGGAGGCGGCATGAACAATGGGTAGAGAGCATCACGTTGAACGACCGGCTCAGACGGCGAGCGAGCGAACGGCGAGTTCAGGGCCGGTTCCTGGTAACTCGCTTTAAGTAAAGCTCCTTTGTTCACGCTGCGTGTGTGGCGCTCACAACTTTTTTGAGCCGCTGGCTCTGTACGAGTCGTTCGCAAATAGCGCGCTCCCCGGTCCCACACATCGCGCTTCTGGCAAATCGCTCATACAGCGCTCGATAGCGCTCGTTCGCTGGCAAACAGCGCTCTGAGCCAGTCGGTGTGCGCTACTCGCTCTCTCGTTCAATAACTCGCTCTCGCTTCCTCACCCGGCACACCGAACGCCTCCCTGACTTCGTCCAAGGCGAGGTATGCGTCAATGTTGGAGAAGTCGTAGCAGAGCTTGTTGCGCCCGCAAGGCACGCGAACGTCGTACGGGTTGACGCCGGTGGAAGTGACTGGGGTGGTCTGGCCAAGATTGCAGAACATGTACGCGCCGAGGCACGCAGCGTAGGAGCCGGCGCGAGAGATCTGGAGGGGGTAAGGGGTAAGAGGAGGGGTGGAGTGAAGTGGAGGGGGGGAGGGGAGTGAGGAGCAGGGAAGGGCGAGCAAAGCTGGGCGAGCAAAGCCAATCGCGTTCGGCCCGAAGGCGACAGCCTCAAAACGTGCAATTCAGAGCGACCAGCTCGCAGCAACCGGCCGAAAGCGCGCTATTCGCACGCGCTCTATCTCGCTCTCTCTTTCAAAGCACAAGTGCCCGCCGCTCGACTCACCTGCTCGCTGTTGCACGTCGCGATGAGGGGCTCGCACATCTTGAGGGTGACCTTCATGAAAGTGAGGGCCGACTCCTCGACGAGGCCGTGCTCCTCGGTGTAAGGAACGTACGACTTGTACTGGACCTCGGGGTCGGTGAGGCCGTTGCCGATGGCGAAGCCCTTGAGGTTGATGGGTTTGTCGGCGCCGGCAGCGTTTCTGCGCACGATCTCGCGGGTCACAGCCGGGACATAGTGGCCGGCGTAGCTCTCGCCGAAGACGTGGAACGGCAGGTCGCGGTAGTTCTTCGTCTCGTACTTGTCGAAGAAGCCCTGCAAGAAGTCGAACACGTCGGGCGCGACGCCATCCTCGTTGTGCACGGGCACGCCGCCGTAGCTGAAGCCGGTGCCCACCGGCTGGTCGATCCAGATCACGGTCGCGTTGTTGTTCCAGGAAAACTCGTTCAGGGTCAAGGAGAGGTCATCCTCCACGATGTAGGGGCCGTTCTCGCCGAAGAGAGCGAGCTGGGAGGAGCAGCCGGGGCCGCCGCTCATCCAGAGCATCACCGGGTCCGTGGCGGGGTCGTTGCGCGACTCGAACATCCAGTAGAACAAGTTCTTCTCGCCGGTGGTGATGTAGCCGGCGTCATTGTAGACGGACTCGGGGCCGGGAGGGGCCGCGGCGAAGGCTAAGGCGGGGAGGAGGAACGCGAGAAGCTTCATGCTGAGCTGGTTTGTTAGAAAGAGAGAGAAGATGCGAACAAAAGACATGGCAGAGGGTAGTACATGAGCTGGGCAGTACATGTGCTGGGCAGGGCTGCCCCGGTCAGGTGCTAAGCAGACCCAATCAGGGGGGCGTTCAGATCCAGTGAAGACCGTGCAGGGCCCGGCAAAAAAGTGTCCACCACGCGCATAACAGATATTGGCCCGAAAATGAGCAAAAGGAACATATGGACAACGCTCGGATGGATAACAGAAAGGGGGAAGGTAACGCCGCTGGATTGCAGGCGCACTGGTAGTATACGCGTAGGGCCGCTCGAAACGCTAAACAACCAGCGGGTCCCGCTCGTCGTTCGGGACACAGACCTGGTCGAAGAATGCGAGGGAGATGCGGGTAGATTTGATAATGTTGGGCAAACCGCGCGGTATCGTACAAGCACAATTCGTGATGCGAGTGACCCGCATGCCTGTGATTCACTATGATCGCGTTTGTCGTCAACTCGCTCACGCTACGTCTCGAATAGCGCTATACGCGCAGCCTTGCGCGGCGGAACGCCGGTTGTTGGCCGGGAGCTGATAAAGCAAACGCTCATATACAACTTACGAGAAAGGCCGATTAGCAGCAAGACTGTTGCGGTGAGAAACAACACATGTAGTTCTTGTACTCATTTTGTGCAGATGCGTTGATAAATAAGCTAGAAAACAGAAAACACAAGCAAGCGCAGCTTCTAACCCGCTAACAACCTATCCGCTATAGCTCCCCCCCCTTCCCCCTTGGCACCCCCCTTCTCTCGCTATCAATTTTCCTCATACACCTCATCCAGCGCCTCCTCAGCACCACCAGCCTCCTCAGCAGCAGCAACAGCAGCACCACCATGAGCGACTCTGAGATGCCCCCCCTGCTCTCAGACGACTCAGACAGCGACTCCGAACCTCCTCCTCCCCCCCGCCAGCCCAAACCATCCCACCAGCCCTCCTCCTCTCTCTCCCCCCCTCTCTCCTCTCTCCTCCCCCAGACCCCCGCCAAGATGAAAATCAAGGACCTGAAGGCGGAGCTGCAGCTGAGGGACATCAAGTCGTTCGCGCTAGAGAAACGTGATCTAGTGCAAGCTGTCGAGAATGCGAGGGCCGGAGAGAAGAAGGGGGGAGAGAAGAAGGGTGGAGAGAAGAAGGGGGGAGAGAAGAAGGGGGGAAATACCAAGAGACCACCGGCCAAAAATGTCAGGCGAGCCGCCCAACCCACCCCAGCCCCCCCGACC
>Ga0307985_10001267_pt1 | contig 14398 bp, 10 predicted proteins | sample EllFjometageno80_FD_203155 | JGI IMG/M metagenome (GOLD analysis project Ga0307985, IMG submission 203155) | Marine microbial communities from Ellis Fjord, Antarctic Ocean - #80 | ecosystem: Environmental > Aquatic > Marine > Unclassified | place: Southern Ocean | collected 2014-10-09 | reverse complement strand
GCAGACCGATCTATCCCACCTCCCTCTCCTGCTAGTTCTGTCGCACTACGACGAGGACTTGACGTGGCTTGACACTCTCTCGACACCCGCAATCGTCTACAGGTAAGGCGTAGCGGAAGGGCGACGCTGCGAGCGTAAGGACGACTGGCGAGAACGTTACAGGCGAAAAGCAACACACCAACGTCGGCAACCGCGCTGTTCAAAGCGACCGGTGAGCTTCCCTCTTTCCCCTTTGTTCTCACCTCACCTTTCCTTTCTCCGCACCGCATTTGTGGCCTTCGTTCACACCGTGTTTGAGTACAGCAAACACCCAACCCCGCCTCCCTCGCACTTTCCGGTGGGCAAGAACGTGGGTTACGAAGCTACGGCGTTCCTGTCCTTCATAATTGACAATTACGACGCGCTCCCCGCCGCCATGGTCTTCTTGCACGGGCATCGGTACAGTTATCACAGCGAGGACTTGCTGATACTGGTGCCGATTTTGGAGGAGAGGGTGCACCCTGGATGGGAGGGATATTGTAATTTGAACAACGCGGTGTGGGGGCATAGAGAGGATCCGGAGAGGGAGTCGCTGAGGAGGCATTGGGGGGAGTGGATTGGGGAGTACTTGGGGGAGATGGGGGAGGAAGGGGCTAAAGTATTTGACAGGTGCTGCGCGCAATTCGTCGTGTCGAGGGACAGGTAAGAGGCAAAATGAGAAAACGCGCTGCTCAGAGCGACCGACCGGTGCCTTCTTTGTACTGCATGTGCCCTCGCGCCACTGGTTCCACACTGTTCCCTCCCCTCCTCCGCCTCCTCGCATCTTCGCACTTTTAACACTCGCTCGTGCAGAGTGAGGTTGAGGAGCGTGGAATTCTACAAAGAGGCGCTTCGGAGGTGCAATGAGGCCGAGGTTGGGAGCGAGGAGAGCAGGGAGGTGGGGCTCGTGATGGAGTGGATCTGGCATGTAGTCTTCGGTGAGGAGATGGTCGTTGCGATGGACGACGTCAGGAAGGTGCAGGGGAGAGTGCAAGAGTTCGATCTAGCGGTGCTCAGCGATCGGCCGTGGTGCGTGAGATAAAATACAGGGAGAAGCTAGTGGCGGTGTTTGTTGCAGAGAAGCTGCTGATGTTGTATGTCGTTGGTGTCCCAGACCTGTACGTTCCGGTACTCGTCCAGCCAAGTACAGGTCCGTGCCGGCCATTTGAGGTGCATCGAATCAAGAGAACAATGGAAACTAATTGTTTCTACATTTAGACCTGGTCATGCGCGCTCATGCAGCGCTCACGCGTCGTCAGAAACTCAAGCGCGGTTTCACAATTAGGCCAGCTCAAGTGTCAAGTAGATTTAATACGCGCGACATCTATTAATCGCCCACCCTAGACAATGAAGTTGTGCCTACTCGCTCTCGTCGCACCGACCACCGCCATGATGCAGATGCCCCCCGGCGTCTCCGAATCCACAATATGCGACGCCGGCCTTTGCGCTAAACCTGACATGCCGTATGAGAGGGTATCAGCTTCTCAGCCTGGGTACCAGTGGAACGACGCTGGCGGGTACTGCGGGTCGTGGGCAACGCAGCGCGCCGTCTTGTCCAAGGGCGCCTGGATATCCCAGCAGCAGGTGCGCGACCACACGTCGCCGTGCGGTGGCAATGACAATGAGATTTTATCTTGTAACATTGTCGAGGCCTGGACCAATCTTAAGCTTTCCTTCAACGCTTTCGACTTCGAGAACACGCCGTTGCCGCAGGAGGACGCGTACCTTTCCTGGCTGAAGGAGCAGCTCGTCGCCGGCCATGCCTTGGCGTGGATGATTCTCTGGTCTGGGCAATCTTACCCCATCTATGACTTGACGCCCCCTTCAGGCATGTACGGGCACGTGGAGCCGGTGATTGGCATTCTGTCTAATCACCCGCTTAATGACACGAAGGTTTACGACGACGACGTTGTCATGCATTACACAGACGGAGGCGTAAACACCGTCCACCGCGTCATGTCCACTCTGGCAGGAGAGTGGGGCGGACCGGGCGAGAAGGTACGTGCAAGCGCTCGCCCTAGCCGCTCTCTTCGCTCACCCTAGCCGCTCTCTTCGCTCGCGATTGAACTCGGCACTCCACTCACCACTCCCTCTCAGGCTGACTGCGGCGATTACGACTACTGCGTCGGCAATCCTTACGGTTTCGGTTGGGCCGTCACAGGCTTCGCTGATGAAGCCAACGCCATGCCCGCGTCGCTCCGCATCGACCCGTGGGAGTCAGAGCCTGACACCCGCAGCGGCGAGGTGGCTACGAAAATCCAGGGTACTGTCACGGCGACCGAGCTCATTGTGGACTCGTCGTACGATGTTTATCGATGGGACACGGTGAAGGAGGCGTTCACGTACACCGACCAGTACAAGAAGACGTCGTTCAAGGCTACGAGCGACACTTATGTGTATGTTGACGACAAGAGCTTTCAGAGCGACGGAACGACTTACTACAGGGTCGTGGCCGTGTAAACAGCTAGGACACGAGGTTACAAACCAAAAGCTGCATCTATATAAGTGCGCTAAACCCCTAACTCTCTACACCCCCTCCTTTCCTCTCTGTGTCGTCTCCATGTGTCGCCTAAACATGCTGTATCATGACCGGCCCATGACCCGTCAACTTCTCCAAATCCGCCTCAATCGCGCTCATCTGCTTCTCATAAACCTCCTTCCTCTCCTTCCTCTGCCCCTCAAACATGGTATGCATCGTCAGCACCTGGTATTTCTTATTAACAGCATCCCACTTCGTTTTCAACTTGTTCACCAGCACATCCCTCTCCCCGTGATCCATCTCGTCGCACAACTCCGGCGTATCCTCATACTCCTTCATCTGCATCGCAACAAACGAATCAATCAGCGCCTCCTCCTCCTCAATCTCCGCCTTCACCATGCCCAAATACGCTGGCACCTTACCGAAGTCCTCCTTCCTCAAGTAGTCCGCTGCCTCCTCCCGAGGGACTTGCGGCACCGCGAGGATCGCACTCACCGCGTTCGCCGTGATGAAGTTCTTCTCAGTACGCAGACCCATCACCGGCCGATCGACGGACTTCGGGATACCGGCCTTCTTCAAACCGCCGCTGCGCTTGAACGCCGGCAGCGGCGCTAACTCGCCGCTCTTTTTCCTCGGCTTCTTCAGGAAATTGCCAGGGTCGGCGGCGGCTTGGGAGGCGAGGCAGCCCAGGTTAGGCGCCTTCTTGTTCAAAGTGGAGTACTGGGGGACAAGATGTTAGTGGATGGCAACGTGGGAAGTACGAACAGGACGTGATGACACTCACCGTAATCGGTTCCAAGGGGTTATGTCTACTCCTATACATGGCCGGTTTCACAACCTCTTCTTTTTTGAGGGGGACGAGGTTGTAGATGGACTCAAACTGAGGATCCACTGCGATGTTGAAGCCGCTCATTGTGGTTTGGGTGTTCTGGGTGGGTGGGGTTAGAAGATGTGAAAGCTGGAGGAGGACACATGAAGTGATGGACAAGGGGTGTGATGGTGGGAGGGGATTGTCTGGTGGTACGGGAGGCGTGAAGGAACACAATGCGATATCAGCCGAAACGCGACACCCCACCACATCCCCACCCCGCGCGGACAGTGGGACGCCGTTCAGAATGCTGGCAACGGCACCACCTGGCACCAGGGATAAGTGTCCGGACCGGAAATTGTAGCACATGTAATCCGGTCATCAAGATGGGGACAAGGTGGTACTGCTTCGCTGCATGTGATGAGGGCAGGGCCACTTGTCCTTCCTTGGCACAGCTTTAGCCTATCTCGCAACTCCACCGTCGCCGTCTCGCGCCCGTCGTACTCTGTAGAATGTGATCGTTTAACATGAGACCCGTCTGGACCCAAAGTCCCCTTAAAATTATAACGTCTCTCAAATCGAGTACACAAGAGTGTACCAAGCCGTTGCCAAAACCGCGATTGACAAGGATTGCAGACACACGCATACCTTCCCACTCTCCATCATAAAGCCACCTCCTCTTATATACGCGGAGTTCCCAAAACGCCTCGTGTTACTACAACGTCGTCGCTTCACGGCCGTGCTACCAGGAGAGCGCAATGACGGCAGAAGCTACCCTTGCATCCTTGCGTAGTGCGCGTGGGAGCCCACGAGCCGAGACCGTGCACCGTCGTGCTTTACAGTCGGGGCACGGACGACGACGCTCGACGACGCTCGAAGACGCTCGCGACCTCTGCAAGACTTTGCGATGGGGAGGCCTCGGGACGTTAGACGACGATCAATCCCATCCTGCCCCCCCCCCCCCTTTCCTTCACTCAGCGTCTGTCACTTACCATGTCGAATAAGGTGAACGTTACAATCACGATAACGGCCGCACTCTCATCAACCTGGACCCGAGATACTGTTATCGATCCGCCCGTAAATGATGAACCGGTAGAAGCTACTTACACAAGGACACTGGGGCTTACAGCACCTACAATTCGATACCATACTCTGAGCGACAAGAAGATTATTAAGGAACGCACGGGACCGCTAGGCTTGGAAGCCGGTGACGGATGGATCGCCGCGCCCATCCCCGAAACTGGAAAGAGTGAGGAGGAACCAGATCCGCCTGAAGTTGACGAGGAAGGAAATTTAGGGAATCCTGTTGAGGTGATACCGTACGTTGATCCGAAGCCTCCGGCAGCGTGTCTCGTTTTCGAGAAGAGCCACGCGGTTTCATTCAGCGATGAGGAGTTGTTAACTTTCAATGACGAGCCGTTCCTGCTTTTCACGTTAGGAGATAATGATGAAGGGAATGCTACTGCTTGTAACCCTGGACAGGTGAGACAACTGCATTGATTGCGTTGATCGCGTTGATCCCCGACAATTACATTGATCCCCGACAATTACATTGATCCCCGACAATTACATTGATCCCCGACAATTACATTGATCCACAACAACAACATTGATCCACAACAACAACATTGATCCATGACAATGGCACATGTCAATGTTTCCATGTTTCTCACACACTATACTCACTGTACAGACTTCGTATGACCTAACGCCCCCCCCGGTGGAGCACGACACTGATGGCAATGTCATTGACTCCCCCCCTCCTCCTCTTCCAGCAGTCGGTCGCAACTTCCTCTTCTCAACAGTCATGGACCTCTCCTCGTTCATCACACAAGACACTCCCATCGTTCAGGAGTTCGGAAACCTCGACCTCGAGTCGATCAATGAACAGGACCCCCTCGCCACCACTCTCGCCACGGGAAAGTGGGCCGGCGACTATCCCTCAACCCCCCCTCCCCCCCCCGGCCTTCGCTACCTCTCCATAACTGTCACCCCCTCCACCCCGCTCCTAACCGACCCCAAGGCCCTCTCCACGCACAACCCCCTTACAATATCCCTCCGCAACCTCAAAGACCTCCCCGGCGTGCGCGTAACCTCCCTCGCCGCCCTCCCTCACGTAACTCCCACCGCGTTCACTCTCCTCGAAAAGTACGCCGAGTGCCCGTACGCCATCGTGACGCCGTTCCACGCCGACATCCCGATCTGCAAGCGAGTCACAAGATCTTGTTCTGTACCCCACCGGCCTGATAGCGAATTGAACTTCACGACTACTTATTTGACGGGACACATCGACAGACAGCGGTTGATTGAGGGCCTCTCGAACTGCCCAGTCAAGATTGAGCTGCAGGATCGCCAGCCGTTGAAGACGGTAGCCTCGTTGACCGCCGAAACGCTAAGGTGGGAGATGGAGCTCGCCGGACCCGCCGACGGGCCGGCCGGGGACATCTTCGACGTCGACGTGCAGCGGCTCGCCGCGATGCACGCCGGGTGGAAGACGGCGGGGGATGCCTGCAGCCACGGCACGACGAGTGTTCCGCTAGGTGGGCTGCTGAGTCAGGCTAAGATGTTGGCGGATGCGTACAAGAGGGCGAGTGAGAAGAGGAATGGGGGGGATAAGAAGGCGAAGCCAGCGCCGTTGCCGAGGCCCAGTATTAAGCAGAGGGTTGACGTGTTGCAGGAGAAGAGGAGGAGGTGAGAGAGAGAGATGTTTGCTTAACCCCCTTTTCTTAACACTGCATTCATTCATGCACATTCATGGCTAACACTCTTTCCCTAGGATACCAAAGGGGGGACTGGATGAGTGGCAGTTGACGGACGAGGAGCACTTGATTAGGAAGACTGGCAACTACTTGAGCGACAGCGAGGTGCCGTTGCAGCACGCCGACATGCACTTGAACTACCGGAGCAGCACGACGAGTTTCGGGGTGACCATAAACCTGGAGACGCCGGTGCTTTCCCTCGCCGAGGGGGACGCCGAGAGGACCGGTCCGCCGAGTGAAGTTATATACAGGCCGTTCACGAGAGCGGTGTACACGTTCGAGTACGGGAACGTGGAGCTTTTGCAGGCTCTGAATAAGGCGATCGCGGCAGTCAACGAGGAGGCTTTGAAGGATACGATGATTGGGAGTCTCATGAGCTACGAGTTCTCGGAGGAGGAGATCGCTGCCGCCAACGACGCGACGTTGAACGTCATTGGCGGGTTCATGGTGCTGGACGACGACTCGAGGATGGTGTTCATTGAAGGCACGGCGGAGGGCATGAATAGGGTGCTCGAAGCGGTGCCCAGGTCGCAGGCCAACGACTGGAGTTTCAGGGTTCTCAGCAACCCGGACGTGAGGTTCAAGGACCGGCTCTACACGTCGTTCAACGTCGACTTGAAGAAGGTTCGGTTCCGCGATCCTTTGCCGTTCCTGAACGCAATGCCGGAGATTTACAACCGCGCGAAGGTCAGCGAGGAGTGCTTCGAGGCGCTGCATCGTCTCGGCGAGATTAGGCACGGCAACAGACTGTCCGAGGCCAGCATGCTGCAGATGTTTCCGACGGCTGGGATGATTACTAGTATCGAGAGCAAGTACGGCGAGAGTATCAGCTTGGAGGACATTCTGGGAGTCAAGCCGAAGAAGAAGATCAGGAGTTGGGAGGTTGTGGACGAGCAGGTGGTTGAGGAGGAGGTGCAGGTTGTGGAGGAGAAGAAGGGCCCGCCGGTGAGGAACGGCCCCACAGACGACAAGAACCCCGAGTTCGACAAATACCTCAAGACGCGCAAGGCCCCCGACTACATTGGGGAGCAAACAGTTCTACTCAAGGAGGCCCAGGAGGACGCTGACAGGAGGAGAGTGAAACGGGAGGAGGAGGACGCGCTGGAGGATCCGAACAGGCACACGTACAGCACGCAGAAGCTCGCGTATACGGAGATCAAGAAGGCGCAGATGAGGGATCGCCTGAGGAAGGAGAAGAACTGCACGTTTACGTATTCGAAAGACTACACGAGCCAGACGATCAGCATGGTGGACGCGGAGAGGCTGAGTCAAGTGAGTCACATACCGCATACAATCCAATCGCCCCCCACTTGTCCCTCCACTCCTTCTAACGCGAGCAACACAGGTTCAGTTGGAGGACTCCAAGAAGCTGGAGATGACGAAGGGCGGGTTCACGTATCCGGCGCCTCGGAAGCCGGAAAGCTACGCCGTCCACCCGAGCAAGCCGAGCGAGAGCCGGATCGACATTCTTGGCGAGGAGTGGGTGGAGAACGAGATGCATCCGGAGGACGTCAAGAGAACATTCGAGTTCAAGGAGGGGCAGAAGGACTTCAACACCGTTCCGAGCAACGGCAAGATGATCTTCGGGGGCTTCGAAGCGCCGAGCTTTGAGAGAAACTGCGACACGACTCTCATCGGCGACAGCGGCACGCTGCCGCGCGGGAAGATTATCGAGGTCAAGAACAACGATTTCTTCAGCAGCGTGTTCGGAGGAGGGACGGAGGAGGGGCTGTTCGAGGAGCAGCAGGCGGAGGCGAAGCGGGCGGAGGAGGAGTGGAACGCCAAGGTGTGCGTGGACAGTTTGGACTTCCTGGTGGGAGGGTTCGTGCAGAAGGACAGGCCGGATCAGCTGGACAGAGTGAGCGATATTCTGCACGGGCCGGCGTTGAAGAAGAGCTTGCTCATCGTCAGGAACGCCAGGCTCCCGAGCGGCAAGAGGGTGCCTTTGAGGCCGGCGCCGTACAGCATGTTCAGCCAGGAGGAGTTCTCAGACCCGAAGGACTTCACGGAGGACTTGAGGCCCAACGACGCGACGACGTACTTGGTAACGAACAAGGACACCGGCGTGGGCGAGGACTTCTTCAGGTACATCCATCACCATACCGGCAAGCCCAAGAGCCAGACGTTCGTCGCCAAGACGAGCATCAAGCCGCTGAGTGACAAGGAGGTGGACTACATACAGACGGGGAGGTTCCAAGATCTGTAATAATAAGGAGAGAGCTTATAAAACAACATCACTTTATCTAACAATTCATCACACCACCTTCCCCCCGCCCGCTAAAGAATCAGCAACAAAGTGTCTCTTCACCATCTTCGCCCCCGCCTCTCCTTTCTCCACCGGCAGATGGCTCACATCAACCCTACATCTTTCACGCTCAAATCCACCGAACCGGATCTCAAGGTGGCGAAAACGGAATTTCATCTCTCTTTTTCCTTTCGTTCTCCGTCGGCTGCCTCCTCCGCCTCGGTTTTCTTCGCTGCCTCCTTCGCCGCCGCGAGCTTCAACTTGAGCATGTTGCCCTGACCACCCTGGATCGAGTCCATCAAGCCCCCGAACTTGGACTTGGCCCCGTGATCGACGCCCTCTTTCGCTCCCACGATCTTCCTCAACCTGTCCAGCGCCCGCTTCTTCTTCTTCTTGACCACGTCCAGCACACTGAGATACATCCAGATCTCCTCCGCGCTGCTGCGAACCTGCGGGTGCACCTGCAGCGCCATTCGTATCGCCCCCCTCACCCGCTCCCCGAAGTGCAAGCTGACGTTCTTCAGTGCCGCCTCCACGCCCATCATTCTCAGATCCGGCAGCACTCCCGTGCACATGTAGTACATGCAGCAGCCGAAAGCCCAAATATCGCACTTTGTCGTCACTTCGTACCCGTCGTCTACCTCCGGCGCGATGATCATGGGACTCCCCACGTCGCACCGGCCGTAGCTGAAGCCGCAGCCCGGCCCTCTGCTCGCCTTCATGCACATGAACCCGCCCAGTTTCGCTTTCCCGGATCCGTCCAAGTAAATGTTTCCCGGGTTCAAGTTCCTGTGCACAATGTTCAGCTCGTGCAGCGCTCTCAACCCTGCCGCGACCTGCTGGCACCATATCTGCATCTGCCTGCCGCTCACGTCCAAATAATCGACGCCCCTAAGCAAATCGATTAGCTTTCCTCCCTCGCACCACTCGCTCACGAAGATGGCTAGATTCCACCGCTGCGTCGCCGCGCCGTTCAGTTCGAAGTGCTGGATCATATGCCTCTGCACGCTCTGGCACCGGACGACTCCCTTGTGACTCACGTCCTCTACGACTTCGGCCTCCACCAGCACTCGCTGGCAGTCCTCGTCGTACTCGCAGGGCAGGAACTTGACGACCTTGAAAATCCCGCTGCTTGGATCTTGGACCTGGACCAGCATTTCGTGCGTGCTGCCCATTTGGAGCGTCTTGTGCCACTTGTACCTTAGCAGGCTGCTCCTGAGCCCGTGGCATTTGTTCACGATGTCCAAGTACGCCCGGTGCCCGGACTCCTGTTCGTCCCGAAGCGGTCGCTCCTTCGCCCTCATCCTCATCTCCTCCAACTTTTGCTGCCGCAGCTCCTCCCTCCACAAGTACCGCCTCTCCATCTCCTGCCTCACCGTCTCCTGCTCCCAGAACTGCAACCTTTCCGCAACCTCGTCGACGATCTTTGCCTTGCTCTTGCCCGCCATGCCCGCCATCATTTTCACCTGCAGCATGCCCTTCTTCAGCATGTTCCCGAACAGCTTCCCCCTCATCCCCATCCCATCCCCGAGCGCCTTCGTCTTCTTCATGGTCCGCTTCAGGAAAGTGGTGGCCTCTTCGTCCTTGATCCTATTCGCCTCGCTGGGCACCTGGAACGTGTCTTTCTCCCCGCCTCCCCAGTCAGGGTCGAGAGTGTTGTTGATACAGCTCCCCTTCCCGTCGTCCAACGCGCCCCACCTCACCACGCAGAACGGATCGCTCTTCCCGAACAGGTCCGCCTTCGCCAGCCCCCTCCCCTCCATGATTCTGAGCGTCCACTGCTCGATCTTGTTCGTTTCTTCGTTCAGCTTGCTCGGCGTCAGAATGATGCCCAGCGTGCCGCTAACTTTCTCCACGCACTGCGTGTCGTGGAGGCTCCCCGGTTCCGCTCGGACCAGTTCCAAAGTCACCATCTCCGTTGCCCCCCTGCTCGTGCTTGCTAAAATCTCAAAGGGCACGTTGATCTCGCCCAAAAAGTCTCCCTTGGAACCGAAGTCCGCGTCGAACACGTCGATCGAGAGTTTGCTCTTGACCACGTCACCAACGACCTTCCCGATGGCGTTCATGTTCGCCTTCCCAGCGTCTTGTGCCGCCTGCTCCTTATCCACCTGCTCCTTATCCTCTTTCACAACAAGCGCTCGTGCAGCCGACAGCGTGACCTGTCTGGTCAGCCCGAAACCGAACCCCTTCTTCATCCTCTTCGGCTCCTCCACCTTGACCGCAACAATGTCAGTCATCGCAGCCTCCTTCTTTTCCTCGGGGTGGTGGTGATGGTGGTGGTGCTCGCGGTGCGGAGGAGCAGAGTCTTCTTTTTCGTCCCCAAGATCAACCCTAGCGAGCGCCTTCATGGCCTCCTTCTCCTCCTCATCCTCAGCTTTCCTAGCCTCTTCCTCCACCTTGTTCTGCGCCTGAACGAGCTCCACCGTGGTGCTGGTCAAATAATCTCCCAGGTCATTCTGCCCACTATTCCCCCCCTTCTGGGACCCAAACAACAGCATGTTCACTCCGGTCCCGAACGCGACTGTCTCCTCCAGCTCCTTCTGCGCCTCGGCCTTAGCCCGCTTCTTCTCCAAATACTCCTGCTGCCCTGGGTACTCCCACGCGGTGTCTTTCGTCTCGGCGTTCTCGTACCACACTCCGTCCTCTTGCGTCTCGAACCTGGCCCAGCCTTCCGGCAGCACCTCAACCTCCTCCTCCTCCTCTCCCGGCGCCACGTACACGAACGGCTTCTTCCCATGCCTCACCCTTCTTTCGGCCTCAACTCCCGCCACGCAGTCCACCACTCCGTAAAGCACCCCCGCGACTTCGCTCTCGACCCACATTCTGTTTTCCACCCCGGCCACGAGATCGCTCACGATGAGCTGCACCGTCTGTTTCTGCATGTTGGTTAGACTGAAGCCGCCCACCTTGATTCTCCTCTCGACCATCTCCTTGAAGTCAACCTTCTTCTTGTCCCTGGTAAGCTCGAAAGTGTCCTGCCACTTGTCCCTGTACTCGCTCTCGGCCGCCATATGGTGCGACATGTCGTACTCCCACTTCGACTGCCTCGTGTTGCAGCAGTACGCGTTCTTGGTGTGGGGCAGCTTGATGATGCACTTGTAGTGGAACTTCTCCCAGATGTTGCCGCTCTCGTCGCGGACCCGCCGCTGGTCGTTCCTGAAATGGACTCCCGCAATGTTGTTCGCCCGAGCCTGCTCCGCCTGCAAGTTGTTCTTTTCCCTGTCGACTTTCTGCTTCTCTCTCAGCTTCCTCAGCTCGACCTTCTTCTGCTTCCGCTCCTCCTCCTCGCGCTCCTCGCGCGTATCCTCCTCCACAATCGCCAATTTCGCTCGCACGTACATCTCGCCCGGGCCGCAGCAGCATCTCGCGAATGTGCTGAACTCGTCGGCGCTAATCCGCCCGGTGTAGCTCACGGGACTGACCAAGAACAAGTTGATGAACTCGGGGTACCTGATCAACGGCATGACTCCGGACAGTCCCATGCCGATCTTCTTCAACTCCTTGTCGGCCGCCATCGCCCTCAACAGCACTCTCTTCTCGGGTATTCGCTCCTCACCCTTCAACTTGTTGAACAGCTCGACCACCTCGACGGCCTCCCTCGCAGTCTTCTCACGCTGCGCAGTAAGCTTGTCGTTGAACTCCTTGATCTTCGCCTCGTCAGTCTCGTCTCTAACGAACGTGGCCTGAGCTTCCTCCTCGTCTTTAGCAAGCCGCGCCATCGTCTGCGCCAAGCGGTCCTTCTGGCCGCTGAAGCTCAATAACTTGTTTCTGAACCAATTCTCGACCTTGCGGTCCCACACCCGCTTCTTCATCGCAATCTGGTTCTTCTCATGGGTCTCCTTGTTCTTCTCCCTCTGCTTCTTCCGCTTCTTCAGCTCCTTCTTGAGGAACCTGTGGTTCCAAGCCTCGACTTGGTCCTGCGTGAACGGTTTCGGCTTCTCCCTGGGCCGCATCCACGGCTCCGGCTCCCGCTCGAGCGCCAACGCCCGCTCTTCTCTCTTCAGGTGCTTGTCGTGCAGCTCAAGCTTGAACTTGGTCCGTTCGCGCTTCAGGTGCGCGACGAGCTGGTCCGGCGTCCAGCGCTCCGCGTTCTTCCCAACGAGCGCGAACTGCTTCTTGTAGATAACGCAAGCTTGGTCGTAGTCCCACTGCAGCTGCGCCCGCCTGTCTTTCTTCTCCTTGACCTTCGGCGGTCCGAGCAGCACCTTATGTGTCGTCTTCGTCTTGAAGCGTTCGGAAGTGGAGTAGCCGAAGAACACTGGCGTGAGGGAGTGGCACCAGTAGTGCTCCCACTCGTCGAAGAACATCCGCTCGCCGGAGGGCTCAAGGGAGCAGCTGATGATGCTGCTGATGGTCGGGAACGACTGCGTCACATTACTCTGGTTGCGCAGAATCTCGCAGATCCTGAACACGTTCTCGAGCGCGCTCCACTCCTTGTAAGCGGTGACGGTGAGGACCACGTTGCAGCGTAGGTTCATGTCCCGCTTCCCGGCGAGCCGCATGGTGAGCGACCGCTTGTCGTCGCTGGCGCGCGACGACGGGATGCAACCTGTCGCGACCACGCCCTTAGCGAAATCTTCGTCGTCGCCGCTCGTCGCGGTTCCGGCGAGGTGCTTCTGGAGCAGCGTGCGCCGCGCCCTGTTCTTGATGTTCTTGTCGGCCTCTGCAATGAGTGAGGAAGTGAGGTCTTTGTTCAGCGTGCGAGCGCTAGCGGAGTGCTTGGCCTCCGATGTGGTCTCTGACGACTCGTCGCTGACGGACGCCATCCAGCCGAAGTTCTGAGAGAAGGGGGAGATTAGCGGGTAACGGACAAAGAAGTGAAGTGAATGAGGGAAAGAAAGCGAGCCTTACCTTCTCGTTCGCTTCCTTCACGCCCTTGATCGTGTCGCGCTTGCGCTTCACGGGGACGCCCTCCCGTCTCTTGCGAGAGGCGGGGCGACCAGGATCGCCTATGTCGCCGAGCTTGGGATGGGGGCTGATGGGGGGCAGAGTTGGGGTGCTGCTGGGGGAATCGACGGTGTCCTGTTTCTTCTCCTCGCCGGAGGGGGGCGAAGGCGGGGCGGAGAGAGGGCTGTTTTCTTTGACCGTCTTCCTCCTCTTGCTCGATTGTTCCTTCTTCTTCCTCTTCTCTTCCTCGAGTTTCTCGTGCTCAAGCTCGAGCTTCTCGTGGCTGCTCACGAACTCGCCCTTCCTCTTACCAATGATGTACTCGCCGCCGAAGTAGTACCCCTCCTGAATGTTCCGGTTCGTGATCTCGTCGATCGTTATGTGCTTCTTCGAGATGTGCGCCACGTGCGCCAGCTCGTTGATCAAGTCAGTCACGAACTTCTTCCTCATGGAGCTGTTCAGCTTGATGTCCTCCACCTTGGTTGTGGTAGTTTTCCCGTCCTTGTCGGGCTCGGAAGTCACCTTCTTCATGCTCTTAATCTCCACGAAGGCGGGCGGTGCGTGCATCATGAGCGAAATGTCCAACCGGCAAATGTCAACGGGCGCATCCCTCGCCTTCTCCCACGGCTTCTGCTTCCGCTCCTTCTTCGCCGTGTCGTAGATATCGTGCTGCTTGTTATGCGTCCCGGCGTCCTGTGCGTACACGAGCGCGCGAGCGGCGGCGGCCTCGCGCTCCAACTCCTCCTTGGTCTTCTTCCGCTTGAACGGATTCAGCTTAGTGAAGAGGGATTGCTTTTTGGGCACGGTGGCGAAGGAGAGGGTGGTGGTGGCGGGGGGTGGGGGCGCTGTCTTCTTGGAGCTCAAACTGAAGCCGACCTTGGGCAGGTGCAGTTTCGACTTGGACTTTTTCTCCGCTTTGACTTTCTCCTCGTGCTTCTTCCACCTATCGATGACCTCCTCGTCGGACTCGTTCGAGTCGGGTGGCTCGAGGTCCTCGGACTTAACGGACTCGTCGTCGTCGTTCGCGGAACCGATGGACTTCCTGGAGCCGCGCGACCCGCGGCTCTTGCGCCCGAACCTCGAGAGCTTTAAGGAGGAGGAGAGGTCCGCGGGGGCAGCGGAAGGGTCGCCTCCCAGCGCCTCGTCGTTCTTCGCCTTCGCCATCGCCGCGGCCTGAAGCAGCGGGTTCGCGGGCGTCTTTT
>Ga0307985_10001266_pt1 | contig 14399 bp, 16 predicted proteins | sample EllFjometageno80_FD_203155 | JGI IMG/M metagenome (GOLD analysis project Ga0307985, IMG submission 203155) | Marine microbial communities from Ellis Fjord, Antarctic Ocean - #80 | ecosystem: Environmental > Aquatic > Marine > Unclassified | place: Southern Ocean | collected 2014-10-09 | reverse complement strand
CTTCTCTTACAGTGTTATTGGCATCGTGTATAAACCAATGTCTCCTTTGTAGCTTTACACTATAGTCACTGTAGTTTTCAATCGTAATTCGATAGGTAAAAACAAAGTGCATCTGTGTAGGACTTGAATATTCAGGTTGATAATTCGTCTCTACACTGACTTTTACTCCTTCTGTAATAGCAGTAACCATCTTTTAATTGCGTTTTTACTTAAGTGATTTAAAGTTATCAATTAGTTTTAGATATGCTAAACGAGAATTAAAAAACAATGGTTATTAAAATCGGAGGGAAGTGGGATGAATTGATGAAAGAGGAATTTGAAAAACTTTATTTCAAGAGGCTGTCATTATTTATAAACAATGAATATGAAACTCATGAAGTTTATCCTCCTCTAAGTATGTTGTTCAAAGCTTTCGAAAAATGTGATGTTGATGATGTGAAAGTCGTTATTCTGGGCCAAGACCCATATCATGGACTTGGACAAGCAAATGGTCTTTGTTTCTCTGTGGGAGTTGGTATTTCAATTCCGCCATCATTGGTCAATATTTTTAAAGAGATCAATAATGATGTTGGAATTAGCGCCCAGACAAATGGCAATTTGGAAAGCTGGGCAGATCAAGGAGTGCTTTTATTGAATTCAACTTTAACTGTCAGATCGAGCCAAGCTGGTTCACATCAGAAAAAAGGATGGGAAGAATTCACTGATGCTGTGATCCAGAAATTGTCTGAGCGCAAAAGTGGATTGGTTTATTTGTTATGGGGAGCATATGCACAGAAGAAGGGAAATATACTTGATCCAACAAAAAATTTAATTTTGAAGTCAGTGCACCCCTCACCGCTTTCCGCTTATAAAGGATTTTTCGGGAATGGCCATTTTTATAAGACTAACATTTACCTTAAGAATCAAGGTCAGAAGGCAATTGAGTGGTGATGTATAGTGTTATATGTTTATATAACTAACTGCCACTTAGAATTTTATTTAAAATGTGTTGGTTAAATCAATTCAAGATTATTAGCTTTGTTAATTAAATATCAATGCAATACTACTTGTGTTGGTGAATTTAGAAGCTTGTTTAATTAAATAAATTACCTAACAAATGAAAAAATATTATATGGTTTTGGCATTAATGCTGTTCAGTGTTGTTGCCATTGCACAAGGTCAAGAAGAAGAGAATCCATATGAATTTGCGGATCGATCCTATGAGATGGAAGACGTTGAAGTACCAGGATACTTTACAAAACATTGGTTGGGACCAGAGTTTACAATGATGGTTTTTGCATTGAGAGAAGAGTATGTTTACTTCCCTGAAGTAACTCCCACTAATAAGGATCCTTCGTTGGTTACTGAGAAACCTATAATTTATAATTCGGTTAAAAAAATGGATCGTTTTTATAAGAAAGAAATAAAAAAAGGTAGAATGACTGAAGCTGCAGCCAGAGAAAAGCTTAAAAAAATATACGGAATCGTATATTCTTTGAGGTATGCTGAGACTGTAGAACTTGAAAAAATATTTTGGAATACCAAAAAAGAAGCCGATTTAGAGAAACTATTGTTAGAGACAATAGATATGTACTAAACTAAGCTTACAAAATATAAAAGGACTTTTTGAGAAATCAGAAAGTCCTTTTTTTGTTTTAAAGAGATAAAAAATCATCCATTGACAAAACACCTTTTTTCTCAATCACCCATTCCGCCACCAAAAGTGCACCCGTAGCAAACCCTAATCTTGAATGGGCCGTGTGTTTTATTTCAATTTTATCAATAGAAGAATCATAAGAGATGGTGTGAGTGCCTAGGGTAGGATCAATTCTCTCGGACTTAATTTTTAGAGCACCTGGTTCTGATTCGTCACTATTAATCCATTTACTCTTTCTGGTTAAATTATTAATAATTCCTTCAGCCAAAGTAATGGCGGTGCCGCTAGGTGCATCTAATTTGTTAGTATGATGTATCTCAACTATTGAAGGTTCATAGTCATTAAATGAGTCAAGCTGTTTGGCCAACTGCTTATTTAATCTAAAGAATAGATTAACTCCAATGCTGAAATTGGATGCGAAGAAATAGGTGCCCTTTTTATTGTGGCAATAGTCATCTAGTTCCGATTTTTTTTCTTGCCATCCCGTTGTACCTATCACCACCGGGATTTGATTGTCAAGACACCATTTAGCGTTGTCAAATACAGTTTCTGGCTTTGAGAACTCAATAGCTACATCAATGGTTTGACTGTCAATTTTAAAGAGTTCCTTACTGTTTGTCGAGTTTATCTTCCCGATAATTAAATGGCCCTTCTTAAGTGCTAATTCTTCGATGAGTTGCCCCATCTTACCATATCCAAGGAGTAAAATGTTCATCTACCAATCTTGAAAGTGAGCCCTACACCAATATAAGGGGATCCATTTAATAGTACTCCAACCTTAGGTTTTAAATTTAGCGCAAGTTGGTCACTTACATCAAATCCCTTCATATGTGCGTCAATAGTGGCTTCTATTATGTTTAATCCATATATACCGAGCAATGTAATGTACAACACATCACGATTGTTTCTCCAGTAATCAGTTTGCCTTCTAGCGGAGCGCAGTTCATTTTCTTGAGTAGGACTCAGTCCAGTCTCTTCTTCAATAATGAGTAATTCATCTACCGTACCTTTAGCAAGCTCATACTGATCATTGTTAAAGCCAATGAAGTAAATGTTTGTAGCAAAAGCTGCATATATAATTGGAACTTTCCACCAACTGTCATTATATATTTGACCAAGGCCGGGAAGGATGGCTGATTTTCTGGATGCTATCTTAGGGTCGTAATATTTTTCTGGTTTAATAATTTCCACAGTGTCTCCTGAAACTAGAGATCCCTCAATCAAACTCTTTTTATCCCCAATATCTTGCGCACTTAATGAAAGCGAGCAACAAATCAATAAAAAAAAGGCTATTGTTAGTGCCTTGAGCATTTTTACAATTCAATAATCTCTAAAATACGGTTAAGATCTTCGGTAGAGACAAATGGAATTTTAATTTCGCCTCGATATTGACCATCCGCTTTAAGGTTCACTCTTGTTCCAAAATGAGAAGACAGCTTTTGCTGAATTTGTTGCACCTCATATTTACGCTGAGGACTGTCTTGACTTTTCTTGGTCTTTGGTTCATCGTCAATACCCTTAATCAAATCTCGTACCAACTCTTCTACTTTTCTTACAGAAAGGTCTTCCTTGATGATTGATTTATAGATATTTAGTTGTTTATCAATATCATCAATATTGATTATCGCCCTGGCATGGCCCATTGAGATCTTTTTGTCACGTAATCCTGCTTGAATATCTGGTGGTAATTTCAGCAGTCTTAAGTAATTATTTACAGTTGTTCTGTTTTTTCCAACGCGATCACCTAGTTCTTCCTGTTTAAGATCACACTCACTTAGCAGTCTTTGATAACTAAGGGCAATTTCCATGGCATTGAGGTTTTCTCGTTGAATGTTCTCAATGAGGGCCATTTCCAGCATTTGCTGATCGTCCGCTGTTCTAATATAAGCGGGAATAGTTTTAAGGCCAGCAATTTTGGACGCCTGATACCTTCGTTCACCAGCAATAAGTTGAAACTCATTTTCATTGAGTTTTCTTACCGTAATAGGCTGAATAATGCCTTGAACTTTTATTGATTCCGATAGCTCTTCCAATGCTGGCCTATCAAAATCCGTCCTAGGCTGAAATGGGTTAACTTGAATTTGATCTAAAGAAATTTCAGACATTGCGCCAGAATTTGGTGCAGAAGAAAATCCGCCTGGTATAATTGTATCAGAGTCTTCCAATAGGGCTCCAAGCCCTCTACCCAATGCGTTTTTTCTGGAAGTTTTTGCCGCCATTATAATTTGTTAATCTTTAACTTTTCAGATACTTCTTTTGCTAAATTCAGATAAGCTAATGCTCCTCTGCTGTCGGCGTCATGCACAATTGCTGGGACACCAAAACTAGGAGACTCACCCAGTCTAACATTTCTTGGAATTATAGTCTCAAAAACCATTTGTTTGAAATGTGTTTGAACTTCTTCTACCACTTGATTTGATAAACGAAGGCGGACGTCATACATTGTCAAAAGTATTCCTTCAATTTCTAATCCAGAATTCAATCGCTTTTGAATAATGGTAATCGTGTTCAATAGTTTGCCAAGACCTTCCAACGCAAAGTATTCACATTGTACTGGAATAATCACTGAGTCAGAAGCAGTCAAAGAGTTGATGGTTATTAATCCTAAAGAAGGAGCGCAATCAATAAGAATGAAGTCAAATTCATCTTTAACTTGGGCAAGTACTTCTTTCATTTTTTCCTCTCTTTTAGAAAGGTTAACCATTTCAATTTCAGCACCAACCAAGTTGATGTGTGAAGGAAGTAATTTTAGATAATTAACATCTGTTGCGACTATGCAGTCGGCTATGACTGCCTTATTAACCATGCATTCATAGATGCTATTTTTAATTTCTTTAGGGTTATGACCTAAACCAGAAGTAGTATTGGCTTGCGGATCGGCATCTACCACTAATGTTTTAAACTCCATCACAGCTAAACTTGCCGCAAGATTCATTGCCGTAGTAGTCTTGCCTACTCCTCCTTTTTGGTTTGCTATGGCTATTATTTTGCCCATTTATAATTTTTATAAAGAGATTTCTTGTTCGATTTCAGGTAAAAAAAGTGTGATATCATTGTTTGAAGCTGCTCTTTTAGCTGCCTCATGGTCAATTTCTACGTATGGGAAGGTATCAAAATGCACCCCAATTAATTTATCCGTTTTTACCATTTCGCAGGCTTTTAAAGCGTCATCAACTCCCATTGTAAAATTATCACCAATAGGCATAATTGCAAAATCCAAGTCGAATTCTTCACCTATTAGTTCCATGTCTTTTGTTAAAGCAGTATCTCCTGCATAATAAAATACCCCTTCCGTATTAGAGATTATGATCCCGACAGGAATACCACCATAACTTCCGTCAGGCATTGAACTTGAATGAATGGCATTGACCATTTTTAATGCGCCAAAATCAAATTGCCATTTTCCACCGGTATTCATTGGATGCCCTCGTTCCAGTCCTTTATTTCCAAACCAATTAATTACTTCATAATTCGAGATAATCGTAGCATTAGAATTCTTGTAGATTAATTCGACATCTGCAACGTGATCCTCATGACCATGGCTTAATATTATATAGTCAGGTTTAATAGCATTAACATCTACTTTGGCAGCCAGTTCATTTGGCGTAATGAATGGGTCAAAAAGCAAGGATTTCCCCATCGTTTCAATCATAAAGCAGGCATGACCGAAAAAAGTAAATTTCATAAACTATTAGGGATTAAAAGACAAAAGTACTGTCAACAAATATAGAATTTTAATCGGAGATTTAATCAATTTAAAAAGATGATAAGCCTTCTACGAATTCAATGATTTCAACTTCATTTTATTCCATTCTAAATGAAAAAAGAGGAGCTTTTTGGGCTCCTCTCTAATATTTTATAGTGAATTGTTGAGGCTAGCGCTTCTTCTTTTGTTGCTCTTTTTTCTTTTGAGCTTCCTTACTGGCTTTCATCGCATCATCTAGTCGTTGTTGGAACTTAGATTTTTTCTTATTGACGTTATTCTTTTTGTTTTCCTGTAGTTGTTCATGAATTTTATCCTCATTAACAAATCTTCTAATTAGCGCTTGCTGACCAAATGTCACAATGTTTGATAGGAAGTAGTAAAAACTCAAGCCAGAAGCATAAGAGTTCAAAACAAACATGAAAATCACTGGCATTACATAACCAATCGTTTTCATAGGTCCTTGTACGGTACTCACTTGATTATTAGACCATGTATAGAGAATAGAGGACAATGTCATTAATAAAGTAAACCCACTCACGTGAGCCCCATAAAATGGGATTGTAAAAGGCAACTTAAATAGAACGTCATAGGTAGAGAGGTCGGTAGCCCATAAAAAGGATTCTCCTCTTAACTCTATTGCATTAGGGAAGAAAAAGAACATGGCAAACAAAATCGGCATTTGAAGCACCATTGGTATACATCCGCTTAATGGATTTACACCAACCTGCCTGTAAAGCTTCATCTGCTCTTGCTGCATTTTTTGTGCATCGTCACCAATTTTTTCCTTTAATACATCCAGCTCAGGTTTCATGGCTTTCATTTTAGCCATAGATAAATATGATTTTCTTGTAAGTGGGAAAAGCACCAATTTTATCAAGAATACCATGATAATGATTATCATTCCATAGCTAGATATGTACTTCTCGAGGAAAGACATGAGCTCTATGAGGATGTATTTGTTCACCCAACTCACCATTACATAGCCCAGGTATAAGTTGTCCTCGTAAGATGGCGCAACCTTTTTAAGCACTTTGTACTTATTTGGGCCAAAATAGTAACGGAATTTTCCGCCAGCATATAAATCTGTCAGTGGAATAGACAAGTTCATAGCAGTGTTTTTTACGATAGTGGTATCGTTCAAAGGAACATCTGAATTGAATAATCCTCCATTAAAACCACGATCTGCAATAATTCCAACATTGAAGAATTTTTGACTAAAACTTGCCCATTTAATTCCTTCAGGAACTTGCTCTTGCAAAACGTCCTTACTTATTGCTTTTAAGTTGTCAGAATCTTCTGATACGGTGTACCATCTAATTGTGTTTTTATTCCTAGAGTCATCAAGATTCATCTCAAGCCTTTTCATCTTGTTAGTCCAAGATAATGTTGCTTGTTCGCCAATTATTGTATTCTTAAGCCCATTAATCCTCAATTCATAGAGAACTTGATAACCGTCACCAGGGATCTTATAAATGTGTTCAATGGAATTATTGTCACTAGTTCGGAGCGTAAATGTTAGCATAGTTGTGTCACCTTTTGTAACCGTCTTACTCCTTCCGCTTGTAGTATAATATAATTCAGAAAGATTGACGTTTCCATTGTCTGTTTGGAAGGATATGCTCTGCTGGCTATTCTCTTCATCAAATAGATAAAGCGGTTTTTTATCGTAAGTAAGGTATTCTTTTAACTCAACTGATTTAATATTACCACCTCTGGTGTTGAATGAAAATTTTGCGTTTTCATTTTCAATTATAATCTGTTTTTCTTCGCCTTGCGCACCACTAGAAAAAACACCGAACTGCTTTTCTAATTCAGAATTCGTTGGTTGTTGTATCTCTGGGGTTCCCAGTGTCTGTCCAACGTTTACTTCTTTGAGTTCTGTTGGTGCTTGTTGTTGAGGCTGTGTCGATAGCTCCGTATTTACCGGCTCAGTAATCTCATCTGCTGGTGGTTTGAAAAACACAGCATATGCAATAAGGAGTGCAGCAATTAATACTAGGCCTGTAACCTGATTCTTATCCATCTTCTCGAAAATTCTTAATTTTTCTTATTCTTAACAGTGGCTTTAATAAAGCTCATAAACATAGGGTGGGGATTCATCACAGTGCTTTTTAATTCTGGATGGAACTGCGAAGCTACAAAATAGGGATGATCTTCCAATTCAATAATTTCAACAAGTTTAGTATTAGGGTTTGTACCAACGGCTTTCATCCCAGCATCCTCGAATTGTTGCAAATATAAGTTATTGAATTCATAACGGTGCCTATGACGTTCTTCTATTAAAGTCTTATTATAAGCTGAATATACTTTTGTTCCCTTTTTAATTTCACATTTATAAGAACCAAGCCTCATAGTACCTCCCATGTTCTCGATGCTTTTCTGGGCTTCCATCAAATCTATAACTGGATGAGGACTGTCAGGGTTAAGTTCTGCAGATGCTGTCCCTTCAAGGCCTAATACGTTTCTTGCGAACTCGACTACAGCACATTGCATTCCAAGGCAAATTCCAAAGAATGGGATGTTATTTTGTCGAACGTATTGAATCGCAATTATTTTACCTTCAATTCCTCTTTCACCAAAACCGGGAGCAACAAGGACACCATCTAAATCTTTTAGAGATCTTTTAACGGATTTTTCATTAATTGACTCGGATGAAATCCATACTATATTCACTTTTGTTTCTAAAGCAGCTCCTGCATGTATAAACGACTCTACAATTGATTTGTAAGCATCAGGTAATTCAACATATTTCCCGACAAGTCCTATATTAACCTCATTTGTTGGGTTTTTAAGCCTCCCTAAAAACGATTTCCATTCATCAATTTGAGGTTGCACCTTGTTAGACAGTTTAAGCTTCGATAGTACACGTTCATCTAGCTTTTCTTTTCTCATTAACAACGGTACTTCATATATCGTACTTGCATCCAAAGCTTCGATAACTGAGTTCAATTGAACATTACAGAAGAGAGCAATCTTTTTACGGATGTCAATAGGCAATGATTTTTCTGAACGACAAACTAAAATATCCGGTTGTATTCCTGCCTCAAGCAATTGCTTTACTGAGTGTTGGGTTGGCTTAGTTTTTAGTTCTTTAGCCGCCTTTAGGTAGGGGACTAAAGTCAAATGAATTACCAAAACGTTTTGCTCACCTACATCCCATTTGACTTGGCGCACGGCTTCAATAAATGGTAGTGACTCGATGTCACCAACACAACCACCGATTTCGGTAATCACAACATCATAGTCCCCTGTCTCACCAAGTTTGAAGAAATTTCTTTTGATTTCATCAGTTATATGAGGAACTACTTGTACCGTTTTACCTAGGTAATCGCCCTTTCTTTCTTTGGTAATGACATTATTATAAATTCTTCCTGTTGTTACGTTATTCGCTTGTGAGGTTTTGATGTTTAGGAATCGTTCATAATGACCAAGGTCTAAGTCAGTTTCAGCTCCATCATCGGTTACATAGCATTCGCCATGTTCGTATGGATTTAATGTTCCTGGATCTATATTAATATAAGGATCGAATTTCTGAATTGTCACGCGAAGACCCCTTGCTTGAAGAAGGTTGCCCAAAGAAGCGGCAATGATTCCTTTGCCTAAGGAAGATGTTACCCCACCGGTAACAAAAATGTATTTTGCTGATGCCATAAGTATGATTAAAGAGAGAGTAACTTATGGGGTATAAAGCTAATATATTTCAGATGAAAAAGGGTGTTGACACAAAAGTTTAAACACAGATATTAATCATGAAGTTTTTGACTCACCAGTTTTCCTAATTATCTTTGCCCGCTTGTCGGAAAAATGCAATATGAATCTAGGTGTACATTTAACAAATCCAATATTTAAAACAGTCGCTGATGCTGCCCAAACCTTAGGTTTTGAGGTATATGTTGTTGGCGGATATGTTAGAGATATTCTCTTAGAAAGAAAATCGAAGGATGTTGATTTTGTCTGTGTTGGATCTGGTATTGAATTAGCAGAAAAAGTGGCTAAAGCACTAGGACCAAATGTTCATGTCACTGTTTTTAAATCCTTTGGTACTGCAATGATCAAAACCGACAATTTGGAATTGGAATTTGTTGGGGCTAGAAAAGAATCATATCAAAGAAATTCAAGAAAACCAATTGTTGAAGACGGATCGTTAGAAGACGATCAAAATAGGAGAGACTTTACCATCAACGCACTGGCGATTAACCTTAATGAATCAAAATTTGGCGAATTAATTGACCCTTTTAATGGTGTTAAAGATTTAAAGCGTAAGATAATTCGTACTCCCTTGGATCCTGAAGTCACATTTTCAGACGATCCGCTCCGTATGATGCGCGCATTAAGATTTGCAGCCCAGCTGAAATTTGATATTGAGGCAGACACTTTCAATGCTATTATGAGTATGACTGATCGGATGGAGATTGTTTCTGATGAGAGGATAATAGTTGAGCTAAATAAAATGGTGATGTCTGATAAACCATCTTATGGCTTGAAGCTATTCTTTTTCTCTGGACTCATGCACAAGATATTTCCAGAGTTAGTGGCGCTACAAGGAGTCGAATCGATTGATGATAAATCCCACAAAGATAATTTTTACCATACCCTGCAGGTGCTGGATAATATATCCATTCATACACAAGACCTTTGGCTGCGTTGGGCAGCGATACTTCACGATATAGCCAAACCTGCCACTAAAAGGTTCAATAAAAAAGTAGGCTGGACTTTTCACGGGCATGAGGATAAAGGTGCGCGCATGGTACCTAAGATATTCCGAAGGTTAAAGTTACCCATGAATGATCATATGCGTTTCGTTCAAAAGCTTGTGAAATTACATTTAAGACCGATTGCGTTAGTAAAGGTGGATATTACTGATTCTGCGGTTAGACGGCTGTTATTTGAAGCTGGAGAAGATACGGAGGCACTAATGACATTGTGCCGAGCTGATATAACTTCAAAAAATGACAATAAAGTAAAAAGGTACTTACAGAATTTTGATAAGGTAGAAAGAAGAATGGCGGAGGTGGAAGAAAATGATAAAATTCGTAACTTTCAGCCCGTAATTACTGGAGAAATAATTATGGATACCTTTGATTTAACTCCAGGAAAGGAAATTGGGGAAATTAAGGAAGCACTTAAAGAAGCAGTGCTTGAAGGTAAAATCCGAAATGAAATCAGCGAAGCAATGGATTTCATGTTGAAATTAGGTAGGGATAAAGGATTGACAATTGTTAGAAGTAAAAAAATAACTAAAGAATAATGAGAAGAATCAAGTTTTTGATGTTGGGTATGGTATTGTTCGCCAGTTCAGGTTTGATGGCGCAAGACAGTACTTTCTTTGCCAATGAATATACTAAGAGTATGGCCGTGTTAAGGAAAGCGCAGACCTTTAATGATACTGATATGGAAAAGAGGGCATTGTTTGATTTACTTGTTTTAAATGAAAGTGATACAACGGTATTGCAAGGTTTGGCAAGTATGTATTACAATAAAGCCAATTACACTTCTTCCGTTTTGGTGGGCCTCGATTACTTGAAGCGTTACCCTGGGAATAAATCTGCGCTTGAAATATGTGCCTATGGGTATGAAAAATTGAGGATATTTGATAAAGCTATTCAGTATTATCAAGATTTTTATTTTCGAGATGACAATGTTTTCGTACTGTATCAAATCGCATATTTACAATATAGAATAGCTAGGTACGATGAGTCTGTGGTGAACATTCTTGCTTTGCTAAACAAGGCTGATCCAAAAGCTACATTGGAGCTTACAGGGGCTAACAACGTGCTACAAGAAGTGTCGTTTGAAGCTGCCTTATATAATTTAAGAGGTTTAATTGAAGCAGATAAAGGAAACAATTCTGAGGCTAGAGGGTTTTTTGAACAAGCTCTAAAAGTTAGTCCAGATTTTGAAGCAGCCTTGCTAAGCTTGAAGGAACTTGATAATTGAATAGTTTTTGTTTGACTGAATTCAAAAAGCACCCTAGAAATAGGGTGCTTTTTTATTATATTGGAATTACTGCAACCTTCTCTTTTGTGTGTGGTCTTTAAGATGGATTTGCAAAACACTGTACCGAAATATCAAAACCTCTACCAAGATATTATTGATAAATGTCTTGATGGAAGCCGCAATGCTCAGTATGAATTATACAAGCTTTATTCAAAGGCGATGTATAATGTAGCTGTGAGGATTACGAATGATGAAATGGAAGCGGAAGATGTTTTACAAGATTCGTTTGTTAGTGTATTTCGAAATTTAAGCTCCTATAAAGGAACAGCGTCTTTTGGTAGTTGGTTAAAACGAATTGTGGTTAACAATGCAATCAATTTAGTTAAGAAAAGAAAAATTGATTTCGAATCCGTTGATGACTATGGAGAGTTCGATGATCGATTTGAATCGGACCAAGTTGTTGAAAATCGATATGATTTGGCAAACGTTAAAAGTGGGATCGAACAATTACCCGAGGGGTATAAAATGGTTTTAACACTTTATTTGTTAGAAGGGTACGACCATAAAGAAATAGGAGAAATTTTGAACATAACTGAGTCTACGTCAAAATCTCAGTTCAATCGCTCCAAAAAGAAATTAAGAGAGATATTAAAAGATCAGTTGCAAGATGCAGGATAGATTAGAAGATTTTATAAAAGAAAATAGAGGTCAGTTCGATGAATTAGAGCCTAGACATTCTGTTTGGGAAAAAATTGATGTTGAGCTCACTGACGGTAAGGTTAAAAGTATTAACCTAACTATGTGGCTTTGGAAAGTGGCTGTAGTTATTTTGATAGGAGCAGTGGCTTTTTTATTGGTTGATAGGTATACATTCAAAGAACAACAAATAGCAGCTGTAACAACTGTTGAAGAATTCAACGAGTTAGAAACATTTTATACATCACTGATATCTAAAAAAGAACTTAGGGTTGAAGACGCAACGTCTTCCGATGATTTTTTTACTTTTTTGGCAACTGATATCGAGGAAATTGATGCAATTTATATTGAATTGAAGACGACTTTTGAAAAAGACTTGGAAACACCAGCTGTTTTAGATGCGCTTGTTCATTTGTTAAGGCAAAAACTTCATCTGATAAGTTCACAACTTGATGTGCTGAACGAAATAAAGACAAATGATAATGAAGTTGATTTGATGGATGAGGGAATAAGTTCTCTTTAATTAAGCCTCGTCTCTACTTTTTGAATCTTTTATTACTCCACCTTCACATTTGAGGGTGCGTCTAGGATAATTATTAATTAATCCATAATCATGACTGGCCATTAAAATGGCTGTGCCACTTTTGTTGATTTCCATGAACGTCTTAAATATTCCATCTGAGACTTCTGGGTCAAGATTACCAGTTGGCTCATCGGCAATTAGTAAAAGCGGTTCATTGACTAAAGCCCTTGCAATAACTACACGCTGCTGCTCACCACCAGATAACTGGTGAGGCATTTTATTAGAAATGGCGCCTAAACCCACGCGCATAAGCACTTCAGACATGCGTGTCTTCATTTTTGATTTATCCTTCCAGCCTGTCGCTTTCATCACAAAATAGAGGTTTTCAGCTACTGAACGATCTCCAAAAAGTTGAAAATCCTGAAAAATGATACCTAATTTCCTTCTTAACTGAGGGATTTCTTTAGCAGTTATTTTACTTAGATCGTAATTTGCTAATCTAATATTACCCATCCTGAGCGGGAGGTCACAATAAAGGGTTTTGAGTAAAGAACTCTTCCCACTGCCAGTTCTCCCAACGATATAAATAAACTCACCTTTCTCAATTTTAAGAGAGACGTCATTTAAAACCGTTTTATCTTCCTGGAAAATGGAAGCATTTTCTATGGTTACGATGGGCTCAGATGAGAATGGCATAGGCTATATTTCGAGTTTCTGTAATTTACCAAAAGGCAATTCATTTATTACATGCTGTAACGCAACTTCTTTGCCTTCTAGTCCATATCGCTCTAATTTTTTTAGAGGTCTATCTGGTCTAAAATAAGCAATGAGCACAAAATTCTCATCTCTTAATTGAATATAATTGGGGATTTTAGCTTTGCCCTTTACTTTAATAATATATAATGGCGCATTGGATTTTGCGCCATTTGAAGGATGCTTTTTTTGAATTTCCTTATCCATTTACTTTAGCATGGTCAGCAAGAAATTGTGCCAAACCTTGATCTGTTAATGGGTGGTTCGCTAAGCCTGTAATGACTTTCAGTGGGCAAGTAACTACATCTGCACCAATTTCGGCACATTGAATTAAGTGCATTGTGTGACGAATCGAAGCCGCAAGTACTTCAGTTCCATAACCATAGTTTTCATAAATTCCGACAATCTGATCAATCAAATCAAGTCCGTCAAATGCAATGTCATCAAGTCTTCCGATAAATGGAGATACGTAAGATGCTCCCGCTTTAGCTGCTAGCAATGCTTGTCCAGCTGAAAAAACTAATGTACAATTGGTTCGAATGCCTTCGTTAGTGAAATGCTTTATCGCCTTGATACCCTCTCTGATCATAGGCACTTTAACCACGATTTTATCATCGATTTTAGCCAATTCCTTTCCTTCAGCTACCATGCCTGCGAAATCTGTAGAAATTACTTCAGCACTTACGTTGTTATCAACAATGTCGCAAATGGCTTTATAATGCGCTTTTACATTTGCATCACCAGAAATGCCTTCTTTGGCCATTAGTGAAGGGTTAGTGGTCACTCCGTCCAATATTCCAAGGTCGTAGGCTTCGCGGATGTCATCAAGGTTTGCAGTGTCGATAAAGAATTTCATTCGATTGGTTTTAGGGTTAAATTTAAATACAAATCTAAGACTTTTGGCGAATACACTTTGCTCAGATCCAAGATAAAGTCTTGTGTAGGAAAAACTTAATCTGTCGGACCTATGTGAACCTTTTATTCTTAACGTTGAAAACGTAAAAATTTTATTCAATCGCTGAATATTTTAATTAAATCTCATCAAAGCTTATGTAGACACTTTTGATTACACTTTCTAAAAAATTAAATTCCTTTCAAGAGGCGGACATCAATTCAGCATCAGTGGGTTTTGTACAACCTGGTGACTA
>Ga0307985_10001265_pt1 | contig 14403 bp, 13 predicted proteins | sample EllFjometageno80_FD_203155 | JGI IMG/M metagenome (GOLD analysis project Ga0307985, IMG submission 203155) | Marine microbial communities from Ellis Fjord, Antarctic Ocean - #80 | ecosystem: Environmental > Aquatic > Marine > Unclassified | place: Southern Ocean | collected 2014-10-09 | reverse complement strand
TAATCGCCTACGCGGATTCGGTAGCTCTGTTCACTGCCACTTAACTTTGTGGAACCAGGTGGAAATGGATTTATTGCCAGCGATTCAACTACGGCGATCACACGCAGGATTTCCTTCGAGGGAATCTTCCTCAGGTCTTTCTTGGTCGAGCGACGCCACTCAATCTGATAGGAGTCCATCGCGCTTTAACTCCTCCAGAAACTGTTCATGAGGAACAGTTGGTTCTTTGCGACGTTCCGCTACCGCTGCAAGATCATGGAGGTCCTCCAACAGGTGCTCATATTCCGCGATCGGTAGCAGGACAGCGGTTCGCTTACCAGTCTCGTCCGTGACGAATTGCGTGTTTGGGCTCATGATTAATGAGTTCTGTCAAAAGAGACGGAAAATGTCGAGAGCGGCGAAAGAGGTAGTGGGTAGGGGCCGACCTCCAAGCGGCCCTCCCGGAGGTCGAACCCAACCAAGTCTATTTTAGAATTCAAGGGTAGGGGCGGTTACGTGTCCGCCATAGCCTTCATGCGAAGGCTGGATCCCTAACTGCCCTTCGGCAAACATAGTGCCATTCTCAAGGGCGGTTAAGGATAACCGCCCCTACCTTTTTCCTATCGAACCAAATATTCATCCCGCTCTGCGGAATTTATATTCGGCTACTACTTCCGATCTCACTGATACCGCATGCTGCGGCCGAGGTAGTTAAGCATCCATATTTCTTTCCACACGCGATAACGACCGGCCTGGGTGATCTTGCCGAATTCATCACGCTCTGAATGCGGGTTGAGAAACCCGAGCTGCGTATTCAAGTGATCGAGCTCGTGTTGCTGCGCGTTAAGATCAGCCACCGGATCGGAATCAAAAGCGACCAGAGCTTCGCCAGTAATGCGCTTCTGGTGGCGACTCAACAGGCCCTGCAAGCCTCGGCGCCAAGGATGGCGCTCGACCATCCAATTCTCCGGATAAAAGCCGGCAAACGGAATGTAGAAATTATCCGTCACGTAGTGCGTGCCATCAGCCGCGATCGAAATCAGAGTATAACACACTGAGACCATCCCGGTCGCCGAGGGAAGAAAAGTAACCTGCACCCGCACGCGAGCTTCCGCATCTTGATAAACTGAGCCGCGCAAGAAAATCCCTCCACCAATCTCAGCTTTCACCGCCTGCACTTGTTTGAAACCTTGCCCACGTAGCCATTCGCGCACTTTCAGCAATCGCGGATGAGTAGGCCATTCCTCACCGCTCGCATTAGCCACATAGCGTGGAAAAAGAGGGAGTGAGCTTACGCTGAGCGCTTGAATACCAAGCCAGTTGTAGAGTGTTTCGCCGAGAAACCACACCAACAGAAAAACCACGCTGAGCACCCAGAACGGACGGTTGATCAAGTCGAAATCCACACACATGTGTGCAACGCCAGTGCCAAAAACGATCCACCGAAGCCAACGCACAAAAATCGCAATCACAGGAGAACCCAAACGCTGATTCACCTGCACCAAAACAATGGAGCAAATAATGGCAGCAAGAATGAAATAAGAGGATTCCATAGTAATAATGACGAACAGACGAGGGAGTTGGTGTCGCCGAAGACGACACGTTCCCAACTGGGTTGTGAGTAACGAGGCGCAATAAATGCGCAGAATCGATTAGCTCAAGCGCACGGGCATGACGACGCAGATGAAGCTCTCAAGAGTCTTAATCACGCCGGGGCTCACGTCATCCTTCACTTCAAGAAATACTTCGTCCTTGTTCAGGGCACGGAGCGGATCGATCACGAATTGCGGATTAAACGCTACTTGTAGATCCGGGCCAGTGTAACCGATGGCCATCGATTCGTGAGCTTCACCGAAGTCGGGGCTCTGGGCAGTGATTTCGAGAAGATTGGTGGTGAGCTTTAACTTCACCGAATTCGCCTTTTCGCTGCAGACCAAGGCGGCGCGATGCACGCATTGGAGGAGGAGTTCGCGCTCGAGCTTAATCCGTTGATGCGTCTCTTTGGGAATAACTTGTTGATAATTTGGATAATTCCCTTCCACCACTTTCGAGTAGAGGTAGATGCTATCGACCAGACCACTGTCATCGTTGTCCGATGCGATTTGGAAAGCGGCCCGACGTTCGTTGAAGTTAATCTTCAATTTCTCGCCCTTATCCAGCAATCGTAGCAGTTCGCTCACGGTTTTGGCTGGCAGAATAATCGCTCCTGCACTCTCAGCGGGCACATCCATCTCTTTAGAAATATGTGCGAGACGACGGCCATCCGTGGCGACCAGTGTAAGTTTTCCTTCACCGAAACTGAAATACACGCCGTTGAGAATGTAGCGCGTTTCATCATTCGATTGCGCATAGGCGACACTCTTGAGCATCTCGGTAAGTTCACCTTGTTCGAGGGTATATGACTTTTCGTCACCAAATTCTGGGAGTGGGGGAAAGTCTTCCTTGCCGATGCCCATGATTTTGAAGTTAGAGCCTCCAGATGTGAGTTTCACTTGATGTTTAGCTGAACCATCCACAGAAACGTCCACATTGGGCAATTCACGCACGATACCAGCCAAACGTTTGACTGGGAGGGTGACAGACCCTGCTTCCTTAACATCGGCCTTAATTTGGCAACGAATGCCCAAATCCAGATTAGTCGTGGTCAGGAAGATATGATCCTTCTCCGCTTCGATCAGCACATTGCTGAGAATCGGCATGGTGGCTTTTGAGCCGACGACGTTAAGAACTTGGGATAGGCCGTTGGCGAAATGATCGCGATTAATTTTGAATTTCATGGGATGCGAAGGCTCAGGGCAGACGGTAAATTGAAGAAACTAACAAAGTTTAAAAGAATAGATCCTTAAAGAGTTAATCTATCAGTATTCATATAGGCGGGGTAAAAGACTAGTAACAAGGCTCTTTCCCTCGGTAAACGCACCTTTTTAGAATGTGAAAAACTTTCGATAACTGAAGAATAAGAGAGAGGTTATTCACAGGCTTCAAGTTGTTGGTGTGTTTTGCCGAAGTTGTTCACACGAAATTCGATTTCGAGCGTTCTGCGCGGCGCATTTTAGTGTGTTGAAAGAGCCCATAGAAAATGTAACCGAGGGTGAGACAGAGCATGGCGATTTCCTTCAACACGATGATCAGGCCGATCAACACGAGGAATAGAATAAAATGCCCCATTTGGGTTGTGGTTTGCAGGTCTATTTTCTTCCCGCTCGGATAACGGATCTTACTCACCATCAAAAATGCTATTAAGAGCATCAGAAAAGGGAGAGTTAAAGCCCAGCGGTCGAATGACTTATCTGATTCAACCAGTTGCACGAGGAAGAACACGAGTGCCGCCACCGTGCCTGCTGCTGCCGGGACAGGTAGTCCGACGAAGTCTTTGGATGTGTCCTGGTCGTCCCGATAGAGCAGGGGATTTGTGATCACGTTGTAGCGGGCTAAACGCATCGCCGCGCATAAAAGATACACAAAACCGACAAACCAACCGACGTTGCGAAACCACATGATGCCCTGAGTAGGCGAAATGATGAAAAAGAACATCAAGAGGGCCGGCGCGATTCCGAAGGAAATGACATCCGCGAGCGAATCAAATTCCGCACCAAAGAGAGATTCACGTCCGCCCATGCGCGCTAAACGACCGTCGAGCGTGTCAAAAGCGGCCGCTCCCAAGATAAACCACACCGCCATGCGATAATGGTCGGTCGGGGAACCGTCGAGATATTCGCCATCGAGAGAAGTTTCGGCGAGGCGTGCCTGAATACAGTTGATTACCGCCATGAAGCCGCAGAACAGATTTCCCGCTGTCATCAAGTTCGGCAGGAAGTAGATCCTACTCGCCCGGGCGACGTGGTAAGGGTTTTGCGGATCGGATCGATCAGGCGGCGGGTTTTTTTGATCGGCCATAGGTTTACTTCTTGGTCAGACTTTCGAGGTATTTCCAGAATTTGGAATGTTGTTCGACGAGTTGCTGTTCACTCACGGGAAGTTTGTTGCGCAGCAGAAAATCTTCCAGCGAATTACGGTGGAGAATGTAGTGTGTGTAGAGCTCCGAATCATCCTTCACCTCAAAATAAAATCGGTAATCGCCCGCTCTCAGCCGATAGAAAACGTGTCCACCGCGATTAAAGCGACCAAGGGGTTCGCGCGGATGTTTGAGGTCATCAGATTTCAGATTGCTAATCGGCTCGATGACATCGAGCTGCAGCAATTGATCGAGCTGGTTTAGCTCGTGCAGGCTTTGCTCTGAAAAGGTAACTTGATACATGAGAGGAAGGGAAGGTTTAAGAAAGTGATGTAACCGTGAAAGATCGTGGGCGTCTTGGTTAGGTAGGCAATAACCCTCAACTCTATTACCGTGAAAAAGTCTGATTTAACGACCCTACTTACCGCCGCAACGCTATTCCTATCGTTCGGTGTGCTCAACGCGACAGCCCAGAATGACAATCGGGATGCCGCCAAACACAATCTCTCGCCGGAACGCCGCGCTGAGATGATGAAAAAAGCTGACCTCAATGGAGATGGTCAACTTGACGATTCCGAACGCGATACCATGAAAAAGCATCGTCGCGATAATAGGTCTCAACACCCTCGTTTCCTCAAACTCGCCGATACCGATCGCGACGGAGAGATCAGCGATGAGGAATTTGCCATCGCTCAAAAGAAAGTTCAGAAAATGAGTGACCATCGCCGCGGTGGCAAAGAGGCCCGCCGCCTCTTTCGTGTTTCCATTCCGCGCAGGGTGCGCACAGTTAATCTATGTCAGTTACACTTTCGGATATTCGGGCCGCCCGCCGCCGTATCAACAGTGGGATCATCACCTCGCCTTGTTTGGAATCGATCCCCTTGTCTGAAATCACGGGAGCTCGTATCGTCTGCAAATACGATAATGCGCAACGCACCGGATCGTTTAAGGAACGAGGCGCTCGCAATGCTCTACTCAGATTATCTGCCGCGCAAAAAAAACGCGGAGTGATCGCAGCCAGTGCGGGTAATCATGCGCTCGGCCTCGCCTATCATGGCAAGTTGCTCGGGATACTCGTCACGGTGGTGATGCCCGATTATGCACCGCTCATTAAGATCACGACGAGCCAACGACTCGGTGCCAAAGTAATCGTGAAAGGAAGAGACTTCGTGGAGGCGCGAGCTTTGGCCGATGAACTTTCCATCAAACACGATTACACCTACATTCACGGATTCGATCACGACGACATCATCGCTGGCCAGGGCACGATGGGATTGGAAATTCTCGAGCAAGTGCCCGATGTGGATGCGATTGTTTGTCCGATTGGCGGCGGCGGTTTGATCGCAGGATTGTCGCTCGCGGTGAAATCTGTGCGCCCCAAAGTGCGAATCATCGGTGTCGAGAGTAAGGCCACTGGTAACTATGCCGCCGCGATCAAAGCCGGTCACCCAGTCTTACAACCACGCCGTCCCACCCTCTGTGATGGACTCGCGACTCTCACGGTTGGTGCCAATGCATTTTCGATCGCCCGCAAGCACGTGGACGAAGTCGTCAGTGTGAGCGAAGATTCGATCGCGCTCGCGATTCTGCGGATGGTCGAGTTGGAAAAAACCGTTGTGGAGGGAGCCGCGGCCACGCCACTCGCTGCGATGATGTCGGGAAAGCTTCCCCGTCTTGCGGGTAAGAAAGTAGTGCTTACGGTGTGTGGGGGAAATATTGATCCGGCCGTGCTCAGTCGAATCATTGAAGGTGGTCTGGTCAGCGACGGCCGCCTCACAAGATTCCACGCGCGGATCAGTGATCGGCCGGGTGGCCTTGCGCGACTCACGAAGATCATCGCCGATTGCGGTGCGAGCGTGAAAGATATTGCGCACGATCGTGCCTTTAGCGGTCCCGATGTTTCCGCGGTGCAAGTCGTCTGCACCGTCGAAACCCGCGATAGCAAACACATCAACGCCCTCCACCGCGAATTGAAGAAGAATGGATTCCCCGTTGAAGTCGCTAAGTAGCCTCCTTTGTTTAATCGGCCTATTAATATTGGCCGGTTGCCAAACCACTCCGCCGCCTACGCCGGAAAAACCTGCGCGCACGGATGATGTGATCCTGGTCGATGGACGCTCATTTCACACCGGCACTCGTATTGTTCTCTGGAATGAAAAATGCGGCTACAACGCCTACAAATTTAAGCCCACAAAACTCGCGGGTAAGGCGAATCACGGTGCACGCCGAATTCCTTCAACCGAAACGAAAGACGTTTGGATCGAGCGCGAGCAACCATGGGATTTGCCGGCGCTGCAAGATTACGTGGATCAGTTTGTTTTGCACTACGATAGCGAGGGATTCAGCCGTCGTTGTTTCGATGTTTTGCAACGTCGAGGCCTGAGCGCGCATTTCCTGTTGGATCTCGATGGAACGATTTACCAAACGCTTGATCTGCGAGAGCGTGCTTATCATGCGGGACCGGCGAACAGTCGTTCCATCGGAATCGAAATCGCAAATGTAGGGGCCTATGGTCTCGAAGAAAAAAACGAATGGGACGATTGGATTTCACCGGATGAAAATGGAAACCCAGTCGTTAAAATTCCGGAAGCTCTCAGTGATCCGAAATTGCGCAGTAAGGGTTTTGTCGCGAGACCGGCTCGATCCGAAATCGTCGAAGGCGAGATCAATGGTCGCGCCTTACGCCAATACGATTTCACACCCGAACAATACGACGCTCTCATCAAATTAACGGCGGCAATCCATCGCATTTTTCCGCTAATCAATCTCGATATGCCGCGTGATCCTTATGGTCGGCCGATCAACGAAAAACTACCCGACGAAGCTCTCGAATATTACCAAGGCCTGATCGGACACCACCACCTCCAGAAGATCAAAATCGACCCAGGTCCTGCGTTTCAATGGGACAAACTCATCGAAGGCGCACAGCAGGAGATCGAATAGGATTAGGTTTCGCTTTTGGTTTTTCGGCCAAACGCCGGATCAATTTTCAGCATCCTCGTCACGACAAGTGAGGGCAGGGTGGCCAGCATTACCCACCAGAAGAAATTCACATAGCCGATCTTTTCTTGGATCCAGCCGGCGGCCATGCCGGGTAGCATCATACCGAGCGCCATAAATCCCGTGCAGATTGCGTAGTGAGCTGTGCTATTTTCACCTTTAGCCACGAGCATCATATACATCATGTAGGCAGTGAAACCGAAACCATAGCCGAGCTGTTCAACCGCTACTGCGCTGCCGATCAGGTAAGAATTTTCAGGCTGCGATAACGCCAGCAAAATGAATACGGCGTTGGGCACATGCATAGTGATGATCATGGGCCAGAGCAGCCGTTTCAAACCGAAGCGCGATACCACGTAGCCGCCCACCAATCCGCCAATCGTCAACGCGAGCACACCGATGGTGCCGTAAAAAATGCCGACTTGCTGTGTGCTTAAACCGAGTCCGCCGATCTCGCGTTCGTCCAACATAAATGGAGTGGCAAGTTTCAGCAGTTGTGATTCTGCGAGTCGATAAAGTAGCAGATAGCCGAGAATTACCCCGATGTGTTTCTTCCGGAAAAACGAACCAAACGCGGAGAAGTATCCGGTTGTCGCCCTCGCATCGCGCACCGCGTGATCACTTGCGGGTTTGGGTAAGACGAACAGGTGATAAAAACCGACGAGCACAAACAGCACCGCGAGCACGCCAAACACGATTGACCATGCGTGCACGACATTGCCCGTGGTTTCCTGTAGCCAACCCGCAAGATAAACCAACCCACCCTGTCCTGCGATCATCGCCAAGCGAAAGAACGTGCTGCGCACGCCGACAAATGCCGCCTGTTGATGAGAGCGCAGTGCGAGCAGATAGAATCCATCCGCCGCGATGTCATGCGTGGCCGAGCTAAATGCGAGCAACCAGAACACCGCGAGAGTGGCTTTGAAAAATCCGGGCGCAGGCACCGTGAGCGCGACTGCCGCCATCGCCCCACCGACGACGAATTGCAGTCCGATGATCCAGAATCGTTTCGTGCGAAACATATCCACGATCGGCGACCAGAGCGGCTTGATGACCCACGGCAAGTAGAGCCAGCTCGTGTAGAACGCGATGTCGGTATTCGAGATCCCGAGGTTCTTATACATGATGACTGACAACATCATCGCCGCCACATACGGCAGCCCTTGGCTAAAATACAGCGTGGGAATCCAACTCCACGGGTGTCGGGATATTTCAGAGGAGCCGTCCATCAATTCTGCGAACCGTGAGGCGCTCTCATTTCCAGCGCAATGTCAGAACACGAGCCGAAACAACGGATCTAATTAATGTGAAAATCTCGCCGATGTGCTGCTTGGAGAGGCTATAGCGAGAATAAATCCGATCTGACAAAAAGCCTCATTGAGTTAGGAGCCATAAACTTGCTTGATTGAGCTCTTCCCTGCGAAGACCAAGCAAGTGCCGGCGGATAATTCTCGGCGTAAAAATTGGTCACCGAAAAGATGCCTACCTTAGAAAATAAAAAGGATCCCTCGCTCCTACCTGCGGTTCTCAATTTAACTCCCGGTGCTCAATACGCCGCGTCGGCTCGAGGGTTTCAGGGGATACCCGGGATCGCGTGCGCAGCGAATGGGCGGTTGTGGGCGACTTGGTATGCGGGAGCAGTTACCGAAGCGCCCGATAATTACGTGGTGGTGGCGACGAGTGCTGATGGCGGGCAGACGTGGTCGGATATCAAAGCGGTGATCGCGCCGGAAGGTGATGTGCGTGCCTACGATCCCAGTGTCTGGATCGACCCTCAGGGAAAACTCTGGTGGTTTTACGCGCAGTCCTACCTTTATTGGGATGGGCGTTCGGGGGTTTGGGCGGCGACGTCGGGTGATCCGCAAAATGAAAATCCGACTTGGTCGGAACCGCGTCGATTGGTTGACGGCATCATGATGAATAAGCCCACCGTGCTCGAGAATGGAGATTGGCTTTTACCGTCTTCGATTTGGGGAATGAAACCGGCAGAGGGTTCCGTGCAGCCGGGTGAGGAAGACGCGTTGCCCAAGCCCGGAGCGCACGCTTACCGCACGCGTGATCAGGGGAAGACTTTTGAATACGCGGGTGGGGTGACGGTTCCCAATCCCAGTGCGGATGAACACATGATCGTCGAGCGCAAGGACGGCTCATGGTGGATGTTGGTGCGTAATACCGAAGGCATTGTCGAAAGCGTTTCGACCGACGAGGGTAAGACTTGGTCGGAAGCCACAAAATCGGGCATTCCTCATATCGTGTCACGATTTTTCATCCGTCGGCTCAAATCGGGTAAACTCTTGTTGGTGAAACATAATCCGTCGATGGATCGGGCGTGGCTCGCAGAGGCGGTGCTCACTGCTAATGCGCCGGAGCGTTCCCATCTCACGGCCTATTTATCTGACGATGATGGGAAAACTTGGGCCGGTGGTCTCTTGCTAGACGAGCGCCAGCGAATCTCATATCCGGATGGTGATCAGGCGAATGATGGCCGGATCTTTATCACCTACGATTTCGACCGTCGTGGTGCGCGCGAGATTCTGTTCGCGGTGTTTACAGAAGAGGATGTGTTGGCTGGAAAACTTGTTTCGGATGGCGCGCGTTTGCGACAGGTGATCAACAAGGTGGGGTGATCGCGGGCTTGTTGGGCACGCTCGTAGCTGCACACGGGCAACTGGACCACCGAGGCGTTAAGCTATTTTGCTCAGCGAGTTTCCGGAGCAGGCCAAGGTTTGTTGTCGTTGAAGCGGAGTTTTTCTGCGGCGCGGTCGAGATAGGGCACGCCTTGGGTGAGCCAATCAGGAGCGGGCGCCCCACGTAGGTAGTGGTCGAAGTATTGCCACATGCGCTTGCTGAAATCTTTTACATTAGCGCGGCGGCCGACGCCGTGGCCCTCGTCGTTGTAGTTAATCAGCCAGACGGGTTTTTCGTAGCGACGCAGCGCGAGATAATACTCCACGGCTTGCGTCCATGGCACGGCCCCATCGCGATCGTTGTGCAGAATCAGTAGCGGGGTTTGCACTTTGTTGGCATGAAAGACGGGGGAGTTTTTCAGATAGAGTTCTGGAGCTTCGGCGAGGGGTTGTCCGATACGGCTTTGGCTTTGCTCGTATTGAAAAAGACGCGGTTGGCCGGAGGTCCAACGAATGCCGGCGTAGGCGCTGGTCATATTGCTGACGATGGCTCCGGCTTCGGCGGCACGGAAGCGATTCGTCTGCGTGATCACGTAAGAGGAGGTGTAGCCACCCCACGAGGAGCCCTGGATGCCGAGGGCCTCTTCATCGACGAAGCCACGCGAGATTACGGCATCGAGCGCGGAGTTGACCGCATCGAGTGCGCTGGGGCCAGGTTCGCCGGTCGTGTAGGCGATGTCGGCTAGCATGACAAGGTAGCCATTGCTGGTGTATAACGGGAAGCTGATGTTCGAGCTGTAAACCGGAGAAAAGAATTGGTGGACGATCCGTGAGAGGCGTTCGTAGGTGTAAACGATCAGCGGATACTTGTTGTGAGGATCGAAGTTGTCCGGTTTGTAGAGCGCGGCCTGGAGAGGCACCCCTTTCGAATTTTTGTAATCGATCAACTCGGCGGTGCCCCAGAGGTAGGGCTTTAATTGCGCGCCGCCATCGGTGACTTTGCGCGGGGTGGTGAGGGTTGAATTGGTGATCCAAACATCGGGAAACTCATCGAATCGTTGCGCGGTGAGCATCAGCGCATCAGCTCGGAGTGCACGGCCAGCGTAGCGGTAATTTTTGTCACCCCACAGAAGTTTTTCTGGGGTGGTTTCGCTGCTGGGGTTGAGTCGAAAGAAACCGGAGGCGCGAGTGGTCTCACATTCGCCCCGGAGGATTAGGGGTTTGGTGAAATCGTTATGAGCTCGCGGCAGACCTTTTTCCTGAGCGGTGATTCGTTGCGCCCGATAGATGATCCGATTTTCACGCCCGTGACCTCGCGTGAGGTTTGTGGGGGAACGGCCATCGGTGAAGAGCTGCCAGATGTCGTAGCGATCATAGACGAGCACTGATTGGCTGTCGTGATTCCAGCCAGCCCATCCGCTGTCGGGCTTAGGTTCAGGTTTGTCGTGGAGCTCGCGGGAAACCGGAACTGGTGAACTTGAGGACAGGTTGCTCGATTGGCCGGTGGCCAGATTGAGGAGGTGCCAATGGTCGTGCTGGAAATAGAGGGCATGGTTTCCGTTGGGAGAAAGGCGGAGGCTGGGCTTCCCTTCATCGCCGGATTTGCCGCGGAGTTTTTCGATGACGAGTTTTCGTTCACCCGTGATCGCATCGATCGTATATACATCGCAATACGTGGCGTCGAAATCCCGCAGACGCTCATAGGGACGAAAATCGCAGCCGAGCACATGGGTTCCGCTTTCGGAAATGATGACGTCGGTCATCTTCTCATCGGCCAAGAGCGTGTAGCGCTTAGTCTTGAAATCATAAAGTCCGCCAAAGGTGCGTTTTTTCTCCAGTTTCGAGAGCACGGCTTGGCGCGTCTGGATGAGGCCGTCGTGTCCACTCCAAATATCGGCGACGACGAAATCGGCCAGATCCTTGGATGCCGGGGCGGGTTTGATCGCGGGCTTGGCGACCGCGATGATGAGTTTCTGATCATCGCGCGTGTAGCGAAGCGGCGCATGTTCACTTAACTGCATTTTGTTTGGAAGTGCAGCCCAGGTCGAAGCGGGCACTGGGGTGACCTTGCGATCTCCGCGCTCCCAGAGGAAGAGTTGCCAAGAGGTTTTGTCCTTGGTGCGACGTCCAGTGAGTTTGCTGAGAAACGCGGCCTGATTTTGCGCGTGATTCCAAGTGAGTTTGGTGTGTTGGCCCCTGCTGCGAAACAGAGAGACGGGGGAGGAATCGAGACCAGGCGAGTAAGCGTAGACCCCATTCTTGCGCGTCTTTGGCGCGGAAACCACATAAAGCAGTGTGAGACCGTCGCGGGAGAATTTATATTCGGTCACATAGGAAAAGCCCCGCTCTTTACGGGTCTCCAAGTTGCGCAGAATTAAGGTAGAGCCGATAGTGTAGCTGGCTTTTTGATTACGTGGATCGGGTGGTAGTTGGTAAGCGATCCAATTGCCGTTGCGCGTGGGCACTTGCACGGATTTTACCTGCGGAACATTGTGAGACTTTCCATTGGAAAGTTTAGTGATGGCGAGCGTGCGGCTAAATTTGGGGTTATGCTCCCGGCTGGCCTTGCGCAGGTTCGCGAGGGTTTCGAGCGCAGGAAACGTGGTGCTGATCAGATACTGGTTATCGGTGGTGAAGATGAGACTAGGCGCTTCCGGCTTGGCGCGTTTTTCATCCGGGTGGGTGAGGCGCGGGAAGGGCAGCGGCGGGATCGCTCCGGCGGGCACGCGGAGTTCGCGAGCAGTCGGCAGATGGCGCACGATGATCTCACCATCGCCGTGCTGTGGAAAAGCACCGTAGGCAAGCCACTTGCCACTGGGCGACATGGTGGTCGCAGAGAAATTAACCCATCCGTCGATGTCGGAGGAGTTGAAGGCGCGTTTAGCCTCTTGGCTAAAAACAGAACTCAACCCGAAACCGAAAAATATTATGAATAAGACAGTGCGGGGAAAAGCAGACATAAGCAGACGGCGTGGGGAAAACTCTGCATAGCATGCTCAAACGCAGGAATCGCTCAAGCTTCAGGGATAAATTTTACTCGGTTGGCTTCATCTCAAAGATGATGGATTTTTCCATATCGCGAATCAGAGTAGCGGGGTCGCCTTGGATTTCCCGGCTGGTGCCCTCAAGTGAGCTCAGCCTCTGAGCGTTGAGATTATGTTTAAGGGAAGAGCGCTTGATCGCGAAAGGCGGCGAGGATGGGCTCCATCCAAGACGAGGTTCGTCGCCTGACGATCATCAGGACGCGTCGGATTCGAGCGAAGCAATGATTTCGCGGGCAGTCTTTGCATCCTCCTCGTGCACCTGCACGCGCACGCCCCGACCGGCGAAGAGGTAAGGAGGCGCGTTTTGTGCGGTAAATTCATCCGGCACGAGAGCCTCGATTCCGTTGCCAGCTAACATCGATTTAATCATCAGGGCTTCATCAACATTGGAACATTCTGCGACGGTGATCATGCTTACGCATAAATGCACGTGTTGGAAAATAGCGAACTGAGGTTTGGAATTCTACAGCGCGCCTTGGCGCAGACGATACAGTCGCGTGGCTCGGAGCTGATATTGGGCGTGATGTGATAACGGCGGAAGACGACCTCGCGGGTCATTTCAGCTTTTTCCATCACGCGAGCGGTGGCGAAACGCTCGCGGGTCATCTGTAACAACAGCCCGCTCTACTTGGGCACGCAGATCATGCCATTCACCGTCGTAGTCAACGAGCGCAAGTTGGCTCGTGATTACTACGATACCCATGATGAATAGGGCTCAGATTTCGGTTTGGTGTTAGCCGTCTCAGCCCAGCGTTTGCCATGCGTTGGTCTTCATCGACTCGCCGATGGCGGTGAGCACGCTTTGGGCATGCACGCCGTCGGCGAAAGTAGGGAAGTCCACGGGCTCGCCTTTTAGAGCCTGGGCGATGCCGGCGGGAGTCACGGGCGGGTTGGTTGTGATGAAGCGGGTGGGCACTTTCATCTTGGGTAGATCTGTCACCCACGCCGCATAGCGGGTCACCGTTTTGCCGGCGTAGAGCCAAATGTCCTCGGGGAAATCTGAGCGAATCGCGAGGGTGCCACTTTCGCCGGAGATCTCGATGCGAAAGAAATTTCCAAAACCGGGCGCGACCTGAGAAGTTTCGAAAGTCGAGATCACGCCACCGTCGAGTTCACTCAGCCATGCGGCATTGGTATCGGTCGTGATGGGGTGGAGTTTTCCCTCCGCATCGGCTTTTTCCTTAATCAAAGTCTGCGCGGTGCCGACGACACGCTTGTAATCGAGGCCGCTTACGAAGCGCACGCCATCGATCATATGCACGCCCAAATCACCGAGAGCGCCGAAACCGGCGATTTCCACATTATTGCGCCATGAATAGGGAGTCGCGGGAGCGCCGAGAAAGCTCTGCAAATATACGCACTGCACGCGGAGAATTTTGCCGAGTTCTCCTTCAGCGATTAGCTCGCGCGCGTAGCGAAACGAGGAGAGGTTGCGGTAAGAGAAATTGATGCCGCCGAGTTTGCCCGCTTCGGCGCGAGCGGCTTCCATTTGCTGCGCCTCGTCGAGCGTCATCGCCATCGGTTTTTCGCAGACGACATTGGCGCCGTGTTTGAGCGCGAGAATCGAGAGCTCAGCGTGAAACTTGTTCGGGGTGCAGACCGAAACGAGATCGGGCTTAGTCTCGATGAGCATCTTCTCGGGATCGTTAAACTTCGGCGTCGATTCATACACTCCCAGGTCGCGCCATTTGGCGAAATCTACCGGATCGCTCATTCCGACCAGAGCGACATCGGGTTGGGTAGCGATAGCACTCAAATGAGTGCCAGAGATATTGCCGGCGCCGATCACGGCGTAACG
>Ga0307985_10001263_pt1 | contig 14407 bp, 14 predicted proteins | sample EllFjometageno80_FD_203155 | JGI IMG/M metagenome (GOLD analysis project Ga0307985, IMG submission 203155) | Marine microbial communities from Ellis Fjord, Antarctic Ocean - #80 | ecosystem: Environmental > Aquatic > Marine > Unclassified | place: Southern Ocean | collected 2014-10-09 | reverse complement strand
AGATCAGCGGGACTATCGTCAACAAAATGATCTGGATAATTCAGATCAGCCGCATTTAGGCCAGCGGTGGCTGCACGGCTTAAAAGATCAGCCGTTGTGATCGAATTTTTTCCAGGCCAATATTCACCGGCACCAATTTTAAACGCGTTGAGGCGCGCGGCGAAGCGGGGCTTATTATTTTCCTTCATTGGGCAAGTATAGACTAGAAGGTCAGCTAAAACACAATCCTTATCTTAACGCCTTTATCTTCCAGCAGACTTTTAGAAAAAATTTCGCTTGGCGGCTTGGGCGCCCTACAGATGTTGTAGACACTGCGAGTAAAGCTTTACTCCAAAAATAAAAAAACCCATTTAAACACAAGGGCTTAGTTTATTCTTGGTTGCGGGAGCTGGATTAAACTTTGCTCGAACACTTTACGAATACTAAGAAAAATAGCTCCAAGAATCTATGCTACTTAGTTTTCTAAAAAAACTCGGGCTATTACGAAAATTGCACTTTTTACTTATATAATTATAGGCATACTCAAAGCCATCCAAAGGTACAGAAAGTACTGGCTGTGGTGAGCCATTTTGAAAAGCTTTATCCAATAGCATAATCAATTTTGAAATTCAGCTGTTTTAGCCCTAAGCGGCAGCAGAGGCTGGCCCTTCATGCAAAATAGCAAGCAATGTGGCAGCATTTTCGTTGTTTCGTAGCTTCATGCAAACTTCAGGATCACGCAATGTGCGAGACACCAAAGCCAATGACCTGAGGTGTTCAACACCACTCGACAAGGGCGCAAATAGAGCAAAAACAAGGTCAACAGGTTGCCTATCGACTGCATTGAAATCAATTGGGCGATCCAATTTGATAAAGCATCCAACAATACGATCTAGATTTTCAAGTCGGGCATGAGGTAGGGCGACGCCGCGGCCCACCCCGGTTGGACCCAAATTTTCCCGCTCCAAAAGCGCCTCAACAGCATCCTCTGGATCAATACCATAGTTTTGTGATGCAATCAAAGCTAAGTCTTGGAAAAGACGTTTTTTACTGCCAACAGACTGCGTATTACGGACAGCGTCGGGATGCAATATTTTAAGTAAATCCATATTTCTTTAGCTGTACTTGGGCCTAAGCCGGATCGACCCACCCAATGTTGCCGTCATCACGGCGGTATACAACGTTGACTCCATTATGGCCTTCGTTCCTGAAGACAAGGGCCGGTATGCCGGCTAGTTCCATTTGCATCACTGCCTCACCAACTGACAGGCATTGAATTTTGTCTTCCACCTCAGCGACTATTAGTGGCTGCAATGTTTCTGGCTCTGAGGCATTCGACTCGCCTTCGCTAGCGAGGATATACGAGGATGCACTGGAAAGTTCAACGGGCTGTCTTCTATTTTGGTGATGATCCTTCAACCTGCGCTTATATCTGCGCAACTGCTTCTCCATTTTTGCGGAGGCTGTGTCAAAAGCTAAATAGATTTCATGGTTGTGCGCCTTCGCTTGGGCTGTGAGGCCGGTCGAGAGGTGGACGCTCACTTCGCAAACATATTCGCTTGAACTGCGAGAAAAAACAATCACCGCATCAGTCGGCCGCCCTGCATATTTTTTAGTGATAACATCCACAACAGATTTCACATGAGTTTGTAAGGCTGCGCCAATATCGATCTGTCTTCCAGTAATTTGATAAAGCATTTCGTCTCCTTAAAAAGCAGCATTACAATGCAAACTGTAAGTGAACTGGCCATATCAATCATTAATTACGTGTCCATATTGAAACGCAAGTTGCCTAATGCAGTTTGTTTGATTTAGCTGAATAAGATTACAACGTATCACAAACCCAGTGGGCAAAATATAAGGGCCTATTGTCAACTTAAAACTAACACTTATACTAAACGAAAGTTTTCACCCAGATACACGCGCTTCACATTTTCATCTTTAATGATTTCCTCTGTGGTGCCGCTCATTAGGACTTTACCATCATGTAGTATGTAGGCGCGATCAACGATTTCCAGGGTTTCTCGGACGTTGTGATCTGTTATTAATATGCCTAAGCCACGCTTTTTTAGAGCTGATACCAATGTTCTAATTTCATGAACGGCAATTGGGTCGACACCGGCAAATGGCTCATCAAGAAGTAAGTATTTTGGATCAGCCGCCAAGCATCGAGCAATCTCAACACGGCGGCGCTCCCCGCCTGAAAGTGCCAATGCTGGCGCACGACGGAGATGATCGATCGAGAATTCATTAAGTAATTCTTCCAAGCGTCCATTGCGACGTTTTCGATCTGGTTCACTTAATTCAAGGACAGCAAGGATATTGTTTTCAACGGTCATCCCGCGAAATATCGAATTTTCTTGTGGTAAGTAGCCAATGCCAAGCCGAGCCCTGCGATACATTGGCAAGCGTGTTACGTCGCGGCCATCGACAATCACTTTGCCACCCTCTGGTGTCACTAGGCCTGCGATAGAATAAAAACAGGTAGTTTTTCCAGAGCCATTAGGCCCCAAAAGCGCTACAACTTCGCCACGATGTAGTTGCATGCTCACATCTCGGATCACCAACCGTTTGCGATAGCTTTTACGCAGTGATTCAATGTTCAGTCCACCCTGACCTTCGGCCACTTCAAACGTATGCTCGGCCACTACTTCGACCCTCTGGACAGGGTGGTACGAACCCGGCCTTCCATTAGGGCGGCACCTGTCTCTAAATCAATACTCATCTTATCAGCGGAAATAGCTCGCTGACCTTGGGTGAGTAAAACTCCACCACTCATTACCAATTGGCGATTAGTCAGATCATAGTCCGCCGTTTCTGCTTCGGCTGATTCTGTTTGGGTTACAAAGGTCACACCACCAGTAGCGTTCAGCTGGTCTATTCCCCCATCGTTCAGATAGGTTACTGTCACAAGTTCTGCGGCGATATGAATATCACCCTGTGAAATTACAACATTACTTTCGAATTGCGCCGATCCGTCAAGTTGGTTCACCGTAAGTCTGTCTGCGGTCATTTCAATAGGGGCTTCTGGGTCTGGGCTGAAGCCACCTAAGGATAGACTAGTTTGCGCGTGCAGGGGAATGACGAAACAAAAAGCCGAGATCACGGCTGTAAGGGTCAATATAAAGTGTCGCACAGCGTACCTCGATTAGTTTGGTTTGGGGTAGTATATCAGGTGTACACCGTTTGTGAAAACGATTTGGCCATCATTAGTAGTCATTTCTACGACCATTTTGCCTGCCTTGATAGCTCCTAGTGCTGTCACACCGTGAAACTCACTGTCTGCCGTGGCAATCCCCCGCTTAAGGTCCACTATCAAAACATCTGTTGTAAGCCAAAAATCTGGTGTGGCGGCTATCTGGACGTCTTCTGAAATTACTACAATTTGAGTACTTGAATCTAGTGTACCAACGCCTGCCGTTATTTGCGTCGCTCTCGCGTGGTCAGGCGCCATAATGATGGAAAGTTCGTTGATATTCAAAATATCTGCATTTTGAGCGCCTGGAGATGCATAGGCTGCGGAAATCGCAATCTTGGTTCCATTGTCAGAAATTCCTGTGAAGTAGGGCCGTGTAATCCTTTGCTCCCGAATGATTTCGGCTACATTAAGTTCAGCATAGGGAAGTGATTGAGTTACATCGACCTTACCGGAAAATAAGAAAATTGTTGATAATAGACCCAGCGCAGCAATAGGCAGGAGGGTTTTCACCCATGCCACAAAGGCTGAATACCTATCATCAAACGAAAGTCTCATATTGCCTCTTGCTTGCCTGTTGTGAGTTAAGAATGGGCGAATATATCATTATCTGGCCAACCGGCCAAATCAAGCTTGGCCCGGGTGGGTAGGAAGTCAAAGCAAGACTGCGCCACTTCCATCCGGTCCTCTCGGATCATCATTTGGTTTAACGAGTCCCGAAGTCGATGCAGATACAAAACATCAGAGGCTGCATATTCAATCTGCGCCTTAGACAATTTCTTTGAGCCCCAATCTGAGGACTGTTGTTGCTTTGAGATATCAACAGAGAGTAACTCTTGAAGTAGGTTTTTTAAGCCATGCCGATCTGTGTAGGTGCGGACTAATCGGCTAGCAATTTTGGTGCAATAGACGGGAGCTGTAAGTGCTCCAAACGTTTCAAACATCGCTGCGATATCAAACCGGCCGAAGTGAAACAGTTTTAACACATTTGGATCTTCCAGCATCCGGCAAAGGTTTGGGGCCGACGATTGACCCTTGGCTACTTGTACCAGATGCGCATTACCGTCACCGCTGGACAGCTGGACAACACACAACCGGTCGCGCTTAGGGTTTAAGCCCATGGTCTCACAGTCAATGGCTACAGTTGGGCCTAGGTCTAAATCATCTGGGAGGTCGCCCCTGTAAACATAGTTTTTCATATCTGATCCTCTGTTCTCTTACCTCTGCCTGCATCTGTAGGTTGGTGGTGTCAATATACAGAGTTAAAAGTCGCTCCCTTTGGGCGATGCATCGCTTTGATCTAGTCAGCTTCCGAAAAACTATCTATCTGCGAGGCAATAGATCATAATTTACCACCCAAACGGGAGCCTCGAAATGAGCGATACTCAGAAAACAGTCGTGAACAGTTGGAATGAATGGGATCCGTTACGACATGTTATTGTTGGTCGTGCAGATGATTGCCACATACCTGCTGAAGAACCGGCACTGGAAGCAAAAGTGCCGGAGGACAGTGATATGCGGGGCCAATGGGGTCGACGACCGCAAGAGACTATTGATCGAGCGAACGAGCTACTAGATAATTTTGCATTATTGCTAAAAAAGCGCGGGGTGCGGGTGGATCGGCCAACATCGATTGATCATTCGCAAGCTGTTCTTACGCCAGATTTTCAAACGGAGAGCCAATTTGGTTGCATGCCACCACGGGATGTTTTGCTGACTGTGGGCTCTGAAATTTTAGAAGCCACAATGTCTTATCGCTGCCGCTGGTTTGAATACTTAAATTATCGACCATTGCTAGAACAGTATTTTGACGAAGACCCTAAGTTTCGCCATGAGGCTGCGCCCAAGCCACGCTTGACTGATGCTGACTATCACCCTGACTATTTGTCAGATAAAATTGGTGTTGAAAAACGTTTGAAATGGGCAGCAGAAAAATTCTTTGTGACGACTGAGGAGGAGCCCTTGTTTGACGCAGCAGACGTCTTGCGCTTTGGCCGTGACTTGGTCGTTCAACATGGGTTTACTACGAATATGAAGGGAATTGAATGGTTGCGCCGGCACTTTCCAGATCATCGGGTGCATGCAGTGAATTTCCCGGGTGATCCGTATCCAATTCACATTGACGCCACCTTTACCCCGCTGCGTCCTGGACTGATCCTGAACAACCCACAACGCCGCTTACCTGAAGAACAGCGTGAGATGTTTAAGAAAAATGACTGGGAGATTGTGGATTCTGCACAGCCTGCGCATAATGCACCGCCGCCCTTGTGCTATTCTTCTACATGGCTGAGCATGAATGTATTGGTACTGGATCCAAAAACGGTTTGTGTTGAGAAGTCAGAGGTTTATCAGGCTGAGCAAATGGACAGGTTAGGCATGGAAGTTGTAGAAGTAGATCTGCGTGATGCATACGCATTTGGAGGTGGTTTGCATTGCTGCACAGCGGATGTGTACCGTGAAGGGGCATGTGAAGATTATTTTCCAAACCAATAAAAACTATTTTGGGCCATGCTTGATATGGCCCAGAATAAGCTAGAATTTTTTCTGTTATTTGTACCTGTATTTGGGTTTTGAGTCAGACCATAAAACAGAGCCCATAACATGAACCCGAAATTTAACTTTCTAATACTTTACTCATTGAATCACCATCTTATGTCCCTTTGTTTGTAAAGTATTAGGCGAATCCAAATATTTAAGTACAAAGCCTAGGGTTTTTTAGTTTATTACTCTCAGTACCCGTTTGGTTTTCCAGTAAATATTTGATATCAGAGGCGACGCTAAACTAGTATATATAAAAATGTCTGAGCCGCCTGACCTTATTGAAAGGCGACCAATATTTAACCTTATAGATCGCCCAAACTTCATAAAAATTTATTTCAAACATCTGTATTTAAGTTATAATAATATTTAAGCGTAATTTTTTGCCCATTTTAGGGGCGTTGGTCGCGTTGAGGGCTTTCTTGGGTAGTCACGCAATACAAATGGTGTGGTGTCCAATGAGCTGATTGAGGTTGGCGCTTGGTATAAAGTTTGACTGTAGGTGATCGATTGTGTGGCACATTTGGTGGAGCATCTACTCTTAATAATTGTATAAATATTGCAATAATTAAGCTATAGATCATAAATTATGTATAAAAAGTATTGCCCTTTGGGTAAAATATATTTGTTAGAAGGGCTAATTTGATTAACATTCTGGATACTGGTTGAACCAACAACCGCGATTTCAGGGAGGATAACATGAAATCTTTATTTAATACCGCCGCTATCATAGCGATAGCCGCTACGGGTGCGACTGCTGTATCGGCTCAGGACTTAACCATTGCGATCGTGAACAACGGTCACATGATTAACATGCAAAAAGTTGCTGAAGCATACACTGCCGATACTGGCGTGAACCTTAACTGGGTGTCTTTAGAAGAAGGCGTTTTGCGCGAGCAAGTCACAGCTGACACTGCAACCGGTGGTGGGCAGTACGACATCATCAACATCGGCATGCAGGAAGCGCCTATCTGGGGTGCTGCTGGCTGGATTGAGCCTCTGAACTTTGGCGCTGACTATGACGTTGACGATATGCTGCCTGCAATGCGCAATGGCTTGTCACACGACGGCACATTGTATGCGGCACCCTTTTACGGCGAATCTTCAATGGTTATGTACCGTAAAGATTTGACAGATGCTGCTGGCGTTGTTGTACGTGACAACGACACATGGGCAAACGTTAAAGGTGCCGCAATGGCGATGCATGACCCAGACAATGGCGTTTACGGTGCTTGTTTGCGCGGTAAGCCAGGTTGGGGCGACAACATGGCGTTCGTCACAACTATGGTAAACTCATTCGGTGGTGCTTGGTTTGATGCGGATATGCGTCCTGCTTTAAATTCAGCTGCATGGAATGAAGCCATTAACTTCTACGTTGATCTGCTTGGCAACTACGGCCCTCCAGGCTCTGAAGGTAACTCTTTTAATGAAATCTTGGCTTTGTATAACGAAGGCAAATGTGGCATGTGGATCGACGCGACAATCGCCGCATCTTTCTTGACAGTTGATGGCGTTGCTTACGCACAATCACCAAATGCTGGCAACCCAGTTGGTGCCAACTGGTTGTGGGCATGGGCGATGGCTGTTCCAACAGGTTCACCAAACTCAGAAGCCGCACATGCGTTCATCGAATGGGCAACTTCAAAAGCATACATCCAAGCTGTAGCAAACCACCCAGACTTTGGTTGGGGCTCTGTTCCAACTGGTACGCGTGCTTCCACATACGCCTACCCTGAGTTCCAAGCAGTTGCTGGTTTTGCAGCGGCCGAAATGGCAGCGATCGAATCTGCAGCACCTGCTGCAACAAGCATGAAGCCATATGTTGGTGTTCAGTTTGCTGCGATCCCTGAGTTCCCAGAAGTGGGTTCTGCTGTAGCACAAGAAATTGCTGCTGCACTGTCAGGCGCGAAAACAGTAGAAGAAGCCCTGGCTGCTTCACAAGCTGCTGCGACTGCGATCATGGCTGAAGCTGGCTATTTCTAGACTTTAGATACTAAAGGAGAGGCCTGTAACTATCTTTGGGCCTCTTCTCTCAATGCACCTTATCACCCGCCCAACTTGAACTTTGGACTAGGATAGGGCTCCCTTCTTAACGACACCTGCGACATATCTGCAAAGTATTATTTCGCTTTGAAAGGGATACGGTACCATGGCCAAAAGAACGCTACCGAGACTTCTCCAAACACCAGCCGTTGTGCTCTTGTTGATTTGGATGCTGGTCCCACTGAGCATGACCCTCTATTTTTCATTTATCCGCTACGTTCTGGTCAATTTCAGAAGACCTGACTGGGCAACCCCAAGCCTGAGCAACTGGCGCGGCTTCGGAAATTACAAATATGTTTTGGATGCCAAAGATTTCTGGATGGCCATTCAGAACAGCGTTTTGATTGTCTCAAGCATTCTTGTACTTACTGTGATCCTCGGCCTTTTGATTGCGGTTCTCATCAACCGAACATTTCCGGGACGTGGCATTGTTCGAGTGCTATTAATTTCCCCATTTTTCGTCATGCCGGCGGTGAATGCGGTTTTGTGGATCAACATGATCCTAGACCCGGTTTTAGGCTTAAATGGCCTTGCTGTTTCTGGTCTGAATGAACTTGTTGCCGGCCTGCGTGACTTCCCCGTGATAGGTGGGTTCTTCGCGATGTGGCCTGAACTTCATCCTATCTCATTCCGCGCGACTCAAACTTCAGCCTATGCTGTGATCATGATGGTCACCTGGCAGTGGACGCCCTTCGCGGTTTTGATTTTCATGACATCCTTGCAGTCAGAAGATGAATCCCAAAAAGAAGCCGCAATGCTGGATGGTGCGAGTGCATGGTCGCAATTCATAAACCTAACCGTGCCACATTTGGCGCGCCCGATTGCAATCGTGGTGATGATCCAGTCGATCTTTCACCTGTCGCTTTATGCGGAAATTGAGATTGTGAGCCGCGGCAATGGGAACAAAAACCTACCGTATCTTATAGGTGAGTTTACTTCGAATAACATTGGTGCCGCAAGTGCCACGGGCATCTTCGCCGTAATCCTTGCCAACATCGTTGCAATTTTCTTGCTGCGTATGGTTGGCAAGAGTTTGATGGATTAGGAACGAGTCAATGGCAGCAGTTGCTCAAACATCTAAACTTGGTAAGGTCATGTGGCCTGTCTTGGCTTGGACAATCGCACTCGTCTTCTTCTTCCCGATTTTTTGGCTGGTCTTCACCAGCTTCAAAACGGACGCCGACGCGGTGAAGCCAGAATATTTGTTCTTCTTCACGCCAACGCTCGAAAACTATACGAATATGACCGAAAACTACGATTACTGGCGCTTTGCCGTCAATTCAGTGATCACTTCAACATTTGCCACGGGATTTGCCCTGATCGTGGGCGTACCCGCCGCCTATGCGATGGCTTTTGACCCAAGTCGCCACACCAAAGATATTTTGGTGTGGATGCTGTCGACCAAGATGCTGCCGGCTGCTGCGGTACTATATCCTATGACATTTTTGACCAAGAATTTTCTTGGTCTGTTCGACACACATTTTCTGGTTATTGTGGTGCTGTGCTTGATCAACTTGCCCATCGTGATTTGGATGCTGTTTACCTATTTCAAGGAAATCCCCAAAGACATCATTGAGGCCGGGAAAATGGACGGCGTCAGCACTTGGGGTGAGATCAAAGATATCCTTATTCCTTTGGCCTGGGGTGGCATCGCATCAACGGCACTTCTGACGTTTATCTTTTGCTGGAACGAGGCCTATTGGACTGTTCGCTTGACCACCATTGATGCGGCGACCCTGTCGAAATTGATTGAGGGCAACCGTGCGCCGGAAGGGCTTTTCTTTGGACGATTGTCTGCGGTGTCCACGGCTGCCATTGGGCCCATTGTTGTCTTGGGCTGGTTTTGCCAAAAGCAGCTGGTGCAAGGCCTCACTTTTGGAGCGGTAAAATAATGTCTATAAATGCTGCTCCCACAGATTTAACTGGAAAAACTTGTATCGTCACCGGTGCTAATGGTGGTATCGGCCAATCAACCATTGTACATTTTTTGGCGCAAGGAGCACAGGTTTTTGCAACAGATATCGCTGCTTTATATGCCGGAACCGCGGATGCGGATCTAACCTACGCGCAGTTTGACCTACTAGACGATAATAGTTTGAGAGAGGCTACACGATGGGTGCAGGCTTGTCAGCCAGATGTATTTTTCAATAATGCGGCTGTGTTTGACATGGGTTCGGTACTTGAAGCAGATTTGAAACAAATGGATCGTTTGTTTGGTGTTAATGTGCGTGCTTTTTATGCACTATTACAAGCCGCTTCCAAATCTATGGTAGCCACTACAACCAAGGGCTCCATTATCAACATGGCGAGCCAAGCTGGCCACCGAGGTGAGGCTTTAGTTGCCCATTACTGTGCCACCAAAGCTGCAGTGATAAGCTATACGCAATCAGCAGCCTTGGCTCTTGCGCCTCATGGTATTCGGGTAAATGCAATTTCACCAGGTGTGATTGATACGCCGATGTGGAAAACAGTTGATGGATTGTTTGCTAAGTTTGAAGGTAAAGAGCTGGGGCAAAAAAAAAGGGAAGTAGGTGAATCTGTGCCTTTGGGTTACATGGGTTTGCCGGAAGATATTGCGCGTGTAGCCGTATTTTTGGCTAGCCAGCAAGCAGAATATATAACGGCTCAAACCATCTGTGTAGATGGTGGAAATGTCCTGAGGTAACCCATGTCAATTATCAGTCCAGAAATCGAGTTTATTGATCGGAGCACCCGCAGCATCCGATACCTGGAACATGGTTGGCCGACGGATCTATGTCGCTGGCATAGCCATGACGAATATGAGTTGCATTTTATTGTTCAGACACGTGGCAAAGCTTTTGTTGGCGACTTCATTGGAGATTTCAGCCCAGGAACTTTGTACCTGACTGGGCCAAATCTGCCGCATAATTGGGTCACGGATGAGGTCTGGAAGCGTGAGGTGGAAACTCGTGATATGTTGGTGCAATTTAGCCAATCTAGCTTAGACGCTTTGAGAATTGCTTTTCCCGAATTTTCTGAAATGCGCCAGATGTTAACTTTGGCTCAATCTGGGATTGAGTTTGTTGGTTTTAATCCTACGTTCGCTCGCGGTCATATGGAAGCAATTCGCGATGCACGGGGCCCTGAGCGCATTGTCGCATTCTTAAGACTCATGGTGCGGGTGAATGAGCATGCAGAAAAGAAAGCCCTATCTGTCAGTAAGATGGTTCAAATCGATGGTAACGGCAAGCAGGCCAGAATTGGCGAGGTTATCGACTTCGTTGTAAATAACTTTGCCGAAGAAATACCCGTTGAGCGTGCGGCTGAGATTGCCCGCATGTCTCCCACAGCATTTTCCCGTAATTTTCAGTCGACCACCGGTCATAAGTTCGTGGAGTTCGTCAACCGCATTCGGGTGGGCCAGGCTTGTGGGATGCTATATGCAACCGACGCACAGGTTTCTACAATTTGTTTTGATGTTGGGTTTCAAAACTTGGCTAACTTTAACCGCCATTTTTTAAAGATGAAAAATATGACCCCAACAGAATATAGACATACAGCTCAAGTTGACTTAGCGCCAAGCGGGGGTATTGGCCGATGAAACACGTACCCCACCCATTACTGTTTGAAACGTCATATGATCCTGCCGCCTGCGATATTGGGATAGTGCATCTTGGGTTTGGTGCGTTTCATCGGGCTCATCAGGCGCTCTATGTTGATGATTATATGGACCAAACTAATGATCTTCGGTGGGGCATTGCAGCAGTTAACTTAAGGGCTGCTGAGTCTGCTACTTTTGCAGGCTTGAAGGATGCACAACCTGGCTATGTGGTTAAATCTATGTCGAGTAGTGGTGGGGTGAATTTTCGCCGAGTGCGCTCACATGTGCATTTTGTAGATTGGACGCAAAGTCCCAATACAGCAGAGGCTTTGCTGGGTCTACCTAGTGTTCATATGGTGACGATCACGGTGACTGAAAGTGGCTATTATCTTGATGAGTTTGGGGCTCTAAACCCAGAAGACCCAGCGATTAAAGCTGAATTAAGTGGTACCACTCCAACAACTATTTATGGTTATTTGACCCATGCTTTAGCTTTTCGCAAAGCTACCAATTTGGGTGGTATTTCAATCTTGTGCTGTGATAACATCCGTCAAAATGGCAAAATGTTGCGACAAAACCTCCTGTCTTACCTTAAGATTCAAGGCGCCTCAGAGCTGGCGAACTGGGTTAAATCTTTTGTCACGTTTCCATGCTCAATGGTGGACCGTATCACGCCGCGCTCCACGGATATGCTGAAACGTGACGTTGAATTGCTCTTTGGTACCTCAACTTACCTGCCGGTTATGGCAGAAGATTTTCTGCAATGGGTTGTTGAGGATAATTTTGCGGCTGACAGACCTAACCTATCAGATGTCGGCGTTACATTTACTAAAAATGTGGATTCTTATGAAGAGGCAAAAATTCGTATTCTGAATGGTGGTCACACCTGCCTCACTTATCTTGGTGCGTTGGCTGGACATCATACTTTCGATCAAGCCATGGCTGACCCCTTACTTTTCGCACATTTTGAGGAGTATGAGCGCAAAGAGGTTTTGCCTGCGCTCACAGAGGCGTTGCCGTTTGATAAAAGCCTGTACTTGGATCAAATCATTGGTCGTTTTAAAAACCCTTCAATTGGTGATACGGTCGAAAGAATATGTGCAGATGGCTTTTTGAAGTTTCCAATCTTCATTCGGCCCACCCTGCAAGGCTGCTTGTCGCAAGGAATTCTACCGCGCGCTGGGATACGCTCGATCGCTAGCTGGTTTGTATTTTGCAAGCATATTAAAGCTAAAAAATTACCCATTAAATATGTTGAGCCCTATTGGGATAATATATGTGCTTTGTTGAGTGATGATCAGATTGAAGCTTTTGCCGGCTCGGTTTCGCTGTGGGGAGAGATCCCCCAAAAACATCCTGAATTTACGCCAGCGTTAATGTCTGAAATTAGAGAAATGGATATGAAATGGCCAGTGTAAAAATCCGTGATGTCAAAAAGTCTTATGGTGACCTTCAGGTCATGCATGGAATTGACTTAGATGTGAATGAGGGCGAGTTCGTTGTCTTCGTTGGACCGTCAGGCTGTGGAAAATCCACATTGCTGCGTATGATTGCGGGTCTTGAAGAAATCTCCTCTGGGGAGATTTCAATTGGTGATCAAGTAGTCAACGAGGTGGCGCCGTCAAAGCGGGGAGTAGCGATGGTGTTTCAATCTTATGCTTTGTATCCGCATATGACTGTTTTCAATAATATGGCTTTTGGCTTAAAACAGGTTAAAACTGTGCCTGAAGAAATAGACCGCCGGGTGCGTGAGGCTGCTGAGATCTTGCAAATCACTGACTATCTAGATCGTAGTCCCCGCAACTTGTCGGGTGGTCAACGTCAGCGGGTGGCGATTGGCCGCGCAATTGTGCGTGATCCAGAAGTATTTTTGTTTGATGAACCTCTGTCTAATCTGGATGCAGCGTTGCGGGTGCAAACTCGGCTTGAAATTGCGCGTCTGCATGAGCGCCTGAAATCTACTATGATCTATGTGACCCATGACCAAGTGGAAGCTATGACATTGGCTGATAAAATAGTTGTTCTGCGTGATGGCCGCATCGAGCAGATTGGCTCACCGATTGACCTCTATAAACGTCCCACAAATGCTTTTGTTGCTCAGTTCATTGGCAGTCCTAAGATGAATTTTTTTACAACAACTGAAATTGCAAAAAATGCTAGCAAAAAGCTACCGGCTGCGGCAGCAGACGCAAATATCGGCATTAGACCCGAGCACCTGATCGTCAGCCTAGAAAAAGATGCCATGATTGGTGGGGCGTTGGATTTGGTTGAGCAATTGGGTGAATATGCTCTGGTGCATTTGAACACAGCTTCAGGCGAATCTTTTGTTGCTAAAATGGACGCCCCTCCTGAAATCGCCAAGGGTGAGCAGATGTGGTTCACAGCCAATCCAGAGTTGGTGCACTTGTTTAATCAAACCTCTGGTCTTCGGATCGCTTTCTGAGCCTGAACTACCGTAACCCTAATAGGTATGCCGTTTGCAGTTATATGGGCCCTTGTAAGTAAGGCGTTGATACGGACGATTCCCTGCCATCGATAGTCAGAACTGTGTCTGGACAACGGATAATGTCAGCAGGATCAAGCAGCCCTAATTTCCTGCTGGGCTCAAAAGTCCTAGTAAGGTGAAACGCGTACTTTTATAATGTCCAGATGCTGTGAGGATACGCAGGGCTGATCTTGGCACTCGGTAAATAGTTTATAGGGCGAGACGATATCCACCATTTTCTGTCACCAACAAGCTCGCGTTGCTGGGATCAGGTTCAATTTTTTGGCGCAGACGGTAGATATGGGTTTCCAGAGTATGCGTCGTAACACCTGCATTATATTCCCAAACCTCATGCAGAAGCGTGTCGCGTGGTACGACACCCTTGGTGGCGCGGTACAAGAACTTAAGAATGTTGGTTTCTTTTTCAGTGAGGCGAATTTTACTACCGTCTTTGGCCAGCAGTATTTTGGCCGCTGGCTTGAACGTGTAGGGCCCAAGCGTAAAAATAGCATCCTCGGATTGCTCATGCTGCCGCAATTGGGCGCGGATACGGGCCAGGAGGACAGGAAATTTGAAGGGCTTGCTAATATAATCATTGGCTCCT
>Ga0307985_10001262_pt1 | contig 14408 bp, 12 predicted proteins | sample EllFjometageno80_FD_203155 | JGI IMG/M metagenome (GOLD analysis project Ga0307985, IMG submission 203155) | Marine microbial communities from Ellis Fjord, Antarctic Ocean - #80 | ecosystem: Environmental > Aquatic > Marine > Unclassified | place: Southern Ocean | collected 2014-10-09 | reverse complement strand
CCGTGCTCGATCTGGTCGACCCGCAGCGTGGTCCATTCTTGGACCTGATCGCCGAACCATCCATGAAGCTGGGACCGGGCCTGGTCTTCGAGTTCCACAGCCATGGTGCCAGGACACGCAGCGGCGATCAGGTGGCGCCCCGCAGGTGCATAACTTGGCGACACATTCGTCATGACAGCAACATTGATGACGGGGCCGCTGTTGGTTCCGTCGAGAATGATGGAACGTGTTGCTGTGGGCGGAATGTCGGCGCTAAACCACACGCATGACACCGGGGTCGATCCGGGGTGGTCGATGTCGAGTAGAGCACTTGCCGATGGCCCATCGGTGGCTACGACCACATCGGTGGCATGAATCGTGCCGTCGGCAGTAGCGACTTCGGATGCGCTGACAGCGGTTGCTGGCGTGTTCAAGGTCAGGCAGCCATCGGGTAGTGCCGCAGCGAGTTGGTCAGAGATTGCGCCAATACCAAGTCTGGGAACACCGGTGTCGCCCTCGCTTAGACAACGAAAGATGATGTCGAACATCCGACTCGATGCTCCAAGGTCACGATCGAGTTGGATACCGCTGAATAGCGGCCCGAACAATCGGGTAACCGCCGTGTCGCTGAAGCCAAGTGAACGAAGCCGCTCGGCAGTTGTTTGTTCGGGTTTGCCGAACAGACGGCTGGCCTCGCCTCGGCGAACCTTGGTCCGGAGGCGCAGAATACGAAGTTTGTCCAGGAAGGGCAGGACCGGACTTCTCATCGTCTCGATCAGCGCCGAACGGTCACGGAACGGATCACCAAGTTCGTAACCCCGACCGTCGATCCAGGAGACCGCACCTGGGTTGAACATGTGCACATCCAACGCTGGCAGGTCGAGCGTGCGCTGCACCTCGGGGTAGGCCGTGAGTAGTACGTGGAAGCCGCGGTCTAAGCGGTAACCGTCGACGACATCGGTTCGCACCCGCCCGCCAACGCCGTCGCTTGACTCGATCAACGCGACCTTCTGGCCTGCTTGCACGAGGCGCCGAGCACACGAGAGGCCAGCGACGCCTGCGCCCACGATGGCAGTGTCAACCGAGTCGGATAGCTGTAGGGGCACTTGGCGATGTTATTCGGGATACCAGCAGTTCAGTGGCAGCCCTTACATCAGCTCAGAAGGTTGGAAACTTCGTCGCGATCAAGCTCTCTGTAAGAGCCCGGGCTGAGCCCTTTGAGTGTGACCGAACCAACCGACCAGCGGACGAGACGAAGAGTCGGATGGCCAACAGCTGCGGTCATCCGTCGAACCTGACGATTGCGGCCCTCGGTCAGCTGAAGCTCGAGCCATGAGTCGGGGATTGCCTTGCGTACTCGGATCGGCACGGACCGTTCAGGCAGGTCTGGCGTCACCACGAGTCGGCGCGCCTTGGCTGGCAACGTCCGTTTACCCTTGATCATTACGCCCGACCGGAGATGCTCTATTGCCGGATCGTCGGGAATACCCTCGACCTGGGCCCAGTATGTACGGGGCGTTTCGTGGCGAGGCTCGGTCAGCATTGTTCGCAGGCGACTGTCCTCGCTCAGGATCAACAAACCTTCGCTGTCACGATCCAGACGGCCAGCGCCATAGACAGCTGGCAGGTCGATGTAGTCAGCGAGCGTCACCCGTGGCGGGTCCGCCCGGTCGCTGAACTGAGAAAGCACGTCGTAGGGCTTCCAGAAGGCAATCGTGATCACGGTTCGCAGGGTATGCGACTGTCGATCGGCCACTACGCTTTGAAGGATGGTTGAGGAAGCGACGCAGATGACTGTGCACTGGCCCGAGGTCCTCGCTGGCCTGGTGCAAGGAAACGATCTGTCGCGTGAGATGGCGCATCATGTTGTGTCGGCGATGTTGGCTGGCCAGGCCGCTGACGCTCAGATAGCAGGTTTCCTGATTGGACTTGCTGCCAAGGGCGAGACCACCGACGAGATCTTGGGCATGCGTGATGCCATGTTTGCTGTATCGACGCCGCTACACCTTCCCGAAGGCGTCATCGACATCGTGGGTGTAGGCGGCGCGCCTCGCCGCCAGGTTGCCGCCTTCAATGTCTCCACTATCGCCTCGTTCGTTGCCGCCGCCGCTGGCGCAATGGTTTGCAAACATGGCAACCGCAAGGCGAGCTCGACTTCGGGTTCCTTTGATCTACTCGAGACGTTAGGTGTCAATATCGAGGCCAGTCCAGATGTCGTCGCCGGCGGTGTCGCGAAGATTGGACTGGGGTTTGCGTTCGCTCGAGCGCACCATCCATCGATGCGCCATGTCGGTCCGGCACGAGCACAGCTGGGCGTGCCTTCTGTCTTCAATGTTCTTGGACCGCTCGCTCATCCTGGGCGTCTGAAGCGTCAGGTGCTCGGCGTCTCCGATGCCAAACGAGCAGCACAGATTGCCGACGTGGTGGCCGGCACCGATGCTGAACTTGTCTGGGTCGTGCATGGACACGACGATCTCGACGAGCTGTCGCTGACGGGGCCGGCCCAAGTCATCGAAGTATGCGATGGCGCTCAGCGATCGTTCACGGTCGACCCGACAGGCCTCGGCTTTTCGATCGTTGAGCCATCCGCCATCAAGGGTGGGGATGCAGCCGTAAATAGGGTGCTCGCCGAGAAAGTGTTTGCTGGCGAGCCGTCAGCGAACCGCGACATGGTCGTGTTGAACGCTGCGGCCGGTCTGGTCGTCGCAGGTATTGTCGATGACATCGCCGAAGGCGTCGAGTTGGCGGCTTCGGCAATCGACGACGGTGGTGCAGCCACCAAGCTCGACGACCTAATCAGGCACACGAATCTCTAATCAGTCGATGAGTGACGCAGGCAGCGAGCAAGCTGCGCTCGACGAACTCGAAGCTGAGCGTCGAGTTATAGATGGGATCGCGCTAGCTCGCGAGGCTCAGATCAAGCGCGTGGCGGCTCGTGCGTCACGGCTCGCTGAGGAAGCAGCCGCAATGACCGAGGACGGTTTGCGCGACATCTTCGACGAAGACGATGATCCCGACGCTGCGGTTCAAGCAACGTTCGTTCGTGAAGGTGCTATGTATGCAATGGCTGCCGCGAAACGTTTCCATGAGGTTGACTCGGTTGGTGATGCTCCGGCGTTTGGCCGCATCACTGACGAAGCTGGCCAAGATCTGTATGTCGGTAAGTGCAGCGTCATCGACAGTGACGAAGTGTTGCTTGTTGATTGGCGAGCTCGTGCCGCAATACCGTTTTATCGGGCGACTCCGTTGGAGCCGCTTGGGGTCGTGCACCGGCGTCACCTCCACTACTCGTCTGAGTCCGCGCCCCCACAGGAACTGGTCGGCTATAGCGACGAGGTCTTCGACACCGAGCGTCTCGGCACCACCACGGGCCTCCAGGGCGAGGCGGCGCTGCTTGCCTCGCTGGAGACCGATCGCACCGGGCAGATGTCGTCGGTCGTCGCAACGATCCAGGCGGAACAAGATGCGGTGATTCGGGCTGACTCCAACGAACCACTTCTCGTGCAAGGCGGTCCTGGAACGGGCAAGACAGTCGTGGCGCTGCATCGCGCGGCCTACCTGCTGTACGACCAGCGTCAGGCGCTCGCAGAGAACGGTGTGTTGATTGTCGGGCCAAGCACCCACTTCCTGGCCTACATCAGCGAGGTGCTGCCTTCGCTTGGCGAGACCGGCGTGGTGTCTGCGGTGCCAGCACAGCTCTATCCAGGAGTCCGCAAAGGTCTCAGCGAACCCGCCGAGGTCTCGGCAATCAAGGGGCAGGCAGAGATGGTAATGCTGCTTGCCAATTCGGTCCGTAATCGGCAGATCCGCCCGACCCGTGAGCTATTGGCCTGGTACGGCTCGGATCGGGTCACTATGTCCTTGGAGATGTTGCAGGAGTGTTTTGACGAAGCGCTCCGCCTGCCAAGTCATAACGAAGCAGCGGATCGATTCCGTATGTCGGTGATCGAAGCATTCTCCCAACAGGTCTATAACGCGTCGTTTGACAACTACGGCGAGGCATACCGTTCGTTTGCTGCATCGCCGTCTCTCAAGATCTTCTTGCTCAAACACTGGCCAACGCTCACACCGGAGCAGGCGTTGAATGACCTGTTGGGCTCGCCAGCGCTTCTGCGCAAGGCAGCGGCAGGAACTGGCTTGTCTCGGACCCAGGTCGCCCTGCTGGCCAACGACCGTGTTCCTGAGATGGAGCTCGAAGACAACCGTTGGAGCGACGCCGATATCCCCCTGCTCGATGAGTTGTGGCATCTGGTAGGCGGCCTTCCTTCGGCTATGGCCGAAGAGGATCGCCAACGGGCGCGCGATGCCCGTGACGAATTCGAGATTGCGGCCATGCAGGATCAGTCGCTCGAAGACGAAGATGGCGAACCCGTCGATGACGAGGCGGCAGAGATCCTGTCGGGCCTGGTGCTACCACCACCACCGATCCGAGGCGATTTTGTCTGACAACGAGCCGTACCCGTTTGAGTCCGATGATGACATCGAGATCCGTGAGCTGGATCTCGAAGATGTCGATGCACTCGGTGAGAAAAGAATCACTGTTAGCCAGCTTGCAGGCGAGAACGAATCGTGGCGTTATGGCCATGTAATTGTCGACGAGGCGCAGGATCTCTCACCTATGCAGTGGCGCATGGTGATGCGCCGAGTGCGCGGCCGCTCGCTGACCATCGTGGGCGACCTTGCGCAACGCTCTGCGTCGACAGTTGAGCGGTGGGAAGACTTGCTGCCAAAGGAACTGGCAGGTGCCCAGCGCCAGGACCTGACCGTCAACTATCGCTCACCGGTCGAGATCCATGAGCTATCGGTCGCCGTTCTCGCTGACTATGCGCCGGGCATCGTGCCGTCGGTTGCGATTCGAGCGTCAGGCTTTACGCCCGGGTTTCACCCAGTCCACGATGTGCATGCTGCGCTTGATTCTCTGATTGACCAATCGATCGAACTGGTTGGTGGCTTGGTCGCTGTGATTAGTGCGGGCGCTGATGAGCTGGTGTCGGCCCACCACGGACCTGACGGCGAAACGGGTCGAGTGCGCTTCTTGACGCCAAACCAGGCCAAGGGTTTGGAGTTCGATGCCGTCATTTTGGTGGAGCCGAACCAAATCTGGGCGTCTCGCGGGGGAGAGGCTCAGCTGTACATAGCGTTGACCCGGGCCACACAACGCTTGACCATTGTGTATGCCGAGCCGCTTCCCGCACCTTTGCGATCTCACTGATTTAAGGCGCTGATTCGCGCGGATCGTGGCAAGAACCAGGTGGCTCGTTTGCGCGCTCGGTTCTGCCTGCTAGTCTCAACTGGCTACTTCAGCAACATTAGTACCATGTCGAACACGTCCCCCACACGCACCAGTGCCCCCGAACTCGCGTCTCGTAGCGAGACGTCGCTCAAACACGTCACCCTGGCCCTGGTATTGCTGATCGCCCTGATGATGGGCCTGGCATCGGCGGGAGCCCAGGAGAGCGTCGAGGATGCCCGCCAGCTGCGTGAAGATGCTCGTGTGGCTGAACTCCGAGCGCGCACTGCTCTCGATGTGCTTGAAGCTGAGTGGGAAGACATTGAAACCGCCTTCCAAGCCGCCGATGAACTTGTGCAGCTTGCCGAAGGCCGGGCAATTGGTGTGCAAGCCCAGCTCGAATTGGCCGAGCTTCGCCTGCGCCAGACCGAGGTCGGCATCGCGTGGGCCGAGTATGACAAGGAACTTGTTGGTGAGCAACTGACAAAGCTGGCGATCCAGGAGTATCTGGGTCTGCAGAGCGACGACAGTGTGCTGGGCACCAGCAACATGAACGAAGCCATGACCCGGAACACCGTGCTCGACGTCGTGCAAGGCGCTGGCTACGACGTGATCGACACGGCCCGTTCGGCTGCTGACCGAGGCGAAGAACTGCGAGCACAAGCCGAACTCGATATCGCCGAGGTCGAGCGGCTCGAAGCCGATCTGCAGGCTGAGCGAGTAGAACTCGAAGCGGTGCTCTCGGTACGGGCCAAGGCTCGTGATGCCCTTGATGCCCGTCTTGATGAGTGGGAAGAGATTATCGACGAGTGGGAGTCCATCGAGCAAGGTCTCACTGACTTCATCCGCGTCGAGCAGCAACGTGCTGACATCGCGGCGGCCCTCGAAGCAGTGCAATCAACCCAGGGATACACCTGGCCAACCGCAGGCGGCATCGGTTCGTACTTCGGCTATCGCACCCATCCAATCCTGGGCTATAGCCGGCTGCACGGCGGCATCGACATTGGCGGCCGCATGGGTCAACCAATCTGGGCCGTCAAAGAAGGCGTGGTCATCATGGCTCGCGCAAACGGCGGTTACGGCAACACGATCATCATCGACCATGGCAACGGTTACGCATCGCTCTATGCCCACCAATCGAGCTTCGAGGTCAAAGAAGGCGACTACGTCGAGACCGGCCAACACGTGGGCAACGTCGGCTCAACTGGCCTGTCGACCGGCCCTCATCTCCACTTCGAACTCCGCAAGAATGGCTCAGTCACGGACCCGCTGGCGTTCCTCCCGCCTCGCTAAACACAGCGAACGTCGCCAGGGACCCTGGTGCGGCTAACTGAGTGAGTAGAGGAAGCCAGCCTTGGTGCGTTCGTGTTGGCGGAAGAGACCTAGTGGGCGGAAGCAGTAGGCGATGCGCTGGGCGATGTCTCGGGGCACGCCAGCAGCCGCTGCAAGATCTGCAGTAGTGAAGCGAGCTGGCAGGTCCTGAGTCGGGACCAGATCAAGTAGGTCAGCGGCGCTGTCAAATCGGTGCGTGCTGTGAATTTCACGTAACGAGCGATTCACGGTGCGGAATCCACCGCGGCCACGGCGGGCATTTGGGGCTTCGATCTGTGTCTTCGTGACCGATACGAGCACAGCCTCGATTGTCAGATTCGGATGATCGATCAGGGTCGGCACACTGACGAGCTCTTCGAACAGGCTGAAGATCGAGCCGCGCTTGGGTGACTTGCGCAGGTTCTTTCCTGGGCGGTCAAGGTAGGTCGCCACTGCAATCGGGTGCACCAACAGAATCTGATAGTCGGGCAGCAGATGATCGAGCTTCTTGCCCATTGAAGCGAACGAGACGGTCTGGACCTCGATCAGACGATCACCGCGTTTGATGTCGATGACAAACCGGTCGAGGGGCACTTCGAATTCATCACCAGGCTCCGCGTACAACGTTTTGAGGGCGGCATGTAGTGAGCCTTCGTTTAGTGTGCCGATCTCGCTCATAGGCAGGTTACGGGGCATCGAGGACGTGCGATAACAACACCCCAGGTGTCAGCGGGACGCAGCGGAGAGTACGGCACGTTGGCAGCCATGAGCATGACATGGCCTTCGTGGCTCCGGTGTTCTGGGCGGATGCCATCAGTCATCAGGTCGACTCGGACCGAGCCCTTGAGCTGCATACACACTTCGTCGACTGGGTCGACATGGAAAGTACTGCGCGTATTGGGACGGTGGATGATCCATTGGTGAAGGTTGAGCGGGTGGGAGCGGGGCGCATCAGACATGAGAGCTCACAGGAAGCCGTAGACGGCTAGGCCGTCAGGGCAACAACGAATACGGCGATCAGTGCCAGGAAGACCAAGCAGCCAAGGAATACGGCGATCTTGTCCGCGATAGGGCGGCGCTTTATCGGCAGCAGCGCATCTTCGATGGGCGCGGCCGGGACAGACTCGGTCACCGCAACCGGCGCGAACTCGATGCCTGGTGGGTCGATGCCAAACCCGCCGCGGTCGGTACGAACTTTCTCGCTCCATTTCGTGCCATCCCACCATCGATGTGAGTGGCGACCAAACGGGTCAGCGTGCCAGCCGACGTCACGAACATCGTCACTCATCTGCGAGCTGCATCGGCGGTCGACATGCTGGGAACCCTACTGCTCGAGGTTCAACTGTCCGGGTTCAATCGATAGCCGCGGGTGCTTTTAATTGGTCAGCGAGCTTGCGAACGACGTCGGCAATTGGGGGTGCTTGTTCGACACCGAGTGCTTCGAGACTGAACAACGCTGTGGTGACGTCGCCTTCGGCCGTGAGTTCGACCGTGAGTTGTGATGGCGCCCACTCGTCGCTGGCGATCGTGGCTTGTAACAGATTGGCTTCACGGTCGGCATAACTCAGATGGCCAATCTCGTCGGCGGCCTGGCACATACGTGCAAAGACATCGCCCGGGCGTGCGTACAAGACCATTGGGCCGAGGCCGTTTTCTTCGACGGTCTGGTACGGCAACGGCAGCGTGCCGTCGGCGGTCAAGGTCCGTAGGGCGCGGAATGCAGCCACGACTGCAGCGGTCTGCTCGCCGGACGCACCCTCGGATGCCGTATCGGGATGTGAGGCCATCAGGCGATCTCGGTAGGCGCTGCGGACAGCGTCCCAATCGCAGGGCGGATTGAGCCCCAAGACTGCAAGCGCATCGACAACCTCCACACCTCGAACGGTACAGCAAGGGTGCCGTAGAGCATCAGTACATCAGCTGTTGAGTGGATCGGGTGGCAGCCCCTTGGTTGACAACTGACTGGCATAGCGCAACCACTCGTGAATCCGCACTAGAACTCAGAGCATGACCGATCTTGATCTGGCGTTCCTTCCGGCAACCGAGATGGCAGCCAAGGTTGCCGCCGGGATGGTGTCGCCTGTCGAGCTCGTCGAGAATTCACTCGAGCGCATCGAAGAAGTCAATGGCAGCGTCAACGCGTTCTGCTTCACCTGGGATCAGCAGGCGCGAGTTGCAGCGGCCGAGGCCGCCGAAGCAGTTGTGCGCGGCGATGAACTTGGACCGCTTCATGGCGTGCCGATCGCTCTTAAGGACACAACACCGACGGCAGGCGAGCGCACAACACTGGGCTCCTATGCGTTTGAGTATTCGGTCCCCGTGGTCGATGCAGTGATTACCCGCAAACTGCGAGCCGCAGGGGCGATCGTTGTCGGGAAGACGACCACGCCCGAGTTCGCTCATACGTTGGTAACCGAAAGCCCGCTGTGGGGAATCACTCGTAACCCCTGGGATCTTCAGCGGACCACAGGAGGCTCTTCAGGCGGTTCGGCAGCAGCCGTGGCAACCGGGTGTGTCCCACTCGCCGAGGGGTCCGACATGGGCGGCTCAGTACGCATTCCGGCTGCATGGTGCGGTGTGGTCGGTCTCAAGCCCGGCCTCGGACGAATCCCGATGGATGTGTTGCCGGGGCTGTTCGACACGATTAGTCATCACGGGCCGCTCGCTCGCAGCGTCGCCGACGCTCGATTGTTCCTTCGGGCAACACAAGGGCCAGACGAAGCTGACATTTTGTCGCAACCCGTCCCGCTTGACTTGGGCGGACCTCCACTCGCCGACATGTCGGGGAAACGGGTGGCGATGAGTATCGACTTGGGTTGTTGGGCAGTCGATCCTGCCATCGAAGCCGCCGTTCGTGCTGCCGCTGGTGCGCTCGCAGATGCTGGTGCGATCGTCACCGAGGTCAACCCAGGATTCTTCGGCGATGAAGAACACGCGTGGAACAAGCTCTGGGGTGTCTTCATGGCTGCCTACTACGGACACCTAGTTGCCGGCTTTGGAGACCGCATGACGCCCGAGGTTCTCGCTCTGATTGAAGACGGGAATGCCACGAGTGCTGTTGAGTACAAGCGGATCGAATTCATTCGTACTCGGATGTGGAATCAGATGCGACCGATCTTGGCTGACAACGAAGTGCTGCTCTGTCCAACTATGGCGACAGGTCCGCTCGAGGCTTCGATGACCGGCAAACGTATTCCTGGCCACATGGAAGGCGAGTGGTATCACTCACCAGACATGACGGCGGTGTGGAACATGATCAGCCCCTGCCCAGCCATTTCGATTCCTTGCGGACTCGACAACGGTGGCTTGCCCATCGGCGCCCAACTGATTGGTCGACGCTGGCGTTCCGACGCTCTGCTCGACATCGCTGAGGTTCTTGAAGCAGTCGTCGACCCGATCGGTCACCCGTCGAATCTGTGACACCTAGACCGCACTATGTCTTGAATCAATACAGCCGCGCTATGCGCTGTCTAATACTCACAGATGACGCGCGAGGCACGCCAAATATGTCCACACGACAAAAGCGCGTCGTCGGCTGAATGGAGCGCCCGGTGTTGTTGCGCTCACCAGAAAAAGCTACCCCTAAAACGAAGCATCGGTCGCCGGTAGCTCCAAAGAGTAACCGGCGACCGACCATCCCCCCGAAGGTGTCAGCGCTGTCTAAGCAATCTGGCGTTTAGACGAAAGCTGAAGCGAAGATCAACGACACGATAGTCATGACCTTGATCAAAATGTTCATGGCAGGGCCAGAAGTGTCCTTGAACGGATCGCCAACGGTGTCGCCGATAACGGCTGCGGCGTGGGCATCGCTGCCCTTGCCGCCGTGGTGACCAGCTTCGATGTACTTCTTGGCATTGTCCCAAGCGCCACCGGCGTTGGACATGTAGATGGCCAGAGCGAAGCCGCTAACGAGTGCGCCAGCAAGGAAGCCGCCGAGTGCGTTGACGTCGATGAAGCCGATCACGAGCGGCGTAATGATTGCAAGACCTCCGGGAATGACCATTTCCTTCAGCGAGGCTTCGGTTGAGATGGCAACACAACGTGCACTGTCAGGTCGTACGCCCTCTTTGCCCTCTCGCAGACCTGGGATCTCCCGGAACTGGCGTCGCACTTCTTCGATCATCGCTGCAGCTGCGCGACCGACGGCGTCGATCGTGAGTGCGGCGAAGACGAATGGCAACATGGCGCCGAGGAACAGGCCGATGAAGACCTCGACGTTGCCGATGTCGAGGTTGAGTTGGCCACCGGCGGCGGCAATCGCTTGGTCGTAGGTGGCGAACAGGGCCAACGCCGTGAGCGCTGCAGAACCAACAGCGAAGCCCTTGGCGACAGCAGCGGTGGTGTTGCCGAGCGAATCGAGCGAGTCGGTGACTTCGCGAACTTCTGGAGGCAGTCCTGCCATCTCAGCGATACCGCCAGCGTTGTCGGCGATTGGGCCGTAGGCATCGACGCCTACGACAACACCGGTGGTAGCGAGCATGCCAATAGCGGCAATAGCAACGCCGTAGATACCAGCTTCGCTGGTGTCGCCGAGGGCCTGTTGGCCAGCCCAATAGGAAGCACCAACAGCAGCTGCAATGAGTGACACCGATGCGCCGACCGAGACCATGCCGGAGCTAATGCCTTTGAGGATCACGGTTGCTGGACCAGTTGCTGTTTGTGCAGCGATGGCCTTAACCGGCCCGTATTCATCGCTTGTAAAGATCTCGGCGACCTTGCCGATCATCCAGCCAGCAGCGAGACCAAAGATAACCGCAAGTGGGATACCCCAGCGAGCGGCACCGTCGAATGTCATGTAGCCGCCGACGAACACACCGACGACAGCGATGCCCATGGCCACATTGGTGCCCATGTGCAGCGCATGCGAGAGATCCTTGATCTTCGATGAGCCAGAACTGCGAACGGTGAACGAACCGACGATCGAGCCGATCATGCCGACGAAAGCAACCACGAACGGGAACAGGATCAGTGCTGCCTTTGAGGCATTGTCTGGTCCCCAACCGCTTGTAAATGCGAAGGCCGTAAAGGCCATTGGTGCGATGATTGCGCCGCTGTAGCTCTCGAAGAGGTCAGCGCCCATGCCTGCGACATCGCCCACGTTGTCACCGACGTTGTCGGCAATGGTGGCGGGATTACGAGGATCGTCTTCAGGGATACCTGCTTCGACCTTGCCGACCAAGTCAGCGCCGACGTCGGCAGCCTTCGTGAAGATGCCACCACCAACACGGCTAAAGAGCGCAATAGAGCTAGCGCCCAGACCGAAAGCGGTGATGATCTCGTACGGGTTATCTTGCGTGGTCCACTCAACAAATAGCAAGTAGAGGAAGCTCAGGCCGAGAAGGCTCAGGCCAGCGACGGAGAAGCCCATTACTGCGCCACCCTTGAATGCGAGCGGGAGGGCCTTTTGTGGGCCTTCGATCGCAGCCTGGGTCGTACGAGCGTTGGCCATCGTTGCGACGGTCATGCCAGCCCAGCCAGCGGCTGCCGACAGAACTGCGCCGATGACGTAGCTGACAGCCGACAGCGGGTTCAGCAGGACTGCGATGAGCGCGATCATGATGACGACGAACCCGGCGACCCACGTGTATTCCTTTTTCAGGAATGCTCGTGACCCTTCCTGGATCTCGTTCATCAGGTACTGCATACGCTCGTTACCTGGGTCGGCTGCCTTTACGACAGAAAAGAAGTATACAGCCAGGGCAAGTGCAGCTAATGCACTACCTCCAGCTAGGTACGGAATGGCGTCCACGTTGACGTTTTCCTCTCGCGCGTGGGTATCAGCGGGCGGACGGTACAGCCGTCCGGACCCGTGTCGCAATCTAATGGTTGGAGTTTCTTGAAACGCGTTCCTCCGCGACTTTCCCATCGATGACGCCAGTGGCGCTTGTATCCAGCACAATCTGGTCGAAATCTGGTGCCGGTCGTTCTACAGTTGACCCGGATGGTTACTTCGCAGGAACGTGCAGTAGTTCGTAAGAACGGGCGTGCGGCGCGCCGTGCCATCGTGGGCGTAGATCGCACATTTCGCGAAGCGGCTTTAGTGGCCCATCTGGCATCGGTGCATGCACTTAAGGCCGCGTCGGTAGGTGTGTTCCTAGCCCATGACGGTGAGCCAGATCTGATGCCACTCGTCGAGATCCTTTGGGACCGGGGCCAAACAGTCGCACTTCCGGTGCTCGAAGACGATCCAAGCGACCACACCATGAATTTCCGAACGTGGAAGAAAGGCGATGTGCTTGTCTCTGGCCGGTACGACATTCCGATTCCGCCGCAAACGACGAATTTGAGCATTGTTCCAGAGTGCCTACTGGTATCTCTCACGGCATTCGATTCCGACGGTAATCGCATGGGTCGAGGCGCAGGTTTCTTCGATCGCTACTTGGCCACAGCGGGCTGTGAGATCGTTGGCGTCGGGTTCGAGACTCAACGCATCGAGCACGTGCCGATCGAAGACCACGACGTGGCCATGCCCATGATGGTTACCGATCTCGGAGTTCGCTACTTAAGAAACCAGAGCGAAAGCCGACGCAACAGCAGCGCGATCCGCAAGGATGGTTCTTCGTGCGAGTAATCGTTGTAGGAGCCGGCGAAGTCGGGACCCATGTGGCTCAACTTCTTAGCCGTGAAGGCAGTGACGTCATCGTCATCGAATGCAGTGCAGCGCGGATCGCTCAGATCGACAAGTTGCTCGATGTTTCGATCGTTCATGGCAACGCTACCGACCCCGAGGTCATGCGAGCCGCGGGTATACGCGAGACTGACTTGTTGGTCGCAGCAACATCGATCGATGAGGTGAATCTGGTCGCGTCGCTTATTGCAAAGCTCGAAGGTGTCGAGCGGCGAATCGTCCGGTTAGAACGCCCTGGTCTGCGCGGGTCTCGAGCCGTGCGACTGCACGAAGCCGTCGGCGCCGACGTGGTGATCGACCCCGACGATGCAGTCGCTCGCGAAATCTTGGATCTGCTGGCCTACCCCGGTGCAATCGAGATCGCCCGCCTGGCCGACAATGAAGTCCTCATGATCGGCGCCAAGCTCGATGCTAGTGCTCCCTTTGTTGGACAGACGCTCAGTGACATCGGTGCTCGATACAGCCCTCACTGGGACTTCATCGTCTGCACAATCACGCGCGACGGTCGCACGATCGTTCCGCGTAAGGACCACGAACTGCTCGCTGGCGACAATATTCGCGTTGTCTGCAAGACTCGTGCCCGCGCCGATGTTATGCGGCAGCTGGGCCTTGGCTCGGGCGAAGCGCATCGCATCATGGTCCTGGGTGGTGGCCGAACCGGCGAGATTCTGGCCCGGGCATTGGTTGCCAAGGGCCATGTCGTGACGATCATTGATCGAAGCGAAGAGCGTGCCATCGAACTCGCAGACGAGCTCGATGGTGTCCTCGTCCTTCTGGGTGATATCACCGATGCCTCACTTCTCGAAGAAGAAGATGTTGGCAGCTACGACGCTGTTATTGCGCTGACCGGCGAAGACGATGCAAACATCCTCGCCTGCCTCTTCGCAAAGAAGGCCGGAGCGAAGGAGACGATTGCGGTGTTACACCGTCTCGAACTACGCCATCTGTTGCGCGATGCAGGAGTCGACGTGGCAATTTCGCCCCGTACCGCCAGCGCAAACGAAGTGCTCCGGACTCTGCGCGGTGGCGTTACAGCGGTGGCAACCTCGCTCGACGATGACATCGAAATTTACGAGGTCGAGGTCGGCCATGGGTCAGGGGCAAACGGCAAGAAGATCTCCGAGCTCGGGTTGGCTCATGACACCCTGATCGCTGCGATCGTTCGCGATGGCAAGCCACAGATCGGTCGTGGCTACTCTGAGTTGCAGGCCTTCGATCACGTCGTGTTTGTTGCCCACGGCAAAGACGTCGACCGACTCA
>Ga0307985_10001259_pt1 | contig 14420 bp, 13 predicted proteins | sample EllFjometageno80_FD_203155 | JGI IMG/M metagenome (GOLD analysis project Ga0307985, IMG submission 203155) | Marine microbial communities from Ellis Fjord, Antarctic Ocean - #80 | ecosystem: Environmental > Aquatic > Marine > Unclassified | place: Southern Ocean | collected 2014-10-09 | reverse complement strand
GACCTGCACCAACAAGATGACCAGAATGATCACGCTCAACGCCAAGGCGACGAACAACGTGACCTGGAAGATGCTCAGGATGCCCAAGTATTGACACGCGGCGAGCGCCGCTGCCACGACGGCGAGGCCAGCCAGCAGGCCCCATGCCCAACCGCCGGTTGCGTACTCGGGATCCAGCAAGCGTTTGACCACGATCAGACCAGCGCCGATCGCCGCCAAGCCCAGCGCCACCTGCTCGAGCTCGAGTCTGGTACTTCGATTTGGTCGGCCGAGTGCCCGCACAACGGAGAAGGTCCACGCGACGAGAGGAATGATCAGCAGATACACCATGTCGCTGAGCCCGCCTCGGCTGAGTTGGCGCAGCATCATCAACAGTGCACCACCACCGATGACAACAAATGCGAACAGGTCACTGTCGACTCGGCGATCCGCACCAACAATTCGTAGCGGTTTGGCCACAAGCACGGCCGCAGCACTAACGACGAGCAGCAGTGCGATTGGGGGCAAGAAACCCGAGAACCACGCAGTTGCGGTGCGATCATCGCTATACCAGGTAACGAACATGGCAACGATGGCCAGCACGCCGCCGGCGCCAGCAAGCGATGTCCAGATCGAGGCAACAACCTTCTTGTCAGCACCGCGGCGTTTGATCGTCTCTTCGACCCGTGCGGCCACGTCGATGTCACCGATCGATGCGAACGCCATTAGTAACGCTCCCGAACCCGAGCGACGAAACGTCCGGCGACCACATTGAGTAACAAGGTGATCGCGAACAAGACCAGGCCAACGAAGTACAAGCTCTGGAAGGTAAGGCCTTCACCGACGACGCTGTCAGTACCGGTCGCGAGTGATGCCATACCGGCGGTCATCGTCAGGCCGCCCTCAAATGGTGATGAGGTGAACTCAGCCGCGTCGGCGGCTCCACCGGCCATGAACACCACCATGGTCTCGCCGAGCGCTCGGGAGATCCCGATGATGAAGGCTGCAACGATGCCCGAGACCGCTGCGGGCAGCACAACCTGGCGAGTTGTCGTCGCTTTACGAGCTCCGAGACCTGCGCTCGCTTCGCGCAACTCTCGAGGAACCGACGCCAGCGCGTCTTCGGCCACCGAAGCAACGAGCGGAATGGTCAAGATGCCAACACCAATGGCGGCGGCAGCTAGCTGGCCGCTTCGTTTCACGGTGAAGGAGTTCTCTACCGGGCAGGCAGCGGTGTCGCCGGCCACCGGGGAGCAGTCCTGGGCGACCGAGTTGACCCACCAGAAGAGCACGAACACCACGGTGATGAGCACCGCAAGTGTGACCACTCGCTTGATGATCGTTGCCGTCGTGGTGTCGGAATCACGCCAGGCTCGAAGCGTCCACATGCCGACGCCGACAGCGGCCATGCCGGAGATGCCGTAGCCGATCCACAACCATGCGCTGCGGCCGATTTTCTCGATGACCTGCGGGCTGATAAAGAAGAGTGCAAAGAAGCCGAGCACCACTGATGGCACTCCTGCGAGCACTTCGAGCACTGGCTTGAGAATGCCGCGAACCCGGCGGCTCGCATACTCGCTGAGATAGATCGCCGCGCCGAGCCCGAGCGGGCCGGCGACGAGCATGGCCACCACCGTGACGATGATCGATGACACCAGCAGCGTCGGCATGTCATAGAGGCCTCGGCGGGGGAACCATCCGGTCTCGCCCCAGGTAACCGCCCAGTCCACTTGGGTAATGAACGTCCACGCCTCGCGGACCAGGCTGACGATGATCAGCACTGAGATCAGGACCGACACCAACGCTGCTGCAAAGAACAGGCCTCGGATAATCGATTCCTTGCGCTGCCTCGATTGGGGACCAGCCAATGCTTCGACCGACAGGGACGGCGGCGTCCGTGTCGTCGTGACCATCTCGGTCACTGAGAAGTCAGTCATGGGTAAAACCTACTGGCGAATTGGGAATCTAATGGGCAACCAAGTGCAGTCAGTACGGGGTCCTTTGACGGGAACAGGGCCAGACCCCACACCACCTGGTTTGGTGTGTGTCAGCCTTGCCACGCTGCGGCGACTTCGGCCTTGGCCGTGTCAGCAAGCTCGACATAACCGACCGAGGCGACGGCCTCGTTCAGGCCAGTGGTCGTGTAGAAGTCAACGAACGCCGTGAGCGCTGGGCTAGCGGCGGCTTTCGCGTTGTTGACATAGATGTACAGGTTGCGGCTGATTGGGTATTCGTTGCTGGCAATGGTCTCTGGTGTTGCTTCGATGCAACCATCGCCACCGTCGACCTGCAGCAGCTTGGAGCCTTTAGCGTTGGCAGCGAACGCGAAACCAACCCAGCCCAGACTCGTGTCTGAGCTCTGGATGCCAGACAGGATCACATTGTCGTCAGCCGATGGGCTGTAGGTGGAACGAGTCGACGCTTCCTGGCCACGTTCGTCGGCCAAGTCCTCGAGCACGATCTCGATGAACGAGTCATAGGTCCCAGATTCTTCGCCAGGACCAAAGATCGTCAACGGGGCGTCGGGCAGCCCGACGGCCGTGATGTCGTTGGCATCAGCCCAGCTCGTCACTCCATCAGATTCAGGACCGATAAGGCCATAGAGATCGCCAAAGGTCACGCACTCGACGGCGGTGTTGGTCTCGCTTGTGATGACACCAATACCATCAATGCCCACCAGAATTTCGGTGTACTCGATGCCAGCCGCAGCACAATCCTGGGCCTCGGCATCTTTGATCTTGCGACTCGCATTACTGATGTCGGTTGCACCGGCACAGAACTTCTTGAAACCGTCACCGGTACCGGGACCTTCAACATCAACGAATACGCGAGGAGCGACGTCTTCAAACAACTCGGCAACTCGCACCGAAATCGGCTCGACCGTCGAAGAACCAGAAATGAAGATCTCACCCTCTAGATCGGAGGGACCTGCTGCGGCGGCGCTGTCATCGTGTACGCCGCTGTCGGTGCTTGTCGTGGCCTCGGTGTCATCGGACACATCGCCGCTGTCGCCACATGCAACAGCAAATAGAGCCAGGATCAGTACCAGGCTCACTGTTCGCCACAGCGACGAACGGGGGGTTGTCATTCTTTGTTCCTCCAAAGGAATCAGATGTGGCAGCGCCATTGCACACACAGCTGCCATCGAGAAAGTTAAAGGCGGCACCTTGACCCACCCTCACCTCCGAGTTAACACCAGGTAAACAGGTAGCCGCGTTTCATCGCTCCGCTCGCGCCGACGTTCGTCGGATATCGCTAGCCGCTCCTTGGCGGGGCTCCTCCGTTGCTCGCTCCTGCCTGCGTTTGTACTTACCGGGACCGTAGACCTGGGAACTCGAAAACAGGGTTTCGGCGAGGGACGAGCCGAAAGCCGGACTACCCCTATTCGGCGGCTTCGTTTTTGGCTTGGCGGCGAAGCTCCTTGACGAGAACATGGGCTTCGACCAGAACGGCCTGATCATGCACGTGGGTCAACATGCTGATGGCCTTGGAACGTTTAACCCAGGTGACATCATCGACTTCGTCGTTCTTGACAAAGTCGCCACTTCGAGTTTGCATCAGCCAGTACTTGACCTGCTTGGCGTTGCCATTGGGGGTCGTGTAGCTCACGGGGCTCAGCCTGGCCAACACGTCACAGACCAAACCAGTTTCTTCCTTGACTTCGCGCAGTGCCGCATCGTGATGCGTTTCGCCCTCATTCAGCTTGCCTTTTGGCAACGACCAATCGTTGTAGCGAGGCCGATGGATCAAGAGATAACGCGGCTTGTTCTTGGACATATCGACGACGACACCGCCGGCAGCTTCGATGCATTCCATAGTCAGCTCCCTTGTTCGTGGAGAAGCACGTGCATCTCAATGGTGCCAGATCTATTGGGGGCGATCCAGGACCCGTCAGGGTCGAGTGTCCAGGCGCGCCGGGTGTCGGCAAGGTTGGCTTCCATGATGCGATCGAGCTTCTTATGCGTCATTCGATCGATCACTGGTACAAGCGCTTCAACTCGTCGGTCAAGATTGCGGCTCATCAGATCCGCTGATCCGATCAGATAGTGAGGACTACCCAGACCTTCGCCGTTTGCGAACCAGTAGCACCGTGCATGTTCCAGGTAGCGACCAATCACGCTACGGACCGAAATATTGTCGCTCAGACCAGGCACACCCGGCCGCAGACAACACATGCCACGGATGATGAGCTCGATGCGGACCCCGGCCTGCGATGCGGCATAGAGCTCATCGATCGTTCCTGGATCAACCAACGAGTTCATCTTCATGCGGATGTGGCCGTCGGCGCCCAGGGCAGCCTCGTTGCGAATCAGCTCGGCCAGCCGCGGTCGCATATCCGCAGGCGCTACCACCAGATGTGTGTAGTCGACGGGCACGTGGAACCCCGTGAGCGAGTTGAAGAGCGCGCTCAGGTCGGCGCCGAACTCGGAGTGCGCCGTAAAGATACCGACATCGGTATAGAGCCTGGCGGTGCCAGCGTTGTAGTTGCCGGTGCCGAAATGGCAATAGCGAACCAGCTTGTCTTCCTCGCGACGAATGACCAAGCAGGTCTTGGTGTGGATCTTGAGCGATACGAAGCCATAAACTACGTGTACGCCGGCACGTTCGAGGCGCCGCGCCCAGCTGATGTTGGCTGCCTCGTCAAATCGGGCTTTGAGCTCGACGACAACCACAACCTGTTTGCCAGCTTCGGCGGCACGCACCAGCGGATCAACGATCAGACCGTCGCCCGACATGCGATACATGGTCATCTTGATTGCCTGGGTGCCAGGATCGTCGGCCGCCGCATTAATGAACGCTAAGACTGAGTCGTCGAACGAGTCGTAGGGATGATGGACCAGTATGTCGTTGCTGCGAATCCGAGCGAACAGCTCGTCAGGGGTAGCAATACCCGCAAACTCTGCGGGGGTACGAGGCGATATCGGCTTCAGACTGAAGCCACTTCGTTCGTTCACGAGCTTGTCGATGTCGCCGTAACTGGCCAGATCGAGCGGGCCCTCGACATCGAAGAAGATGTCATCGTCGACTTCGAGCTCACTGGCCAAGATGTTGCGCAGCCCCGGAGTGGCATGAGCGTCGATCTCTACGCGCACGACTTCGCCAAAGCGGCGCCGGCGAAGCTCGCTCTCGACGGCGGTCAGAAGATCGTCGTCATGGTCGTCGAGGGTGTCTGCGTTGACAGAAATGTCAGCGTTACGAGTCACACGAAAGACTGTGCGCTCAATGATTTCGACCCCAGGGAAGAGCTGATCAATATTGGCCGATATCACTTGCTCGAGCGGAACGGCCTTGTCGCCGATCGATAGGTGACGCCTCAGCAGATCGACGGGGACCTTGACTCGGGCGAACCGTCGCACACCGCTGGCCGGCTCGGCGATCAGCAGGCCCAGATTGAGCGACAGGGTACTGATGTACGGGAACGGGTGACCGGGATCGAAGGCGAGCGGTGTCAGGATCGGAAACACCTGGTCGGCGAAATAGACAGACAGCTCGGCCTGTTCGGCATCGGTGAGATCAACCCAGTCGGCGAGCACCAGTGGGTTGGCATCTTCGGCCATCTCAGCTCGTAACCGGCTCAAAATTTGTTGCGCTTGGCCGTGCTGATTGCGCGCCCGCTCGAGCGCACCTTCGTACTGCGATGTCGAAGTCACACCATCGTCGACGATACGAATACGCCCATTACGAGCGTCGTCTTTCATTGACGCTACGCGGACGAGGAAGTATTCGTCCAGGTTGTTGGCCCAGATGGACACAAATCGCATGCGGTCGGCGAAGGGCAGCGACGTGTCTTCAGCCAGCGCAAGCACGCGCCCGTTGAATGCATGCCACGACAGCTGACGGTTGAGGAACCGAGACGTGGAAACCGGCTTTTCTGCCGGTGGGTGACGGATCATCGCTGCATCAACAGGTGATCAGCAGCGAACCCGTTCAGGCGCGGCTCAGGTAGCCGAAGCGAAGCACGACATACGATCCGCAACCGGTTTAGCTTTCGTCTTCGTCGTAGCCCAGGTCCCACTCGAGCAGGATGTTTGAGCGTTCGGCATCGCGATTTACACGTTCACGATTACGACGAAACTGCGGGTCGTGTGGAGGCAGTAGCAGCAGGCGAGCCATCACACGGAGCTTGAACGATTCGACGAAGCTGCTGTCGCCAAAGTCGCTGCGGAAGTCCCAGTGGGGCGAGGTCGGCCCAAGGTACACGATCTTCACGTGGGCGTTCGGTGCAACCGGATCGCCATTCTCGTCAACCGCGCCGGTTGTCTGCATGTCTGACATGTGCAGCAGCCTAGGCCAATTCAGCCGACACCCGTCCCTGACCACCCTCTGGAGACAAACCGTTAGCCCAAAACATCGCTAGCGAAGCCCTCGACCAACAATTCCCGATGATGGAGCTGACACGGCACTAACTAGCGCGATACAGGTCGACTCGGCGCTTGTAGGCCCGTTTCAACGACTCGAGGAAGAAGGCGGGCTCATGCGCCATACCCCAAGTGACGTACAGGATCTCCCAGCCTTCTGCCGCAAGCGCGAAATCCCGAAGATTGTCGGCCTCTTCTGCAGCGCCGCCGAAGTGAATTTGCCTGGAATGCCCCTCGATGCCAAGACGTGCTTCAGGAAACGCCAGGTCGAGACGCTTGAGACCAGCGCTGGTCCGGACCTCGTACTGACGGACCGGGGCAGGCAGTCCAGACTCATCGAGAACACGCTCGACGAGCCGTTCGAGTACAGATTCAGACAATGCCCTAGCTCGGGCAGGGTTGTACATGACTTCCTCGAGAATGTCTCCGCCCCATGGTCCCCGTCGCCGTAGTCGTTTCCACGTCGCCTCGACCCATCTAGGCGAGGCACCTTGTCGAAGCGCCGAATCGAGCGCCAATTCGACAACATCGACATCGCAGACTGACCCCAACTGCACCAAGGTGCGCGCCATCGATGTGACGCGTACACCATCGACTGTGGCTACGTCGTCGCGACTAGTAAAGCTCCATGTGTGCATCACGACATCGCCGCCGAGAGCGCTCAGGTCGCGATGTTTGCCACGTTCGAAGCAAACCTCGATGAGGTTTCGAGACCTAGGAACTCCGTCGAGGTTGTGTAACAACGCCGCCGAGCGGTGTGAAATCGCCGCACCCGCGAGACTCGCAACCATAAAACGCTGCCGTTGCGAGACCGGCGACGAGGCAAACACAAAGACATCGCTGAGAGGCCTCCGTAATCGCCCCGAAGCCACAGCACGACGAAGTTGCTGAACGTTGATGTGGTTTTCGGCGGCCTGGCTTCGACTGAATGCACCGTGCTGAGAGGCCGCTATCTCGGCAACGGCGCGCAGTGCGTCGTTTCCGTTCATGCCCCAAGGCTTGCATGCTGGTGTGACATTCCCGACCGGACCAAACAGCGATGACCCAGAAACTGTTAGCTCACCGCATCGCCAGTGAGACTCTCACCACACAGTTTCCCAACGTAGTCAAAACTGTTGGCCCAAACCATCAGGGGCGAAGCCATCAACTAACAGTTTCTGGCAAAGGGTTATCTGGGCGGGTTATCTGGGCGGGTTATCTGGGCGAAGGGCGTTAGTCGCCGTTTGATGCGTCGGCGCGGGTGCCCAGAGAGACTTCGGCCCCTTGGGTCGTGCCGCGGCGTTCGAACTCGATGGTGATCACATTGCCGGGGTCGAGGCGGCGGATAATTCGCGCGACGTCTTCGGGCGTAGCGACCGCGGCACCATTCATGGCGACAATCACGTCACCAACCTCGAGGCCAGCCCGGTCGGCGGCGGACCCTTCGAAGACATCAAGGATGAACACACCGCTGTCGCCGTCTGCACCAGCTTCGTCTCGCTGGGCTTCGGGGACAACGGCGAGTGACCGGCTTGATGCGCCGAACCATGCCGTGTCGAGGGTCAGGGAAGCATCACCTTCGGCGAAGCCTTCCAGGAAATCCTGAACCGAGTCGATGGCAATAGCGAAGCCAACGTTCTGTGACCCTTCGATAATGGCGGTGTTGATACCAATGACCTCGCCGGCCGCATTCACCAGGGGACCACCCGAGTTACCTGGATTGATGGCCGCATCAGTCTGCAACAGGTTCTCGAAGCTGAGCCGCCCGGCATCGATCTGGCGATTCTTGGCCGACAAGATGCCAAGCGTGACTGTGGGGTCTCCGCCCAGGCCAAGTGCGTTACCAATCGCTAATACCTGATCGCCAACGAGTAATTGATCGACAGTTCCCAGGGTTGCAGGCAACGTGTCGGTCACACCCTGCACCTGGATCAGAGCGATGTCTTCGGCGACGATGCTCGAAACGACGGTGGCCGGGGCTCGAGTTCCGTCGAAGAACACGACTTCGACCGTGTCGGCGTCCTCGATCACATGGGCATTCGTAAGGATGAGGCCGTTGGTGTTGACAACGATGCCGGAACCAGATCCGCCGAAGACACCACGGAAGTTCTCGACATTGGTTTCGATCGAGACCACCGATGGTGAGACGACCGACAACACACCTTGTACGTCGAGAGCGTTGCCACGCAGGGTCAGATTCTCGCCACCAACCACGCCACTTCCGCCACCCAGACTGACGAGTGATGGCTGATTGTCATCGAGCAGCAGGAAGGCACCGATGACAGATGCCGCCACAACGAGCGCTATTGCAGATGCCAAAGCAGCTAGTGGCCATGGGTTGATCCACCACGGATCCTCGCGCTGCGCAACGAACGCGGCAGTCGTTGCCTTGGGGTTGGGCAGCGACGCGTACAGGTTGTGCGCCGGGTCATAGGTCGGCGGGGTCGCTGGCAACGCATCCAGCGGTTTGTCGCCTCCAGTGACGAGGTACGACGGCATCTCGGAAGTGGAGGGGTCAGTCAAGTCAGCCACGCTCCCCCATCATCGCCGAAGAATGGCCAGATCACCACGCGGCATGGCATTGCAGCATGGCATTGCGGCTTGGCATTGCTGGCGGGCAGCTTGGTTCTACCGACCTCGTTCGTAGGCAGCCACGGTGGCCATTGCGTGCTCGGTGGTCAGCCGAGCTAACACCCGAGTCTTTGGATCCAGGCACGTCGCCCGCAGTGTGTCGGGCGGAATCGAGGCGACGCCCCTAAATCGGTCGACGTCAAGATTGTGCACACTGCTCGCTTCGAGCTGGGCCCGCACATCGTTGTATTGCCCGTCGGTCCAGGCATGTACTGGCTCTTCCAAACCCTTCGCTGTGATCTGCCATAACGGCGGGCGGGCCGCGAACACAGCACCGGCCCGCAACAGCGGCGCCATATATCGATGAAGAAACAACAGCAACAGCGCTCGGCTGTGGATGCCATCGGCATCGGGATCAAACGCCAACACGACCCGCTCGTAGCGGCGCCGGTTCAACACGAATTCGTCGCCCAAGCCTGCACCGAGCGCATCTCGGATCGCCATAAGAGGAGCGCTGGCCTCGACCCGACTTTGTGTCGCGGCTAGCACATTCAATGGCTTACCTTGCACGGGCAAGACGGCTTGCCACTCGCCAGACCGCACGGCCACAAGCGCATTCGCAGCAGAAACCCCCTCGGCAATGACGAGTTCGCTGCCCGGCGTGGGCCAGTGCGTATAGCAGTCCTGCAGCTGTTCTGGCAGAAAACCGCGCTGAAATCGAACCACCAGGCGAGGTTAACAACAATGACATTTCCTGGCGCTTCTGTCCTGACATCGATGCGATTGCAGCATTCCCTGACAGAAAATCGACAGAAACTTCATATTTACGCTCGCTTTCGCGACGTTATGGCCTACTAACTCTCGTAAGCGACGTAGAAGGAGACAGCTCGTGGACACGTCTTGGATGGCAGAAGGTAATTGTGCAGGCCAGGCTCCTGACCTCTTCTTCCCCAGCGATGGGGTTGGAGTCGAGGTAGCCAAGAAGGTCTGCATTGACTGTCCATCAACCAAGGCATGCCTTGAGTACGCCTTGACCCAGCGCATCGAACATGGTGTGTGGGGTGGATGTTCCGAGCGTCAACGACGTCGCATCTTGAAGGCTCGCCGCCTAGCTGTGCAGAGTGAAGCGGTGAATGCTTAGGTAGAGGTTCTCCCGCCTTTATCCGACAGATCGGGCACGCCGTGCAGGGCGTGCCTCGATCGCGTTTGGGCCCAGATTGTCCCCCCCCCTTTGACCAATGAAGTTGGTCAAAGTCGCCGGTGGGCCGCGCCGCAACGACCTCGCAGCAGCGCGCAAGGACGTCGGCACCCGCGGCCCACTTAGTTACGCCTCCAAGCGTCGCATAAGCTCAGGGGGAACGCGCGCAGAGGAGCCTGTCATGCAAGAAGTAGTCATCGTCGAAGCTGGTCGATCACCGATCGGGAAGCGAAACGGATCGCTCGCTGGAGCCCACCCTGCCGATGTACTTGGGCCCGTGATGATGGAAGTCATCAAACGAGCCGGCATCGAATCATCAGATGTTGGGCAGGTGGTCGGTGGTTGTATTAATAAGGTCGGCGCCCAGGCGATGAACATCACTCGTACTGCCTGGCTGAGCCATGGCGGCGCCGAAGAAGTCGCTGCCACCACCATCGATGCCCAGTGTGGCTCATCGCAGCAAGCGGTCAACCAGGCCCATGCGCTGATCGCATCTGGCATCGAAGACATCGTCATGGCCTGCGGCGTCGAGGCAATGAGCCTGCTACCCATTGGCTCTGATGCCTTTGCGGGCAAGAAGGCTGGCCTCGGCAGCCCGATGAGCCGTACATACTTCGGCCATTTCGAGTTCATCAGCCAGTTCGAAGGCGCAGAACGCATGGCCGAGAAGTACGACATCACCCGTGAAGACACCGACCGCTTCGGTCTGCAGTCCCAAGAACGGGCTGCAGTTGCTGTTGCCGAAGGTCGCTTCGAGACCCAGATCATTCCGGTAGACGCACCTGTGCTTGATGCCGATGGCAACAAGACCGACGAGAAGGTCACGGTGACTCGAGACGAGATTCCACGCGACACCAGCCTGGAGAAGCTCGCTCAGCTCAAGCCGGTCGCTCGGGAAGGCGGCGTGCACACCGCTGGCACGTCGTCTCAGATCGCAGACGGCGCCAGCGCTGTCTTAATGATGAGCGCTGAAAAGGCCAAGGAACTTGGCGTCAAGCCTCTGGCCCGCATCGTGCAGAGCGCCCTGGTCGGTTGTGATCCGGTACTCATGCTCGAAGGCCCCATCCCAGCGACTCGCAAGGTTCTCGAAGCCGAAGGTTTGACCGTCGACGACATCGACGTGTTCGAGATCAACGAAGCGTTCGCCTCGGTCGTGCTCGCTTGGAGCAAGGAACTCGGTCCAGACATGGACAAGGTCAACCCAAACGGCGGTGCCATCTCACTTGGTCACCCCCTGGGTGGCACCGGCTGCTTCCTGATCACCAAGGCAGTCCACGAACTGCAGCGCACCGGCGGCCGCTACGGCGTCATCACCATGTGCTGTGGTGGCGGGCTCGGTACCGGAACGCTCATCGAGCGCATCTGATCTGACACGTACGGTGTGCACTTCCCCAACAACAGCCTGGGGAGTGCACACGTCAGGTAGTCGATGAGCGCATGGCGAGCGCTCCAACAATGGGGCCCGGGGCTAGCAGCATGAAGGCAAAGCCCCAGTTCGACGCGTCGCGGATTACAGGGACGAGGAAAATCGTCAGCACGGTCAGCACGAAGCCGATAGCGAGCTGCAGCGTCAGTGCAGTTCCGACTGATTCTGGTTCGACAACCTCGGTCACAATCGTGGAGAATTGAGCGCTGTCGGCCACGACCCAGAATCCCCAAACTAGGCCGACCATAAGCACAAACGCTGGCGGCGCCGAGACTAAAAACCCAGTTACCATCGATGCCAATGCGGACCAGCGCATAGCCAGACCGGCTGCGTTTGAACGAAGTCCGCGGTCCGATAGTGACCCCACATAGACCGACCCGAACGCTCCGATGCCGATCGTGCCGAACGCTGCGATGCTGGCCGAGCGTTGATTTACGAACACGTCGCCATAGAACGCAGCGATCCATGCCCACATGGCGTAGAGCTCCCACATGTGGCCGAAGTAGCCCAGACTCGCCAGGCGGAACTCGCGGTTGGCGATCACCGATCGGAGTTTGGCTGGGTCGAACGGTGCAGCGGCGGTTGCATAGGGGCCATCGGAGCCCAGTCGTTCTGCAATAAGACCACCAACGAGCGTCAGTGCTGATGTCGCAGCAATCACGATTTGCCAGTCGAGCGTGCCGAATCCGTTGATCAGGTGGGGTAGAGCCGAACCGAGTGTCAGCGCTCCGATCATGACACCAAGCGCATACCCACGCCCCGCCCGGTACCAGCTCGACATTGCCTTTAAGGCTGGCGGATAGACGGCGGCAAGAAAGACACCCGTCATGAAGCGAGCCGCTAATGCGGGGCCGTAGGCATCGAGCGGAATGATCGCGGCATTTGCCAAAGAGGCTCCTGTCGCGCCAATGAGCATGAGTCGCCTTGGGGGAATTCGATCGGCCAGGTTCGTCAGCGACGATCCAGCAGCGCCGACAACGAACCCGACCTGCAGGGTGATAATCAGCCAACTCTTTGCTGTCGACCCGAGTTCCCATGCAGATGTAAGTTGGCTAAGTACCGCTGCTGTCGAAAACCATGTGGACATGGACAGCACCAAGGCAGCTGCCAGGAGCCGAAGCTCGCGTCGCTGCCCGGCGGGACGGTCGCCTGAGACGACGTCGAGTGAGTCGTTGTCGAGTTGGGGCATCGGTCCTCAGATCGGACAGGCGTTGGGTTCACAGGCTCGCAGCCGTTGCCGCAATGTCCAAACCAACAATGCGACCGCGAACATTCCCACAACAGGTTGTACCGGCGCCCACCAGCTCAACGCACCAGATGTGCCGACGAGCGCAACGACCGCCTGATTACACACCGGGCAGCCAACAGCAAGGAACGATACGAACCCCGACCACATGGTCCGCCGCTCGTGGGAGTCAGTGGCCGCGGTAGTCGGCGACCGGATCGCAAGGATGAGACCGATAAGCCCAGCGGTGATCGCCAGGATCACGTAATCGATCGGTCTCGGTGCGATTGGACGACCAAAAAACCGGTTGTCTAGCAGATCAGACGGGATTGCAATGGCTGCTGCAGCAACAGCAGCAATCGGGATAGCCCGTAACCAGGTGGCCGATGGCAGGCTGCGAAGCCCTTGGAACCATATGGCCTTGTGTGGAGCGTCGCTGCGAGCTGTCAGCAACGAGCGTGCTCGCAACCTGAACTATGGAAACAGCGCAGGACCCGAAATAGTCGGGAAGCCTGCCAGGCCGAATCAGGCAGTGTCGTCGTCGGAAATACCTTCGGTTACGCCCTCTTGAAATTCTTTTTGCGCTTGGCCGATCGATCGGGCGAGCTTCGGCAGCTTGGCGCCACCAAAAACCACAAGAACGATGACCAATATGATGATGAGCTCTGTTGCCCCGAGATTCATGTACTGAGCCTAGCCGGATCTAGCCAAAGCGACCTGACAGCGTGCTTATGCAGTCGCAATTTCGGTCAGGGTGACCTGACGACCTGCGTTGCGTTGGCGACGGATACGTCGACGTTCGCGTTCGCTCATACCGCCCCAAATTCCAAACTTTTCGCTATTGGCAAGTGCGTACTCGAGACAATCGTTCTGAACGATGCAGTTACGGCAAACTTCTTTTGCTTCGCGAGTCGAGGCACCCCGCTCGGGGAAGAACAGATCAGGGTCAACGCCGAGGCAGTTCGAGAACTCTTGCCATGAACGATCAAGCATATCTTTGCGACGCATGGCGCCTCCTCAAAGGGAATCCACCCTTTGTAATTACAATGGTGTCATCATTGTGTCAGCGGGAATGCCAAAAACGCAAGGCTGATCTGACTTTTTGCAGGCTTTATGACCTGTTTTTGCCGTTTTAAGCTCAAAATTGGCCAAAATCATACCCAAATACCTTCATCTAACAGTCATTGACAGCGACAACATGAACCACAACGGCCCTGGTATGGGTCGGTTGTGCCCCGAGCGACAACTCCGCTAGCTTCGAGCGGTGACCACAGTGCAGGACCAGGCCCCGGTTGTTCTTGTGACTGGCGCGTCCAGTGGGATCGGAGCCGCCACCGTTCGAGCCCTTATCAACGACGGAATGCAGGTACACGCAACCGCCCGACGCGAACAACGGCTGCATGACCTTTCAGCCGAGACTGGCTGCTCGACACATGTCCTGGATGTGCGCGACGCTGCCGGCGTCGAAGCCCTGCTCGCCGAGATTGGGACCATCGACATCCTGGTGAACAACGCGGGGCTTGGGCGCGGATGGGGCTCGCTAACCGAGGCAACCTATGCCGACGTCGAAGTCACGGTGTCGACCAATGTCACGGCGGCTATTCACATGATCCAGGCAGTTCTTCCCGCCATGATCACGCAGCGATCTGGCCACATTGTGAATGTTGGATCGATGGCTGGCCT
>Ga0307985_10001258_pt1 | contig 14421 bp, 10 predicted proteins | sample EllFjometageno80_FD_203155 | JGI IMG/M metagenome (GOLD analysis project Ga0307985, IMG submission 203155) | Marine microbial communities from Ellis Fjord, Antarctic Ocean - #80 | ecosystem: Environmental > Aquatic > Marine > Unclassified | place: Southern Ocean | collected 2014-10-09 | reverse complement strand
TAGAGGGAGACGAGAAAATGGAAGACCCCACTATCGCGGGAATCGCTTTCGAGCGAGATGAGGCGAAACTCACCATTGCTGGAGTTCCCGATGTGCCAGGTGTGGCCTATCAGGTAATCGGCCCAGTTAGTGCGGCTGGCATTGAAGTTGATGTGATTGTCCAGAACGCAGCGGAAGATGGAACGAACGATATTACCTTTACCGTTAAGCGCGGCGAGTGCGATAAAGCCAAGAAAATTCTCGACGATTTGAAGGCCTCGCTGAAGGCGCGCGAAGTGCTTGTGGACCGAAAAGTCGGCAAGGTGTCTGTGGTTGGTGTGGGCATGCGTTCACACGCGGGCATAGCCAGTAAGACGTTTAAGGCTTTGGCAGATGAGAGCATTAATATTCAGCTTATAACTACCTCAGAGATAAAGATTTCTGTGGTGATAGAGGAGAAATACCTCGAATTAGCTGTTCGTGCCCTGCATAGCGCATTCGAGCTTGGCGACCCTGACTACAACAAGAGCGGTGACTCATAGTGCTGAATCCTCTTGGCTAGCAAATTCTGCTGAATTAGTTGGCATGCACCTCATTAAGGAAGATACTAGTGGATAACGGTGTCTTGCCCCATTAAAAAAGGGGATTTCTGATAATGGCTCGATGTGCCTGAGCCTGCTTGATGGATGTAAAAGAGACCTCGATCAAAGCCTCAGAAAATAAACCGCGATATTCTTAAGTTGTAGAGTGTCGCAGTTAATGGGTCTGCATTGAGCATTGAGCATTAACGCGTCAACGGTAAAACTGAAAAATACAAAGGAAAGAGTTAAAGGAGGATTGCAATGTTAATACTGACCCGCCGTATTGGCGAAACATTGATGATCGGAGACGAAGTGACAGTAACTGTCTTGGGAGTTAAGGGTAATCAGGTAAGGATAGGGGTAAACGCTCCTAAGGAAGTCTCGGTGCATCGCGAAGAGATTTATCAGCGCATCCAGAAAGAGAAAAATGCTGATGATGATGGCGAAGAGGTGAGTGAGGAGTAGTTGTTCTCGTCTTACTAAGCTAATCGAAGAATTTTAGAAACCAGCGATAGCTGGTTTTTTTTGGTTATGATTTGGGCCAGTAAACTTGCTGGACTGGTGTCTTCGACTAGATAAAGCTCATGACTTCTTCTATTGCACGATGCGCTTCCAAGATTGAAGCATCAGTATGTGGGCTTGCAGCGGCGTCCGCGTTGGCAATAGTTATTTGCCCATAGGGCTGTCTGCCAACCACACAGGGTCGCTCGTCGGATGAAGTAAATACCCAGTCCCATGGTTCATCAAGTGTGTTGTAGGTATAAGAATATCCGTGGGGCCAACGATTTACTGCTATGCCGAAAATATCTCGCCCCGGATCGAAGCCACCACCGCCCAATACTCGGCCGAGTTGGTCACGAATACTGCGTTCATAAAACTCGAAGCTTGTGTTGAGAAGCTCCCGTCTACCCTTTATCAGCTGTTCCTTTTTAGGCAATCCGGCAGCTGCAGGATAGCGAGCTAGACTCAATATTATCGGTTCTTCGGGGGATTCAGCATGACGTAAATCGCCCAAACTGACGGCTTCATCTAACAACACTCGGTAGTGATACATCGAAGGCGTATAGATTCGATTAATACCCAATCTCTCAAATGCCTTCCAATTCCTAATACCAACACTTGTGTAAACTAATGGACCTTTCGTGCCATAGGCCAAAGCTTCTTTCTGTTGGGTAGGCAATTCTGGAACTAGGTGAGGAATAACGGTATTCCAACAAGCCATCACGCAGGCTTTGCCGCGAACTTTATGTGTGAGTCCATTATTCACATAGTTCACTTCAACCGACCGGTTTGCTCCGCTGCCTTGATGGCGCACATGCACCACAGTGCTGTTAAGTCTGATACGTGTGGATTGATTGCTCTTATCTAACAAGCTGTAATCGACTCGTGCTGTGCCAACATCTTCCTGCGTGTGTCCTGGCACGGCAGCGGGGATGAGCTTTCGCACCAACAGTCGAGTGACTGTAGCGTTGCCATCTGGAAAATGAACTGAGATTTCACCGGGTAGCTGACGGCCGTGATGACCTCCGGGAAGATCGGCAAGCATTCCCTCCTCAGATGGGTCTAAATCCATGCCAGAAAATCCCGGATTTCCTGATTGCCAGGCAAACAACGCCGGCAGCGCGTCAGCACCAACAACGAAACTGCTATTTCCTGAGTCCTTGAAAAACCACATTGCCTGCGGGTCTATGCCAACAGTATTCAAAAGGAAATCGGTATAGCTAATCTTGCTCAATCGCTGTTTCTTTTGATCGGATGAGAGTCCCGGCATGTAATCTGGAAGTTCTCCGCTATAGAGACGGCGTAAATCTTCTTTGGCTACCTCAGACAGCGGTGATTCATTGAGAAAATCCTCCGAGTAGCCATAGCCTTCGCGTTTTACTAATTTGTCGCTACCCCATGTTTCTTTATCAAAAAAATAGGACGAGCCCAAGCCCATGCGCCTATACATGGAGCGACTCTGAGCCGTGTCGCTGAGAAAACGATCAAGGTCGACACCGATATCTTTGAGTAATTTCAAGGACGGTGCGTTATAACGTTCGGGAGATTCTATATTGAGTGTACCGCCATTAAGCGCCATCATTCGACCGTTGTAGTGAAATTCATTGCGTTTAGCATGGCCGCCAAAATCATCATGGTTGTCGAGGATGAGTACGCGAGCATCAGTTCCAGCTTGTTCGAGAAAAAAATGCGCTGCAGATAAACCGCTGATGCCGCCACCAACGATAACCAGGTCATATTCTTCGCCAGTATCATCGGCTAACGATAGATCCCAGCCGCGCTGGTCACGCATCTGATGTCCTACTTCCCACGAGCCATCATGGCTGCCACGCAGTCCCAGCTGCGACGGCGGGTAGTAGTCATCAGATGAGGAAGATTGCGCCGAGGAACCCGTAAGCCCGGGCATCAGGAGCGCTCCACCTAGGGGCGCTGCAAAGCCATTGATGAAGTTCCGCCGACTAATTGGCTGATTCATCCCAAGGTCTTTATCATAGGATTTTGTCATGGGCCGCCACTGTTTGAGGCTGTATTATTTATTTGAAGTCTATGTGACTATAAGCCCTTAGCGTGCTTCTGACAATCCATGTTAAGGCTCAGCTAACTGCTCACGAAGTACGCACAGTCACTATAAGATTGCGTATATTGTTAAGAATCAAGAAGAGAGAATTAAGCGTTTAGAGCGCGTCAGATAAGTTAAGTTAGTAGGATTGGATAAAAATAAAATGCAGAAGTTCGATGTTGTAGTTGTAGGCGCTGGTTTCGCGGGCATGTATGCCTTGCACAAGCTTAGAGGGCTAGGGTTTACCGTTAAAGTAGTTGAAGCCGGCGATGGTGTGGGCGGAACTTGGTTTTGGAATCGTTACCCAGGCGCAAGATGCGACGTCAACAGCTTAGAGTATTCCTATCAATTCTCCGAAGAATTACAGCAGGAATGGAGCTGGTCGGAAAAGTATGCGCCGCAACCAGAAATAGTAGAATACGCCAATCACGTTGCTGATCGATTCGATTTGCGTAGAGATATCCAGTTTGCTACTCGCGTCATCTCAATGGTTCTGCAAGAGTCTTCGCGCTGGATACTAACCACGCACAGTGAAGAAAAATTCGAAGCCCAGTTTTGTGTTATGGCCACGGGCTGTCTCTCCAAATTTAATATTCCAAAATTCGAAGGGATGGAAAACTACGCCGGAGAAGTCCTCCACACGGGCGACTGGCCCAAACACGAAGTAGATTTCGAAGGTAAGGATGTAGGCATCATTGGCACTGGTTCTTCGGCGATTCAAGCGATTCCTATAATTGCTGGAAAAGCCAAATCCTTGACCGTTTTTCAACGCACTGCAAGTTATTCAATTCCTGCACACAACGCAGCGACCAATAAGGAATATGAAGAATCTGTAAAAACAAACTACGCTGAATTTAGACGCAGTAATTCACAGCGTTATGCGGCGCTCAACAACAACCCCAATCCAGTCTCTGCGCTCGAATTAGAAAGTGATGAGCGCCATGCCTATTATCAATCACGCTGGAATGACGGTGGCCTTTCATTTCTTGCAAGTTTCAATGACATTGGCAGCAATCTCGAAGCCAATAAAACAGCAGCAACCTTTGTGCACAGCAAAATACACGAGATTGTAAATGATCAAGCGGTGGCCGAGCTTCTGTGCCCAAAAACCGTGCTTGGCTGTAAACGCTTGTGTGTCGATACCAATTACTACGGAACCTTTAATCGCGACAACGTGACGCTGGTAGACATAGCGGAGGTGGGAATCGATAAGATATCCGAGCGGGGAGTTATTGCTAGAGGTGAAGAGTTTAGTTTCGATACCTTAATCTTCGCCACTGGATTCGATGCAATGACTGGCGCGCTGTTAGACATCGATATACGCGGCAGCAACGGTCTTAGCCTTAAAGAGAAATGGCAGGGTGGGCCAAAGAACTACTTAGGATTAACAATCAGCGGTTTTCCAAACCTATTCACAATAACAGGCCCGGGAAGCCCCTCTGTGCTTGCTAATATGATTGTAGCTATAGAACAACACGTGGAATGGATTGCGAGTTGCCTCAGTTACCTGCGTGATAACTCGAAGCAGAAAATAGAAGCCGAAGTGACGGCCGAAGAATCTTGGATAGAATTGGTCAATGGCATAGCCCAGACTACGGTATATTCTAGTGGCTGCAATTCCTGGTATACCGGTGCCAACATCCCCGGAAAGCCGAGAATTTTTATGCCCTATTTAGGTTACCCCTCGTATGTAGAGAAGTGTGAAAGCGTTGCAAAGCATGGCTATAGCGGTTTTAAGATCAGCTGATGTGGCACTGAGCTTTGCCAGACGAAAAGGCGCAGGTATCTCCAAAGGCTCTGCTGAGGGTAAGTGTGCTAAGCAAAACTTGCGCTAACTCAAACGGCAATGCTCAGGAGGAGCATTTACCGCTGGACGTCGGGGTATTTGGTTTAAAATTATTCATCATCAATTAGCAGAAGGTATGAATATGAACATCCTAAGCTGGATCATTTATGTTCCATTGCAGATTCTATTTCTTCCTGCTGTTATTTTAGGGGTATCGCTCGTTGGCTATAAACAAATAGTGGTCAGCAAAAAACTTGGTCTTTCTATGACTGCGATAGAAGTAATAAACGGTCGATGGACCATGCATATATTCGGTATGCGTAAGGATGAGGCAACGGCAAGTCTTGCGGCAGCGTTGCCGAATACGTCCCTATTTGGACTTTGGCTGACTCTGTTTCCGCTGTGGGTAAAGTATAAGATTTCAGGACGGGTTGCTGTATATCCGCGCGTGCCGGAACTCGGTTCAGAGTCTATTGTTGATCTCATTGTAGCGAGAACGCTGTATTTCGACCGTGTTATCGAGCGAGCAATGGAACAGGTGAATCAGTTGGTGGTCATGGGCGCTGGTTATGACATGAGAGCCTATGAAAAATTGCGGAGAAACAACGTTGCGTTCTTCGAACTTGACCAGCCAAGTGTGCAAGCACATAAGCTAGCCACTTTGAAATCGTCGGGCATAGTCTTTGAGCATGTGACTTTCGTGAGTGTCGATTTAGCTAATGAGAATGCAATTGATAAATTGATCGAGTCTGGTTTCGATAAAAGTAAGAAAACACTCTTTCTATGGGAAGGGGTTACCCTGTATTTGTCAGAGGCAGACGTTAGGAAAACAATGCGAGACATTCGAAATATAGCCACTGCAGGCAGTGTTCTACTCGCTGATATTTATGCTGAGCGATTTATCGAATTTGGAGGGAAAGGCTCTAGCAAAAAAACTCTAGAAAGAACTGATGAGGGAGTGGACTTTGGACTTAACTTTTCGTCCAAGCATGAACAGACGCTGTCGGAATTTGTGAAGAGCGAGTCGATGTCTGTCGGTGAGCGTTTCTTTCTGGGAGAGAAGAGCGACAAGGGCCCTTTCGTAGTTGTTGTAGAGATGCTGATTGATTGAGCTTTATGAAGCCGATTCGTCACGATCGAATCTGTGTTGATTGTCCAGGGGCAGGATTTAAGTAGGTCAGTGCCAAGGGGCAGAAGAATGAAAACTGGTATTGGTCTGTCTTTCCCCTACGAGCTTCGTGGTTCGACCAAACAGCTGGTGCAGTTTAGTCGAACCACCGACACGCGTATTTTCAGCCATTAGCCCCAACCACAGTCTATTTTCAATGACTGCTTACAGCCAAAAGCGGGCCATTGTGTCGGTAATAATTTACTAGCCAGCAATATGTCTGATAGCACCCAATGCAGACGCTGAGTGTTTTTGAAGAATTCCCAATTTCTCCCTTAGAGAACTAAACAGCGAAGCTAATCGGGAAGTATTTCAGGCTCTTCATACAAATAATAATTAAAAATCTCGGCCCCATCTTAGTGTTCATCTATTAGAAGAATTGAAGCGCAGGAAGGGCCGCGTCTCTTGCCTTTTTGCTATCCCACAATTTGTAACAATCAGATATGGGGAGCTATGCAATACTGCCGCTTTTACACGGTCTTGCTAAACGCGTACTAACCTTGTGTTAAGTAATAGACGGCGCTTGGCCGATACTGTATAAGCTGCGCGACTCGTGTAATTTAACTATTAAAACAATGAGATAGGAAAGATGAGAAGTAAATTGGGCCCCATCAAAATCGCAGTCTGCATATCCCTGCTTGGTCTAGGCTCCTCAATCTGGGCGCAAGATAGTGTAGGTGACGACTCAACGGTTAGATATCCGGCAGCCTATTTTGAAGAATGGGCACCTGTTACGGCGCAGGACATGATGGACAGAATTCCAGGTCTTAGCAGTGGTGGTGGTAGTCGTGGAGGGTACAGCAGTGGCGGTCGCGGTCGTGGCGGCCCTGGTGGAGGTGGAGGCGGCAGCAGAGGGGGGCGTGGCTTCGGTAGTGGTAGTGGCGGCAGCGAGATCCTCATTAACGGCAAGCGCACGGCCGGCAAGAATAACAGTACCGGCAGTCAGCTGGGTACTATCACGGCGGATCAGGTCAATTATTTCGAGATCATACGCGGCACTTCCGGCGAGTTAGATGTTCGGGGCAGCGGCCAGGTAGTCAACGTTGTTTTATTCGAAGAGTTAAGTTCTGCCACTATTCAATTTGAGGCCAGCCTTCAACTGTCCGAAGACGATACCATTTCTCCCGGCGGCAATCTGTCATTCAGCGGTCAGCAGGGCGGTCTCGACTACCAAGTCAGTGCTCGAACTAATGATGTCTATTTTAGAAGCATCAGCAAAGAAAATTCCATTTTAGGTGATTTCTCGCCTAACGATCTCATTCGTGAAGACAGGGCAACTGAAGGGAACAGCACTACCATCAGCGCGAATTTAGGCTATGACATAAATTCGAAGAGTAGTGCCAGATTCAATGCCCAGCTTGGTGAAGGCAACGGAGAAACAGATCTGTTTCGTCGTACTATTGATCTCAAAGTTAATCCGAATACCCTGGATAGGCAGCGAGAGACCAGCCCTAGTGGCACCGACGATTGGGAGATTGGTGGTGACTACGAATACAACACAGATGGTGGGGATCGCTTCAAGGTACTATTTATTAGTAACTCCTCGACTCGAGATAATACGCGAGAACGCTTCGATCAATTCGATGACGGTTTTGAGAATAAGAATTTATTTCTGGATACTAGCAGTACGACTAAAGAACGTATTCTTCGAGGTTCCTTCACCTTCGATGTTTTCGAAGGACAGGACATTGAGCTCGGTGGCGAACGTGCTCAGACTATCCTCGACTCCAGCCTCGCGCTGGGCCTAGCCAGCTCAACCGGTATTCCGTCTCCGGATTTTGGAGGCTTGGTTCCAGTATCAATTGGTAATGCAAACTCCTCGGTAGAGGAATTACGCTACGAACCCTTCGCAATACACAACTGGATTATCAATTCCAGCATGACTCTGGAAACTTCACTCCTTTATGAGACTTCTGAAATAACACAGAGCGGCGACGTGACGAAAAAAAGGGACTTCAATTTCGTCAAACCTAAGGTCGATTTTAGATACAACCTTACGCCTACCATTCAGCTTCGGGGAACTATCGAGAAAGTGGTGGAACAGCTGAATTTCAGCGATTTCGTAGCAGCAACCGATAGCCAGGACATAAACTCGGACGTCCAGTCCGGTAACGCCAATCTTCGTCAAGAGTGGTATTGGAACTATGAGTTCAATTCCGAGTATCGTCTACCAAACGACATAGGGGTTTTAAGCGCTCGACTCTACTTCGAAGACTGGCAAGACAAAATTGAAAGGCTGGATGTCTCTATATCGGAAGACAATCTGCTGAGTGCCAACGGTAACATTGGTGACGGAACCAAGTACGGTCTCGAGCTCAACAGTAGTGTGCGTATGCGCATGATCGATATGCCAAATCTACTTGTTACCGCAAGTATCTCCGTCGAGGATTCGAAGATCACCGACCCGTTTCTGGGAACTCAAAGGCGCTTTCTTTTTAGCAACAGGGGCAGGTCAATGCTAGGCTTTCGCCACGATATTCCGAAGTGGAATCTCAACTACGGCGTCAGTTGGAACAACTCCTTTGACGGCAATCGTACGCGTATCGATATCGATGATATCGAGCTTTCTGCTGGCGACCCCTACTGGCAGAGCTTTGTCGAGTGGCGCGGACCGTTTAGCATGACTTATCGTCTGAATGCGAGCCGACTGGTTAACGATGGTGAATTTTGCCGTGAACGACAACGCTTCGTTGGCCGTGTTTCTAGCGGCATCCTCGAGGAAATAGAGGACCAATGCAGTTCCTCAGGTCGGACAATTTCTCTCAGCGTGAACGGCACTTTCTAGTCTGGCATTTCTTCCTTTTAGTTTTCTCACTTGGTTAATGTAACTTCTGGGTGCTTTAAATGGCATCGCCGTGCTTAGCAAGGAAGATGAAGAAGCCAAGGTGCTTGAAATTCTTCTTAGCGAAGCAGCGCGTCGATACTGGGAATCGATCGTTTATCTTTGTTGTGGATAGCCCGTCGGTGTCTGTTGGTATTGATCCCCTGAACAAGTTGATAGACAGAAAGCCAGATGACAGGATGAAAAATGTTGATGTGCTTAACTAAGCAGGGTTTTCGTTAGTAGTTGGATCTGTGCTATGGATTGCTCAACTAATGTAGGGGCTTGTGCAGGAATAGAAAGACAGTGATTGTTGTTTTTATAACAGCTTGTAATTGACTACATTGTTTTTAGGTAAGACAGTAGAGACTACTTTAGTAAAAGTAATCTTTGTTATTTTTTTTGCTTTGGATAGTTGTAGAATCTAGGTGCTGTTCAGGGCCGCTCATGAGCGCAGCTCCGACGACCTGAGAAAGTTACTTCTCTTGAACTTGTCGGTGCCACGCTGCAGATATTCGCGATGAGCGGCGACTCTCAGTACGTTTTTTTAACGACTACCAGCAACAGCCGTGCACTGACCAGCTGTTGCGAGGAACAAGTAATGCAAGAACCCAGCATCCCATTCCGTTTTGGCAACAGCTACGCTGAGGAATTGCCAGACTTCTACGTCGAGAGCGCCCCGATGACTGTGGAGGCACCGAACTTACTGCAATTCAATAGCCCACTTGCCGACGAACTTGGGCTGGGTGTCGCTGAATTGCCATCACAAGACTTGGCGCTAATCTTTTCAGGGCAGAAATTGCTGGCTGGCTCTCGCCCGCTGGCGCAAGCCTACGCTGGGCATCAGTTTGGCGGATTCTCTGCGCAGTTGGGCGACGGTCGCGGCTTGCTTTTGGGTGAGGTGGCAGGTCCTGATGGACGTCGCCGCGACATCGCGTTAAAAGGGTCTGGGCGAACGGCGTTTTCTCGCGGGGGCGACGGCAAAGCCGCGATTGGTCCCGTGCTGCGTGAATATCTAATAGGCGAAGCGATGCATTGCCTGGGAATCCCAACGACTCGTGCGTTGGCGGCAGTTGCCACAGGGGAATCCGTGTACCGCGAGAATATATTGCCAGGAGCCATCCTTACTCGCGTGGCTTCCAGCCATATTCGCATTGGAACTTTTCAGTTCTTCGCATCTCAACAGCGATGGGATCAGGTTAGGCAGCTAGCCGATTATGCCATCGAGCGTCACTATCCGCACTTAAGTGGTGACGAGGATCGTTATCTTTTATTCCTGCAGGCAGTGTCTGAAGCCCAAGCGGCTCTAGTTGCCAATTGGATGCTGGTTGGATTCATCCACGGCGTCATGAATACGGACAACATGGCGATTTCTGGTGAGACGATTGACTATGGACCCTGCGCGTATATGGAAGCGTTTAGCCCTGATGCCGTGTTCAGCTCCATCGACCAGCAAGGGCGTTACGCGTACAAAAACCAGCCGCAGATGGCACAGTGGAATCTGACTCGATTCGCCGAGTCACTGCTTCCCTTGATTGACGAGGACAAGCCCGAGCGAGCCGTTCCGAAAGTGGAAGCGATCCTCAACGATTTCACCCTTCACTATGAAAAGCACTGGTTAGCTGGAGCGCAAGCGAAGCTGGGATTAGAAACTTCCGGTTTGGACATCGACAATGACAAGTTGCTCGTGAATGACTGGCTTAATCTGTTGGAGATTTATTCAGTTGACTACACACTTGCGTGGCGACGACTAGCGGACGCCGCTGAAGGTAATTTTGCATCTCTTGAAGCGTTGTTTCCTTCCTCTGAGGTGCTCGCCGACTGGCTTGAGCGCTGGCATGAGCGGATAGCCAAGCAGTCTGCTACCGACAGCGCTTCGAGGATGCGTGCTATCAATCCGATCTATATCCCGCGAAACCACTTGGTGGAAGACGCATTGGATGCAGCAACTATCGACGCAAACTTAGAACCGTTCGAGAAATTGCTCGCTGTGCTCTCACATCCCTTTGATGAGCGTCCCGAGCTTGCGAGATACGCTCAACCCGCCCCGGAAAATTTTACGGGTCGCTATAAGACTTTTTGCGGCACGTAGTTCCTATTTTAGTAGTAAAGGGGTCGGAGGGATTTATTTTAAATCCCTCCGACCCCTTTAATTCTCCCTTCGTCAAAAAGTAAGCAGTAGGTTGGATAATCCTTAACAGGGGATACGATATCGATTGACACGATTTATTGGTAAGTTATTTCTTGGGCTGGGCAGTTAAATTCGTTTTTTTAAACGAAAGAAGCGTGTGGGGAATTATACTATTTCTGCAGCCGCAATATTGCGGATCTTGCTGATCATCGAGCGCAGGCCGTTGCCACGAGTTGGCGAGATGTGGCGGAACAGATCAAGGCGTTCAAATAGTTTGTCTATATCTGTAGCCAGCAAGTCCGTTGGAGTGAGGTTGTTAAAAGCCAGCAGAATAATTGCAGCCAGCCCGCGCACAATGATGGCGTCGGAATCTATTAGTAAAAGCAGTTTGCCGCTTTCTTTGTCGTAATGGTGAATAAGCCACACCTGACTTTGGCAACCGTGCACGTAATTTTTCTCGGTACGCTGCGCATCCGGAAACGGCGGAAGCTGCTTACCTAAGTCAATAATAAAGGCATAGCGATCTTCCCAGTCGTCGAGAAGCTCAAAGGCGTCATATAACTCTTCTAGTGTGATGCTGGTACCCAGTGGGTTGCTGGCGAAATCGTTTGCGCTGCTGCTCATTACAACATTCCCAGTTCCAGTTTGGCTTCATCGCTGAGCATTTCTTTGCTCCACAGTGGATCAAAGGTTATTTCTACGGTGACTTTGTCTACGTTGGGCACGTGTTCCAATTTGGTTTTTACGTCTTGGGCAATCACCGGGCCCATGCCACAGCCGGCGGCGGTGAGGGTCATGGTAATCTTTACGTGATTGCCAAACTCGGGATCTTTCTCAAGGCTGCAGTTATAAATCAGTCCCATTTCAACCACGCTAACTGGAATTTCCGGGTCATAGCAGTTGCCCAGAGCTTCCCATAGCTGATCTTCGTTAACAGAACCGTCTTGGGGAATATCAAAACTACTGAGCTGTGGCTGTTTTCCAAGGGCATCAGCGTCTTGGCCTTCAATGCGCGCCATATTGCCGTTTACTGCTACAGTATACGTACCACCTAGCGACTGGGTAATGCTAATGAAGGCGTTCGCCGGGATCATGATTTCCGTTCCCGATGGCACTAGGCGGGCTTCCACCTCGCGTGTGGTTACTACAACTTCCCTTTCTTCCATGATCTACTCCGTCACGACACCGTAAAGCTTTCGCCGCAGCCACATTCTGCTGTGGCGTTGGGATTGCGGAATTCAAAAGTAGAATTCACCCCTACGGTGACGAAATCGATTTCAATACCGTTTACCAGCGGCAGGTGTTCGTTCTTTACATATACATCTATGCCGTCCAGATGAAATACCTGATCATTGCTGCCGGATTCTTCTACCCACTGAGTTTCGTACTTGAAACCGGAGCAGCCGCTTTCTTTAATAGCTAGGCGGATGCCTAGAGCTTCCGGTTTTTTGTCCAACTGTTTACGAACATGTTCGACCGCGCTGGGTGTCATCGTGATCGCAACTGCAACCTCAACGGCCGGGGTGAATAATTGAACTGTCATGATTGTGCCTCCATTAGGCAAACCGACTTTGAATTTTCCGCAGAGCTGTAAAAAGCTGCTCTACTTCTTCAAGGGTATTATAGAACGCAAACGAAGCCCGAGCTGTACCGGGAATTTCGTAAAACTCCATTAACGGCATGGCACAGTGATGACCGGTGCGAACTGCAATGCCTTGCTGGTCCAGCAGGGTACCAATATCACTAGGGTGAAGGCCTTCAATTGTAAAGGACATCACTGGCACTTTGTTAGCGGCAGTGCCAACCACCGTCATACCCGGCACGCTGGCAACGAGTTCGTTGGCGCGCCGCAGCAGTGCGTTTTCAGCAGCTTCCATCGCGCCGCGATCAAGGCTTGCTAGATAATCAATAGCTGCCCCTAGGCCCACGGCTTCGGCAACGGCTGGTGTGCCGGCTTCGAATTTGTAGGGCAGGGTGTTGTAAGTGGTGCCTGCAAAACTCACCCGGTCTATCATTTCGCCGCCACCTTGCCAAGGGGGCATGGCTTCCAGCAAATCGGCTTTGCCATACAATACGCCAATGCCGGTAGGGCCAAACATCTTGTGGGCTGAGAACACGTAAAAGTCGCAGTCCAGCGCCTGAACATCTACCTGAAAGTGGGGTACTGCTTGGGCGCCGTCGATTAGGGTAATCACTCCCTGTGCTTTGGCTTTAGCGACCATGTCAGCAACCGGGTTTATCGTGCCCAGCGCGTTAGAGACATGGTTAAAGGCCAAAATACGGGTGCGCTCACCCAGTAGGCAGTGGAAAGATTCCCTATCCAACTCACCTTCAGGGGTGACCCCAATGGGTACTACTTTAGCACCGGTGCGTTCGGCCAGTATCTGCCAAGGCACAATATTGGCGTGGTGCTCCATCTGGCTTAGCAAAATTTCGTCACCGGGTTTAAGTTTCTCAGTGAGGCCGTTGGCGACTAAATTGATGGCTTCAGTTGCGCCTCGGGTCCAGATGATCTGCCGCGAACTGGGTGCGTTCAGAAACTTCTGAACCTTCTTGCGGGCACTTTCGAAGGCATTGGTGGCGCGATCACCAAGGGTGTGAGCGCCACGATGCACATTGGAATGCATTTCCCGGTAGTAGGTGTCCATGGCTAGCAATACCGCCTCAGGGCGTTGCGAGGAGGCGCCGTTGTCAAGATAAACCAAAGGCTTGCCGTTCACCTGCTGTGACAGTGTAGGGAAATCCCGTCGTACCGCTTCTACATCAAATTGCGGCGGGGCGGTCTTGGCTGTGGACACGCTGCTCATACTCGGTTAACCCTCTTGAAATGCTTGGTCGAAGAACTGATTTAATCCGATGTGGGCGGCGTCGCGCACTTGCTCTACTGGAATTTGGTCGACCAGTTCATTGATAAATGCCATGGTCAGCAGCACGTTGGCATCGCGGCGGCTAAGCCCGCGTGACACCAAATAGAATATGGATTCCTTATCAAGCTGACCGATGGTGGCGCCGTGGGCGCACAATACATCGTCGGCGTAAATTTCCAGCTCCGGCTTGGTGTCGATTTCTGCACCGTTGGTGAGCAGCAGATTTTTATTGCTCATGTTGGCGTTAGATTTCTGCGCATCTTGATGGATGTGTATACGGCCGTTGAAAACAGCATGGGATTTGTCTGCCGCAATATTGCGGTAGGTTTCCTCGCTGTTACAGTTGGCCGCAACGTGCTCGATTGTAGTGTGGTTATCGTAATGTTGGGTACCTTGGGTTACTACCACGCCATTGAGTTTGCACTCAGAGCCTTCGCCTTCAAGACGAACATGCAGATCGTGGCGGCGCAAGGTGCCGCCAAAGCCCACACTATGACTTTCAAAGCGCGAGCTGCGCTGCTGGCGCAC
>Ga0307985_10001256_pt1 | contig 14440 bp, 17 predicted proteins | sample EllFjometageno80_FD_203155 | JGI IMG/M metagenome (GOLD analysis project Ga0307985, IMG submission 203155) | Marine microbial communities from Ellis Fjord, Antarctic Ocean - #80 | ecosystem: Environmental > Aquatic > Marine > Unclassified | place: Southern Ocean | collected 2014-10-09 | reverse complement strand
ACACGCACACACTCACACACGCACACACGCACACACGCACACACGCACACACGCACACACGCACACACGCACACACGCACACACGCACAAACTCACACACACACACAGGTTCGCGAGCTCAAGAGGAGGCAGAAGGTTCGGGAGTCCGCCGCGGCGGTATCTTGTCAGCGCGTGTACAGGGGCTACGAAGCGAGAACCCACCTGTCGATCAACAAGTTCGTGAAGGAGGCCAAGTCCGTTAACCAGATCATTCGCTGCTTCAGGACTTACTGTTTGGTGCGAATTGCCAAGGCTGACCGAGGCGTTCTGGACAAGATCAGGAACGAGGACAAGGCGGCGAGGGTTTTCCAGCTGGCGATGCGGCTGTGGAAGCTTAGGAAGGAGGCTAAGAAGCAGGCCCAGGCGCTTCGGGAAAAGCGTGAGGCAGACAGATTGGAGTACATCAGGCTGCTGAGGGAGCAGGCGGCGTGCTACATCCAGCGGATCTTTAGGGGCATCGGGGGCAGGACGAGGGTTGTCAAGATGGCGGTCGAGCAGCAGGTGGCGTTCGCGCAGAATAGGATCGACAACGAGGAGGAGGAGGAGAAGAAGGACAAGATATTAGCCGAGAAGAAGAGAAACAGGTGAGCCGGGGGAGAGGGGGAGGCGAATGAAATGCACGGCGACGAGGAGATTGGCGAGCGAGCGGACAGCGCGTTGCGACGACGACTAGAGAAGACTGGCGCGCGAGCGGACAGCCCGATGCGACCACACTCCTAGTGTGGTCGCTTGCCTACACTCCTCCCCCAACGCAACGTGGCGCCTCCACACTCCTCCCTCAACTACCCTTCCCCCAACCCTCCCCACTCACCCCCTAACCCTAGGTTCGCGAGTGTCATTAAGAAGAAGGGGCAGTAGAGGACGCGAGGGGAGGAAGTGAGTAGTGTAAGCAGAGAACAATCTCTGATTTGTCGACAAACCCTATCTTAAATTAAGCGGCCATCTGCCTGAACGTGGTGCGCTCGATGGCCGCGATCAAGTCGTGCTCCTGCGGCAGCGCCTTCTTCTCCAAGTTGAGAGCGTACGGCATGGGCACGTCGGCGCCGGTAACGCGCTCCATCGGCGCGTCGAGGTAGTCGAACGCGTCGCTCTCCATGATCATGGCGGCGATCTCGGCGCCGACGCCGTGCTGGGGCCATCCCTCCTCGAGGGTGACGCAGCGGCCGGTCTTCTTGACGCTGTTGAGGATGGTCTCTCTGTCGATCGGTCTGATGGACAGCATATTGATGACCTCCACTGAGACGCCCTTGGCCTCCATCTGCTCCGCGACCGCGAGGGCCATGCCCACGGGCTTGGAGAACGTCACGACCGTGACATCGGTGCCGGGGCGCTCGATCTTGGCCTTGCCAATCTCAACCACCCAGTCCTTGGACTGCTCCTCGTCCGTCATTGGGAACGACACGCCGTACAGCAGCTCGTTCTCGAGGATAATCACGGGGTTGGGGTCGCGGATGGCGGCCTTCATGAGGCCCTTGGCGTCGGCGGAGGAGTAGGGGGCGACGACCTGTGGACCAAAACGCGGTGTGAGCAACGCGTTCGTGTGCCACGCACATGTTTGCACAAAGGGGCGGCGCCACACATATGTGTGAACGAAGAGTCGTAGCTCGCGCTCCGATGTGAATAAAGAGTCGTCGCTCGCGCTCCGATGTGAACAAAGAGTCGTCGCCCGCGCTCAGTTTTGCTCCCTCAAATCCGCTCCTGTGTACGGCTCTTGCGTGTGGCTCTCTTAACGTACCTTGAGTCCGGGCACGGACGCGTACCACGCGGCGAAGCACTGCGAGTGCTGAGCAGCGACTCCCGAGGCGGCACCGTTGGGGCCGCGGAAGACGATGGGGCAGGCGATGTCGCCGGCGGACATGTAGAACTGCTTCGCGGCGGAGTTGACGACCTGGTCGATGGCCTGCATGGAGAAGTTGAAGGTCATGAACTCGACAATGGGCCTGAGGTCCTTGTAGGCAGAGCCAATGGCCAAGCCCGTGAAGCCCATCTCAGTGATGGGCGTGTCGATCACCCTCTTCTCTCCGTATTTCTGGTACAGTCCCTTGGTCACCTTGTACGCTCCCTGGTACTGGGCCACCTGGGAGGGAAAGATTGGGAGGAAAGGATAGGGTTAGTGCTATGCTTGGAAGGGCGATTGCTCGGAGGGCGATAGCTCGGCTTGCACAATGTTGTTTCACAATTGGCCCACTTTAGTCACTCTGCCACTCACCTCCTCGCCAATGCAGTAGACTCTATCGTCCGCCTCCATCTCCTCATCAATCCCCTGATTGATGGCCTCTCTAACGGGCACATCAATGGTCGCAAAGGTGCGTGCGGGGAATACCTGGGAGTTGTTGGGGGTTAGTGGGAGATAGGGTTGCAACACATAGACGTTACACACGTTACACACTGTGCTCAGCTACGGGGGGGGGGGGAGTGTGACCAGCTTATCAGGTGAATAAAGATAGAGCTCATTTCCGGGGTTGGGGGATACATTGCGGAATGCTCTCACGATTCAGTGATGCAACTTAGCGATCGGCGTGTGGGGGCGGTGCTTACTCTGATAGCTTGGGTTGACGTGCGACGGATAGCGGCAAGCATGGTGCTGGATTTGCTGATGATCGAGTGAGCAGTGAGTCCATCTTGTCCTTCGCCCAAAGTGGACGTCTACGAGTACGAGGAAGGCTTCAGCCTTTAGCCAGCCCCAGGAATTGCAGGCCAAGAATTGCCAAGAGCACCAGCACGCAGCTGCTGAGTAGCACGCTCGTTCGGGCACGCTCGTTCGCGCAAGCTCGTTCGCTCAAGTTCGTTCGCGCACGCTCGTTCGTGCACGCTCGGCAGCGGGTTTGGCTCGTGATGATTGTAGCGTCGCGTGCTTCGTCAACGTTGTGAAAGCTCCGTCTTGTGTTACAATAAATAGCTACCCTGGGGCCAATTTTAGTAACGCAGGGCCAGCTATCAACTATTTGGAAGCGTTATTCGGTTGTTTCAATTAATTTTTTTCAATCAATGCACTCGCAGAGAGCTGTGTGTGTGTTGGATGCCCCATCCTCGTCCTTTACCACACTTCCCCCTCCTCCCCTCCTTCTATGGACAAGAAAGCGAAGCTAGCAGCTTGGAGAGAATCGCAAAGAGTAAAGCCGACGGCAGCCCCGGCAGAGGTTATCGCCCCTGCTCCTCCTCCTCCGGCTCCTGCCCCGGCACAGAATGCCCCTACTCCCCCTACCACTGTCTCGGTCGGCCTGAAACTCGGCAAGAAGAAGCCTATTGGACTCAAGAAGGCTATCAAGAAGCCCCCCATATCATCTTTTGCATCCAACTCGGACTCTGACCACGACGATGCCCCCAACTCCGACAAAACCCTCCCCACTTTTGACTCTGATGACGACCAGCCTCCCTCAAAGAAAACTAAGAAGGCGCCCGCCAAAAATACTTCCAAAGCTGCCCCCGTCGAGGACGACGAGCTCGACATGTTCATGAAATCCACCATCAACTCCTCCAAGGAGCTCGTCGCCGAGGATACCACTGTCGATCTCGCTGGCATTGTCTTCACTTCTGTCAAAAAGTCCGCTCCCACTATTACCGCCGACCAACCCAAGACGATATCAGCCGACGACTTAAAAGCCATGACGGCGCAGGCAGCCGACGCCATGGACGTGGTCGAGGAGGAGGAAGAGTCGGAGGGCGGTGACCTTCTCAAAGCTCTCCTTGGAGCCCACGGTCACTCGACCATAAAACAGCCCAAGTCCGATGACGCTGCGCAGACCATCGACGAGCTCAAGAAGCTGGCGAAGGTTGCGCTGCTAGCTACCCGGGCCACGCCGGACTTGGGACGGCTTGAGAATTCGGAGGGCGACTTGATGGACGAGTCGGAGCGCCTGCTTGACATTTATCAGGTGAGAGCGGACAGGAGCGGCGAGAAGAGCTGCGAGAAGAGCAAAGCGAAGCGAGCAGCAAGGCGCAGAATGCGTGCCCCCTCTTCACCAGATCGGCTTCGAAGTGATCACGTTTGTTCACACCGCCGCCCCTTTTGTTCACACATGTGTGTGGCGTGGCTCACCCCCCTCCCCCGCGACTTTAGAACGACTCGGCTCGGAAGCTCGACTCTGCCATGGAGACTATCAACAAGAAGAAGAACATTGAGGCCGTGGACCACGATCTGATTGATTACCTGCCCATTACCAAGAATTTGTACATTCCTCCGGAGCATTTGCATCCCGACAAGTACCCCAAGGCGACCCTCGCCGCCACCCGTAGCTCGCTCGGGCTCAAGATCCGAGGCGCGGGCAACATCCCCGTGCCGATCACCGACTTCGCCGACGCCGGCCTCTCCACCCGAGTCCTCGAGATCGTCAAGACCAAGCTCGGCATCACCACGCCCTTCCCCATTCAGCAGCAGTGTCTGCCCCTGCTCATGTCGGGAAGGGACACCATTGGCATCGCCAAGACGGGCAGCGGCAAGACGCTCGCTTACCTCCTCCCCATGATCCGGCACATTCAGGACCAGCCGCCGCTCGAACTGGGCGAGTCCGGCCCTATCGGACTGATCTTCGCGCCCGCTCGCGAGCTCGCCACGCAGATCCACTCCGTCATGCAGCGTTTCGCCAAGTACACGAACATCCGTTCCACGTGCATCTACGGCGGGGGAGGCGTCGCGGAGCAGATCGGCGATTTGAAGCGCGGCGCGAGCGTCGTGGTGGCCACTCCTGGAAGACTCATTGATGTCATGACGATGGGACATGGCAAGATTATCACGCTAGAGCGCTGCTCGTACGTGGTGCTGGACGAGGCTGACCGGATGTTCGACATGGGGTTCGCGCCCCAGATCGCGTCCATCCTCGCCGCTGTCCGCCCCGACCGGCAGCTCTCCCTGTTCTCCGCGACCTTCCCGAAGTCTGTTGAAGATCTCGCGCGCAAGTCGCTCAGGTTCCCCGTGGAGGTCATTGTTGGCGGCCGCTCGGTGGCCTCCGACACCATCGACCAGCACGCGGAGGTCATTTCAGACGAGGCGAAGTTCTACCGCCTCCTGCAGCTGCTCGGCATCTGGGTGGACAAGGGCAAGGTGATCGTGTTCTGCGACACGCAAACCAACACTGACAACCTGTTCACAATTCTTTCCCGCCACGGCTACCCGTGCCTGTCGCTACACGGCGGCAAGGAGCAGGACGAGCGCGAGGAGACGCTGCAGGAGTTCCGCGACACCGACTCCACGTTCCGCGTGCTTATCGCCACGAGCGTCGCCGGCCGAGGACTGGACGTGCCGAGCTGCCGCCTGGTGGTGAACTACAACGCGCCTAACCACCTCGAGGACTACGTGCACCGCGTGGGGCGCACTGGGCGCGCTGGTCGTGCCGGCACGGCGCACACGTTCATCAACCCGGAAAACGAGGCGCAGTTCGCGCCGGTGCTCATCAAGTGCCTGACGGACGGCGGCTGGGAGAAGAATATTTCCCAGGAGGTGAGGCGAGCTGAGCGATGCGAGCTGCCTCCGAGCTGCCTCCGCAGTGAAATAGCGGAGCGTGTGTCATGAACGAGATCCGCTCAAACCGCGTTGTTAGGAGCGCTAAAAACGACCGCCCCAAACCGCGTTGTTAGGACCCCCGTCTCTCCCCCTCCCTCTCCCCCCCCCCCTCCCCCCCCCTCTTTTAACACTCGCTTCGCGCGTGCAGCTGCGGGATTTGTCGGAGATTTTCAACAAGAAGGTGGAGGCCGGGGAGGCTTTCGCGGCTAATCGCGGGTACGGCGGCAGGGGGTTCACGTACGACAACGACGAGATGAACGACAAACAGAAGCTGCAGAAGGCTGAGAAGAAGCAGGAGATGATCGACGCGGGCATGATCGCCGAGGACGACGACAATGACGATGCGGGGGCTGCCGAGGAGCCGGTCAAGGACGCGGCGTTCTTGACGAAAGAAGCGTCCATTTCACCCAAGGGAGCTGCTGCTGCGACTGCGGCTGGAGAGGCAAGCATTAGTAGTGGTGCTAAGAATGGCAGTAGCAACCCCAAGAAGACCGGCGGCCCGGGCGTGAGCATCGATCTGGGCGGCGTGCACAAGGACGCCATCAGCAAGGCGCAGGCCATCGCGGCCAAGATCGGCTTGGGCTCTGCCGCCGCCGCCGTGGCCATGGGCGAGCTGGGAGAGAACGCCGTGCAGCACACCAGCATGCGCCACGGGCAGCTGCTGACGCATTACACGGAAGAGATTGAGATCAACGATTACCCGAGGGAAGCGCGGTGGCGCGTCACGCAGAAGGACACCGTCGCGAGGCTCGCGGACACGTACGCTATCGCAATCACGAACAGGGGAGAGTTCTACCCGCCCGGCAAGGTCCCCAACGCTGCCAAGGGCGAGAAGAAGATGTGCATCAGCGTCGAAGCCACGGACCCGGTCAACTTGAAGAACTGCTTGGCCGAGATCAAGAGGCTCATGGTCGAGGAGACCACCAGGCTGGCGGGGGGCGGGGGGGGGCAGAGGAGCGGCAAGTTTAAGATGTAGACGAGGTTTGCTGCGATAGGTTTGCTGCTATAGGTTTGCTGCGATAGGTTTACACTCACAGCTGTTTAACACCACCACAAACACACACACAGCTGTTTAACACCATCTCAAACAACTACGATGCTTATTGGGCAGACAATGTTGCCAGTACGGCAATGACGCGATTGAGAACAACAAGGCTGATGAGGTGAGTGACATGTTGGTGCGCACTTCACATTAACCTCTTCTACACATCTTCTCTCGCTCCTCAGGTCAGGCTGGGGGGGGGCTGTACGTGTTCTACGGCATTGTCGACCAGTACTCGATGAGCTTCAGTGGGAAAACGGCAACTTATGGTGCCGACATCGTCAACTCTTACAGCACCATGACAATCCACGCCTCTTGCGCGGAGGAACTAACCCTGCGCGGAGGAACTGACACGACAGTTGTGCTCGTTGCCTTGTTGCAAACCTCCTTCCTTTTTGTTCTCCTTTTTATGGTATCGTTTGGCTTGCTTTAGTTGCCGCTACCGTTTCTTAAGCATTTACGAATAGGCAGGAACATGACTGCCCCCACCCCGCCCCCGTCGGGAATTTTCCCATCAGTGCTCAACAGCACCCCCCTCCTCCGCCCCCTCCTTAACATCCCTTTTCTTGATAAGTGTCTACCGGCCCTTGTAGCTTTCATCAGCAGCACAAGAGTTCGATTCAGCTACCCGCTCCAGCGCAGATGCCCTCCCCCGCTCAAGCAGTACACCGTCGGTGAAGTGCTCTTCGTGTTCCCGTTAGCCGTTGGATGTTTGTTTTCATGGATAACTTACTCAACCTCCTCTGACTGTGAGGCCTCTGGCGGCCCTGCCGCGATGTTCGCGGGTGCCGCGCTATTTTGCGCCAGCCACAACTCCATTGTCACTTTCCTTTCCGGAATTCCATTCGAGCGAGCGCTGTTCTACCACAAAATTCTGGCTTGGGCGGCGACAATCACGGGTGGGCTTCACGGGTGGCAGGTGAGCACAGCGAGCGGCGTAAAATGCGCTACTCTCTCGCTCCACCCCTGTTTCACTCCCCTGTTCGCACTGGCTAATCGCTTTCACTCGCAGTGTTATCAGGAGGGGGACAATCGGAGGCGCTTGGACGGCGACGACGGAGATCTCGACGGAGGCAAAGGCGGGGGCAACTTGTGGGCTTACTTATTGGACGAGGACGAGAACATGTCAGGCGTTCTCCTCCAGATTGCTTTCTTCCTGCTCATCCTGACTTCCATCGGGGTCATCCGCCGTCTCCTCTTTCAGCTATTTTACTACTCCCACCTCCTTCTATTCGCTGCGGTCACCGTCACCGCCATTCTACACGGGGCGGGCGCGACTTCTGCTGGATGCGCGTACATGATCGCCGACATCGTCTTGAGGTAAGGCCCTAAAGAGCGACTGGGAGGGCGAAATGTGATTTACTTCAGAGTTCTGGGGCGAGCGCAGCGCCACACAATGTGAACAGAGGAGGCGCTCAGAACGACCGGCGAGGAACGGCCGCGCGAGGTACAGACGATCGGCCGAGAACGACCGGCTCGGAACGACTCAGAACGACCGGCTCAGAACCACCGGCTCAGAGCGCGCTGTTTGCAAGCGAGTTGCGCGGGATGCCCGGTTCTTGAATTTATCGCACAAAATGACCGGCTTGCGAGTCGCGCCCAATGAGCGCTGAAAGAACCCCCTAACTCAGAACGCACAATTCAGACGCTTCATGGCTGATTTTGCGGCCTACTCTGACACCGCACAACTCTTGCAGGTACGGCTACCTCTCCTACCGCTGCTACCCGCACACGGCGACCGTGACTAGGCTGCCGGCGAACGTGATCAAAGTGTCCTTCCCCAAGACTTCCGCCGCCGGAAAAACGTTCAACTACAGCGGCGGTCAGTACATCTTCATCATGATCCCGCAGCTTTCCGTCTTCGAATGGCACCCCTTCTCCATCTCGAGCGCGCCCTACCAAGACACAGTCAGCGTGCACATCAGGGTTTTGGGAGACTGGACGCAGCGCCTGCACGACTTGGCGGCTTCCGAGTCGAAGGAGATGAAGGTTTACATCGAGGGACCGGTGGGCGCGCCCTCCTTGGACCTCGACTCGGACAGGTACAAGTGCGTTTTTCTACTGTCTGGAGGCATCGGCATCACGCCGATGCAGTCGATCTGCAACGAGCTCATGCACGCGCACGAAGTGGACGGCAAGGAGCTCAAGAAGGTCTGCTTCGTGTGGGCCGTGAGGGACAGGGAGCTGGCACAGGGCATGAAGGAGGAGGGCATGCCGCTGGGCTTCAGCGGCGGGGAGGCGGAGGTGAGAACGAGCCCAAACACAAGTGTGAACAAAGGGGCGCCCACACGCACGTGTGAACAAACACGAGCGGCTTTGGCGGAACGACCTGTTCAGAGCTTGCTTTGAGCGAGTTGGGGTACAAAACGACCAGTTCAAAGTGCGCTTTGGCGGAACGGCCGGTTCAGAGCACGCTTTTCGCTCGTCGTTGCACAAATGGCTGCTCGGAACGGGGACGTAATTCATTTACGCACGCGAGTCTTGTGAACGACCGGCTCAAATCGCGCCTATCAAAGCGGCCGGCTCGATTCTATGTTTGCTCAGAACGACCGGCGCAAACCGCGCTGATGAAAGCGACCGACTCAAAACGCTGTTCGCTCATAACGACCGCCCGGCCAGAACACCAGCTCGATTCGCTGCTCGCACTGCTCTTTCTAACACCCGCCTCGCGCGTGCGCAGGGTAGCAGCAGATTCGTCCCCGATCTGGTCAGGAAGAGCAAGAGCAGGGCGTTTTCGCAAATCAGCCCCGAACTCGATGCTGAGGTGGAGGATGGAGACGACGGGGTCCTGCACACCGAGTACTATTTGACCAGGGGGGGAGATGGCGTGCGCGAGTATAACGGATTGGAGCTGATTTGCCGTCGCCCCGACGTGAAGGGGTTAATGGCGAAGATGGCGAGGTACGCCAAGGCGAAGGGGGAGAACAGGGTGGGGGTTCTCGTGTGCGGACCGGACATGATGGTCAAGGCCGCCAGGGAGGCGGCAGCGCTGCTGAGCGGCACAAATGGGGTGCACTTCGACTTCCACAGCGAGACGTTCAACTTTTAGACCGATCGAGGCGAGGGCCGCGAGGGAGAAGGGCAGGAGCTTCAACCTCCTAACTAAGTACTCCTACTACACTGGTAATATGCTACGCTCCGTACACGTTCTCGATGCGGGCCATCCTGTCTGCAAACGTCATGCCAGACAACGCGCCGAGCCCCAACTCGCTCTCCACCTAAGCGAACAGCTCGCAGACCATCAAGCCGCCGGAAGGCACCAGGTGCGCCCTTCCGCAGTCGCTCAGAATAATCGCCACCAGCCTTCCGTAGTTGGTAGACGCCTCAGGCGACGGGACAGGCGGCGCGGGAGGCGGCACGCTCTCCTTAGTACTCTTGCTTCCCATACCCCGCAGCTTGGGCCTGTGGAAGATCGCGCAGGGGGGATTGTCTTCGCCTATCGGAGATCCCCGCCTTGTGTTCCACTTTGTTACCGCCACACACATACACACAACTCTGGCACAGAACTTAAGAGGCGATGCGAACCGCGCTGAGCTGCTCAGAGCGAGCGATTCGCCCGTTCCGAGCGGTGCGTTCCGAGCGGCGCGTTGTGCGTTCTGAGCGAAAAGCTTATGAAGAAGTAAAGTCGTGTTCGCTGCGTTCGTTCGCAGCTTTCATTCACAGCTTTCATTCACAGCTTTCATTCACAATTTCATTCACAGCTTTCATTCGCATCATTCGTCGTTTGCAGTTTTTGTCGTTTGCAGCGTTCTTCGTTCAACTCTTGCATCCTCACCTTGCAACCATGAAGCAGATGTTAGTGTCATCTAACGCCTGTCGTGGGAAAGCAGAGAATATGCCGCGCTCGTTGTGGAAGTCGAAGAAGAGCTGATGCTTCAAAAATACTCGCCCATCGACGAGGCACCCTATGACATCAGGAACACACAAGTCTCCGGATCAAGTCCGAATACGTACGATGACAGCCGCGTCGACATCGCGGGATCGATTTCAACGTCCATAGCGCCGTCAGCCAAGACAACGGCGGGCATAGTGCCGGAGCACCAGGTCGAACACGTAGTGAACAAGGTGCTTCATGAAGTGGGAGACGCACCACTCGTGAGTTAGCGAGCCGACGCAGGTCAGGGTCACCCGGACTTGAACCGCGCTGCTTTGACGGATCTCCTCGATCACGATCATGTCCGTAAAAGCTCCGTCATAAATGCTGCCGCCAGTCTCAACGGATTGCGAAGAGCAGGCGCGCTTGAGAATTAAAATTTTTGTTGTTGATTTGGCAGCACACTGGATGACGATGGCGGCGTGCCTCTCCATCGTCGCAGCAGTCTCCGCGCAGGTCCTATCAAAGAGCCGCTCAGGAGCACGACGGGGAGCGCCGCAGAGGCTGCCAGAGAGGGCCGGGAGGGTGAGGGTAGGCCGAGGGGCGGGTTGGAGAAGCGCGAGAAGAAGGTGGCGAGTGCTTGACGCGTTTAGGGGAATGCTCCAAAGGCGAGATGGTGGCGAATGCTCCAAAGGCGAGATGGTGGCGAGATGGTGGCGAGATGGTGGCGAGAGGGTGGCGAGAGCGGGGTGTACCTGAGGGCACTCGTGCGCGAATGATCAGCGTTCGATGTACAGTACACAACAGTACCTGTAGGTCGCGAAGAAAGATGGTCGGCGAAACGAGTGTGGCATTTGTGCGTGGATCCGCCGTGGCTATCGGATTTACACACGCAGCACACAGCAGACGTCTGCTCGCATTCGCCTGCTTCTCTCCCCCCCCGCCCCCTCCACCCCTGCACAATCCACCCCAACCAACACCATGGGAAAAGGGAAAGGGAGACAGTCACTCTCATTCGGCTCCAAGCTAGCTCAACACGACGCATCCCTATCGATGGCGAACACTATTGCCTCGATGAAGTCTGCCAAGCCGATTCCCTGTTCCCCCTCGACGGCAGCGGTAACAACACAGTCAAGACCGCGGATTCTCTCAACTTCTATCTTGCATTCTCTCCTCAGAGATCGCCGACAGTCGGAGCGCGAGAACGAGATGAAGAGGGTTTCAGCAAGGAACCCCCTTTACCGGGACCACTCAGCTCTAACGACTCTTCCTGCTGCCGGCTACCTCACCCCAACCGCCCCCACGTCTTCCCTCAAGGCCCTGTGCGTCGCCTCCCTCGCCGCAAACATCAGTTCCTACACCGACCCGGACGTCTTCCCTTCGCACCTTTTCGCCGCCGCCCTGTCCATGCTGCCGCCCGATCTCGTCTCGCTGCTTTCGCAACACGTTGCTGCCGAGCTGACCTGCAACGCCTTCATTCAGGCCATCTCGCTCTGCTCCGAGGTGAAGCACCTGAGCATATTCGGGCCCGAAGTGACCGACGCTGGCCTCTTGCATCTGCATCCCCTCCTAACCTCCTGCGACGTGGACGACTGGACAGCTGCCGGCGAGTCGCCCGTCCACGGCTTCCCAGACTTGGAAACCCTTGAGCTCGTGAGCTGCACATCGCTATCACTGGCTGCGATAGTAAAAACACTGCATGCCCTGCGCTTGACTCTCAAGCGCGTGTCTTTGTGTGGTACGATCGTTAAGCCGGTGGGGTCGGACGAACTGTACGGCCTAATTCAGGCGCTCACCAACTCGCCGTCTCTCCGCGGTCTAGATCTGACGCTCAACAAGATCCCGAACACGCTCAGGCTCGCTCTCCAGAATTTAGACGATCAAATAGAAATCAGACTGTGACAAATTTGCAACTCGGCAGCAGCATATTACATCTTTTGGCACTCGTCAATGAAGTACCCCACGTTCTCCTCCGGTGTCCCCTGCAGCACCCCGTGCCCCAAATTCATCAAGTGCTTCCCCGGCCCGCCCGCCTTGTCGATACAGTCCCTAGCCGCCTTCCTAATCTGCTCCTCAGTCCCCGCAACAAGAATAATCGGATCAACTAGCGAGACAGCGAAGCGAGTGTTAGAGGAGAGGGCGGGAGCATTGTTATATTGGAGCAGCGGGCTAGTGTACGAGTGAAGCGAGTAGTAAAGGGCGGGACCATTGTTAGGTTGGAGCAGCGGGCGAGTGTGCAGCGCGACGCTCCCGAATAGCGCGTTTCGGAGTGACCGCTCGAGGAGAGCAGAATATATTACAGTGAGCGTTGGTTGCAACTCGCTCTTGCTCTGGTGTTCGCTCTTGCTTTTCTTTGCTTTGTTTCCTCACCATTCCCGCTGATTGGGATATTCGGCAGCCTCTCCCTCGCCGCCTCCATATCAACATGCCAATCAACCGCAATCATATCAGCGCCCATGTCCCGCTGCTTCTCCAGATACCCACTGCCGCCGTTCGCGTAATAAATCACTGGCACGTCCGGCCGCTTGTCCTTGATGTACTGAATAGTCTTCATCGCCGCTGGCTTGGCAAATCGGTCAAAGTCCGCCGGACTGCACTGGTGAGCCCAGCTCTCAAACACCTGGATCACCTGCGCCCCGCTGTCGATCTGGTGCACCGCGTACTCGCCAGCCACCACGGCGAACTTAGTGACCAGCGCGTCGAAGCAATCGGGGTCCTAAGTGCGGGGGGGGGAGTGTTAATGTGTAATGAGCGGGGCGAGAGTAGCAGCGAGAGAAAGGAGAGGGGGGAAGTGAATCGCATGAACGGGAACGAGAAAAGTGGCGAACGAGCAGAGCTTGTGTTGCGAGTAAAGAGCGCGAGTGAAGAGCGACGCGGAGAGGGAGTAAACAGCGACGCGAAGTGAATCGCATGCGTACGTAACCTCTAACGGTCGCATGAAAGAACGCGAGTAAATAAGCGAATCGCATGATCGAGCGCGAGCTACGCGCATTTGATGCCGGACCTCGCCTAACCTGATACATCATTCTCTTCACAGTCCTCGCGTCCTTAGTCCCACCACCCTCCACCACGTACGCCGCCAGCGTCCACGGACTGCCCACGAAGCCAACAAGCGTGCAAGAGCCCTCTGTGATAGTGCGCAGAGTGCTCAGAGTCTCGCGGATGAACGGCAGCTTGGAGTCAACGTCCCCGAGAGTCTAGAAGGGCGGTGTTAGAGGAGGGGAGGAATTTCCTTGAAGCGGAGTACTCTTACCGTGAGCTTGTCCACGTCCTCCATGCTCTTAATCTTGGTGTTAACGACGGGTCCCTTGCCCTTGACAACGTCCCACTCGATCCCAATGGCTGTGAGAGGCGTTAGAATGTCCGAGAAGAACACACAACCGTCCATCCCGTACTTCTTGACGCACTGCAGGCTGAGCTCGACGGCCAAGGACGGGGTCTCGGAACGGGCCCTGAAGGGGATCACTTCCGAGTAGGCCCTGAAAGCAGACATGTAGCGCCCGGCTTGCCTCATGAACCAGACAGGAGTACGAGGGACGGCCTCACCACGGCAGAGCTTGAGGAGAATGTCATGGTCAGGGCGTTGCGGGAGAGTAGGGGGAGGAGGGACAGCGATGCTGTTGTCAGTGTAGATGGGGAGTGTAGAGAGAGTGGACGACGTTGAGTGGATTGATGTTAAGAAGGGCGACGAGGGGATGGAGAGGAATGACGAAATCAGAGGGACGAACGTAGAAGACCCTAACAGGAGGAATACGGTGACCGAGCGCATAGCAAGGCACGGTACTGAGGTGTTACTCGAAATCACAATCGAGCTTCCGTCCGTCAAACGCTGGCTCATAACTGACCAAGTGCGTTAGCAGCGCATTAGAAGCGCATTAGCAGCGCATTAGGGTTAGCAGCGCATTAGAAGCGCATTGGCAGCGCATTAGCAGCGCATTAGAAGCGCATTAGCAGCGCATTAGCAGCGCATTAGCAGCGCATTAGCAGCGCATTAGCAGCGCATTAGCAGCGCATTAGCAGCGCATTAGCAGCGCATTAGCAGCGC
>Ga0307985_10001255_pt1 | contig 14441 bp, 4 predicted proteins | sample EllFjometageno80_FD_203155 | JGI IMG/M metagenome (GOLD analysis project Ga0307985, IMG submission 203155) | Marine microbial communities from Ellis Fjord, Antarctic Ocean - #80 | ecosystem: Environmental > Aquatic > Marine > Unclassified | place: Southern Ocean | collected 2014-10-09 | reverse complement strand
GCCCCCCCCCCCTCCGACGACGACGCGGCGCACTTTGGCGTCACGATGCCCACGATCCTCATGGACGTGCTGAATCGGATGCTGGGGAGTCAGGATATCGTCAAGCAGACGCTCGTGGACCTCCTGGCGCTGACGGAGCTGAACCGCGCCACCCCCGAGATCGAGTTGTTCTCGCTGTTCCTCCGCGAACTGTACGACGAGGACTGCTTCGTGTTCTTCCTCATGTGCCGGAGCATCGTCACGAAGCGGCTAGGGCTGAACCTTGCTAACCTGCGTGACCGCGTTTTCCCCGACACGGTCGCGAACCTCAATTTGAAGGAGGGGGCGGTTATGACGAGGGCGCATAGGACGATTGCGGATGGGACCAAGGACGCTTTTATGAACAAGGACCAGGCGAGCTACTTGATTAGGCAGGTTGTGCCGCCATCGTCGCCGGACTCTACCGACCTCAACGGCGAGTCGGTGCTCAAGATCCGGAACCACGTCATGTGGACGCTCGAGTTGAAGGACATCTTTAAGACATTCCCCGGTCCCACGCACATACTCGCCGACGGCACGCCGCAGACCTTCACGTACCCAATGGGCAACATCTTTCTCATCCTCAAGTCCCTCGTGGACGACTTTGCTAAGACGAGCGAGAAGATTGTTAAGGAGCTCAAGTACAACGACGACGGGAACCGGCTCACTATGCTCGAGATGCTGCAGGAGACCGTCGCGGACGACGAGAAGTTGAAGGACGCGCAGGCGAAGGTCAACAACGCCGAGAACAAGCTGCTCGCGCACAATCTTGAGGTCAAGAAAGAAACGTTTCTGGTCGACCAGCAGACGCGGCGACTCGTGGACGCGCAGTTGCAGAAAGACAGCGAGGAGGAGATGAAGCTCGAGACCAGTGTCGGTTCCTCGAAGACGCAGCTGTTCCTCATGAAGAACCACACGGTGAAGCTGACTCAGGACTTGCAAATCTGCAACAACGAGCTGCAAGCCATTGAGGACCACCACAACAACGTGTGGGTGGACATCATCACGAACGAGCAGAAGGGCAAATCGAAGAAGGCCAAGTTCAACGCCATCAAGAAGCGGTACCCCCACCTCTCCAAGGGCTGCAACCAGGGGCTGCTCCGTTTCGGCATGCACCTGGTGCAGAAGTACGAGGCGCACCAGGTAACGCTCAAGGCCGCCCGCATGTTCTCCGGCGACTGGAAGGCGTCGCTCGAGGAGATCCGAGAGGAGCTCGTCAAGGTGCTCCAGCGCGCGTACCGGAAGCGTCGAGAGGCCCGCATCGCGCAAAGGGCCGCGCAGGGCGAGCTCAACGCGAGGCGCGCCATCAGGAAAGCCGCGGCGGAAGAAGAACTCAAGAAGCAGGAAGCAGAGCGCCGCAGGTGAGTAAAAATACGCCCCCCCCCCAAACCCCACTCCCCCTCACCCCCTCCTAGAACGCAGGCACAGGCTGAGCGGCAGATGGCGCGAGTGCGCGAGATAATGCGCAAGCGGCGAATTGACGAGGTCCGGCAGAAAACTCGCGAGGATATCATCAAGCAGCAGGCCGCGTGGGCCGAGGCCGACCGTCGGTTATGGACCATCAACCGGCGGTTCATCAAGACCGTGTGGAAGAATTGGGCGCTCCAGATCATCATCTCCAAGAACAAGATCAACAAGTACAAGTTCTTCCTCACGAAGATCATCAAGAACTGGGGCGCTCTCGCGGCGCTTACCGGCGCCAAGAAAAAGTCCGCCATGCTCCTTCAGCGCATCTACCGCGGTCGCCTCGAGTACCGCAAGGTCCTGGAGATGAAGGCGAAGTTTGGGAAGTCCAAGGGCATCGTTCGCGGCGCCATGGTCCGGCTCCGGTACCGCGGCATGGCGAACGCGTTTGACGGGTGGAAGATTTACTGGGACCGCTCCAAGCGCATCACCAAGCTGCGCTCCGGAGCCCTTGGGCGTGGCGTCGCGCACCGCTTCGACATGTGGAAGCTCTTCTTGGTCGTCATGGCCGAGATCAAGTACGCAGCGGCCGACGTCGTGATAAACTTCGGCCGCTCAGTCCTCGCCAAGACGTTCTGCGCCCGCGTAAAGCGAGAGCGGCTCGCCGCCTCGCTCATTCAGCGCCTCTGGCGCGGCCGCCAGGGCATGCTCGACTTCCAGAACGAGCAGCAGCGGGAGTGGAACAACCAGATGACGTGCATGCGGTTCCTCGCGAAGCAGCGCCTGAAAGCAAAGAAGGAAACCTTCTACCGCATCTTCGTGAACCCCGTCCGCATCAAGAAGGGCGTGATGCGCGTGAACTGGGGGCTAATGAAAATGGTCTTCAAGCACGGCATCAAGAAGTACGCGCACTTCAGCAGGCTCGAGAAGGACAAGTTATACAAGCTCAAGACCGAGAAGGCTACCTTCATCCAGTCTTGGTGGCAGGGCTACCTCGGCAGGCAGCGATTCCTCGGTGCCGTGCGTCTCAAAAAGAAGTGCATCTTCCTGCAGTCGTGCGTGCGCAGAAACCTGGCCCTCACGCGTATCTACTTCATTCGCATGAACCACGCTGCCGCCATTGAGCTTCAGTGCGGTTGGAGGGTCTACGCCTCCAAGTGCGTCCTGCACGCGATCAAGGTCGCCGACTTCCTCAAGGCCGCCGACAACAACAACTACGACCGAATGCTCGAGAACTGGTGCGGAGAAGAAACCGATGACGACGGCAACAACGCTCTCCACCGCGCCGCCATCGCCGGAGCCAAGCGCTGCGTCAAGCTCTGCGTCGCCGAGGGCTTCGACCCCAACGTGTACAACAACCACGGCAAGACCGCTCTCCATCTCTGCATCGAGACGACCCGTCTCGGCCGAGACGAGACCGTGGAGTGGCTGCTCGATCACAAGGCAGAGATCGAGGCACCCGACTACGACGGGTACACGCCGCTCCTACTCGCGTGCAAGCTCGGTCGCGGCCTCATCACTCGCTACTTGTGCGAGCGCGACGCAGATGTGCATGCCATGGACTACAACGGTCACACGCCCCTCCAGCTGTCCATCATGCACGATGTCGACGGGGACCACGAGGGCTGCGTTGTGCAGCTTCTCATGCACGCTGCTGACCCCAACCAAGTCGGCGACGACGGCTGCGTCCCCCTGCACGACATCACTGCCCACGGCGACGGCGGCGTCACAGTGATGAAGCACCTACTCGCGTACGACGCCGACCTGACCAAGCAGGACGACCACGGCTTCACGCCCTTCATGTACGCCGTGAACCAGAATCTGGTTGGCATGTGCAACGTGATGATGGAGTTCCACGCCGATTGCGAAGCGAAGGACAACGAGGGTCGCACAGCCCTGCACATCGCGGCGAGCTCCAACTCTCCGGATGTCGTGCCCATCATCTGCGAAGGCAACTGCATGCTCGAGGAGAAGGACGGCGACGGCGACACTGCTCTGCACATCGCCGTGAGTCTGGACCACTGGGAGGTCGTCAAGGCGCTGTTGCAAGAGGGCACAAACGCCAGCGTGCAGAACGAACTGGGCGATCAGCCCGCGCACGTCGCAGCTCGCCTCGGGAGACTGCAGTGCATGCACAAGATGCTCGAGTACGACTCGCACATGGGCCGCCGCAACTGGGCAGAGCTCACGCCCATCGGCGTCGCTCGCATGCACTCGCAGATGGAGATCGTCGCTTTGCTGAAGGAGAATTTCTCTCCCGAACAGCTCGGCGAGGTGGGCGACGACGACGACGTTGACGTCAACGCCTGGGACGACGAGATCATGGAGGAGGTCGAGGATTGGGAGGAGGCCTGGGACGACGAGAACCAGGTATCTTACTGGATTTCCAACACAACTGGTGAGACGAGGGACTCGGCGCACCCTCCCGAGATGGAGGTCAGGAAGATCATGGACGCGCGCGCGGCCGGCGAGCGCCACATGACACGCCGTGTGCAGGTGATGAAGGGGGAGGGAGATTTGGGAACGGCTCAATACAATCAGCACCACCAGGCTGAGTGGGACGAGATCGAGCAGATGCGTTTGGAATGGAGGAGCAGCATTCTCATTCAGAAGTGCTGGCGCATGAAGTCTGCTATTTTGGAGAAGCTTCAGCTGAGGCTGGAGAGGAAGTCGTCGAACATCATCCAGCGCGCCGGAACCTCGTGGAGATGGCGATTCCACGACAAGCACTATTTGGAGCTACAGCGCGCGGCAAGGAAGATCCAGACGTACGAGCGGATGAGGTTTTTGGAGCACTGCTACAAGGCGTGGCAGAGAGAGAGGCTGTGGTGGTACAGGGCCGAGAGGATCTGTGCTCTTTTCGGGCAGAGGCTATGGCGTGGTTATATCGGGAGGAGGTCGTGCCGCCGCTCGATCGAGGTCAGGGATCAGCCGCATCCCGACGACAAGAAGAACTTCGATCACTGGTTTAAGTTGCAGAAGGAAGCCTTCCCGCCCAATCGGAGCTTCCAAATATTCGACGAGTACACGTTGAAAGGCTGCCCGCGAAGCTGGGAGGAGCGCGCGTTCAAGAAGCAGGCCATGTGGGGCAAGGCGGAGGAGGGCGGAGTGGCGATTGAGTGCTTCAGGGACGTGCGGTTTTATGTTAACCGGATCACAGACCAGGCGCAGTGGTGGATTCCAGACGAGTGGGACGCAGATGATCGGCGGATGTTCGTACTGAGGGAGCAGACGAGGAAGCAGGGGTTCACGATTGAGGAGTACAACGCTGCGACGTGCATGCAAGCGCTTTGGAATAAGAGGCAGTGCAGGAGGAACTTCAGGATGATGCTTGAGGCCAAGAGGATGGGTGAAGCAGCGGAGAAGACTTACTTGGAAGATCCGGACAACATCGTCGCCCTGTGCAACTACACGGTGTACTTGCACGTGGTTCTGCAGGCGTACGAGAGGGCCAGGAAGCTGTACAGGTTCATGATGGAGTTCATGCAAGAGCGCGGACCGGATAACGCATTCGTACTTTATTCGGTGGCGATCTTCGGCGCCGTGACGCTCGAGGAGGACTGGAATTACATCAAGGACTGGGCGTGGAGGGCCAAAAAAGCGGACGCCTTCGTGAGCAAGAGGCAGGGCAAGGCAGCCACCGCTTACAACTTGGCAGATGCGGGATTCTTCAAGACCAAAGCATTATTTGATCAGACCGGCGAGAGTTGGCACAACTACGCACTGTGCAGGTACGATCTAGCGCTCCCCCTTTGCCGTTCACACCTTCTTTCGCTTCGCTAACACCCCTTCGCTCTCACAGGATGCTCGTTTACCACGATCTTGAGGGCGCCAGGGACGCTTTCATCCGGGCCGTCTCGGCATCGCCCCACGACAAGCGCATCGCTAAGAACTTCAACGTTCTCATTCAGGACGTGGACTATTACGGCCGGGAAAAGCCGTGGGACTGCTTCGACGAGTACATGGCGCACCAGCGAGGGCTCGTGGAGGAGCAGTGGGAGGAAGAAGCCGAAGCGAGGAAGGAAGCCGAGGAGGCCGAGCATATGCAGCACGCCGCTACGAAGCTGTGCCGCTGGTGGCGCCACATGAAGGACGCGGGCGCCAGAGCCGAGCTGGCGAAGGCGGGTTTATCTGCGCTTCTCAAGATTCAGCTCATTAAAGAGACGCGCGGAGGTAACTTCGACGACGACAGTCAGCTCAGTCTCTTCACCGAAGTCACGTGGGAGGAGTGCGTGAACGACCAGGGCAAGCTCTTCTGGTACAACACCATCACTGGAAATTCGGTCTGGGTCAAGCCTGAGGAGGGAACGATTGTCCAGGGCGAAGACTCGTCCCAGATCTCTTCGCTTGAGGGCATCGGCAACGACGACATGAGTATTGCCACAATGGAGCAGGAGCCGGAGATGGGCCAGCTGGGCGAGTCGCGATGGGAGACGTGCTTTGACGAGGACGGAAAGCGGTTCTTCTTCGACACGATCACCGAAGAATCTCAGTGGCACACGCCGCGTGAGGAGGGAGAAGGGCAGATCGTCGAGTACGATGAGGAAAAGGAGGAGGAGCTGCCCGAGTGGGAGCAATGCGAGGACGAGGAGACGGGCGCTAAGTACTGGTACAACACCATCACTGGGAAATCGGGTTGGGAAACCCCGAGGGAGCTCACTACGGAGCTCGTGTTGGCGGGGGAGAAGGATGAGTGGGAGGAGTGCGAGGACGACGAGGGCGACGTTTTCTTCTACAACGCCCTCTCTGGCGAGTCGCAGTGGCACGCTCCCGGCGAGGAACCGCCAAAGGAGGAGGTGTGGCGCCCCGAATGCTACCCGCTGCCGAGAGGCCGTCTCATCTTGCAGTGCGTCCGTGCGAGGAACGTGAAGGGCAAGGACGCCACGCTCAAGGCGTACATGAAGCTCAAGCTGGGAGAAAGCATCGACAAGAAGGACAAGAACAAGCCGGTCAAGACCAAGACGGCCGACCCTGCGCAGAGTGGGGGCGCCATCGCTTTCAGGAACGAGCAGTTCACGTTCGATCTCCAGGACCCGGTGACGAAGTGCAACAAGGACGGCAACATGCTGCTTTACGTTGAGCTGTACGACGACAACTTCTTCAAGGATCCGATCTTGTGCACCGGTACGCTCGACATGACCGACTTTGTCGCGTGCCCGTGGTGGTTCGGCGACGTCCCCAAGATGCGCACGGTACAGCTGTACAAACTGGGCACCACGGAAAAGAACGGCACCGTCGACTTCAACGTTGAGTTCTGGAAGGCCGAGGTGGGATGTCTCAGGGTGGTGCTGGAGAGCGGCAAGCAGCTCGCCAACAAGGGCGGCATGACCGACACACAGGACCCTTACGTCAAGATTGAGCTCGACAAGCAGGTTGCGAAGAGTAAGACGCACAGCAACGGTGGCGTGAACCCCAAGTTCAACAACGAAGAGCTGCTGATTTATGTCGGGCACGACGACTGGACCAAGGATTTGAAGATCAGCGTTTGGGACGACGACACTATTAGCGACGATTTGATTGGACAGGGCGTGGTGGACTTGCTCAAGATGATGGCCCACAACGGGTACAAGAAAAAGGACAATCCGATCCTCGAGCTGCTCGACAAGAAGGGCAAGAAGAAGTGTGGTGCGCTGCTGGGCAAGATCGAGTTCCTGCCCGTCGGTCGGTTGAACATTATGGTCCACTACGGCAAAAACCTGAGGAATCCTGATTATTTGGGCAAGCCGGACCCCTACCTTGTATTGGAGTTGGATCAGGGAATTCCCATAGAGTACAAGACGATGCCGTCGGACGAGTTGGAGAACAAGAAGAGTCGCAAAATCAAGGCCATCGAGAAGGACAAGAAGAGCGCCATCGGAGCCGCCAGAAAGCTCATGTTCAGCAAGAAGCAGACGAAGGTGGTCAACGGCACGCTCAATCCAGAGTGGTGAGTATTTACATTTGTCTTTCGCGTGCTGGTTTGGTTGGCTAACACACACACACACAATTGCAGGTTCGCAGAGATCTCGTTCGACGTGATTGATGCGGAGATGCTCAAGATAACTTGCTTCGACGAGGACGTTGGGAAGGACGATTTGATCGGGAGCTGCGAGATCTCGCTGTTGGAGGTGTTTGAGATGGGGCACGTCGACAAGGAGTACAGCTTGACGTACAAGACGAAGAAGTCCGACAAGCCCGCGGGAGATATCAAGCTCAGCTTCAACTTCTGGGGACCGCCGACTGTCAAGTACCCTCAGAGGAAGGTTCCGGGGGCGCAGTACAAGTCATACGGCGACAGAAGGCGTCGCGGGGCGGGGTACACTCCGGCAGCGCTCAACGCGAGCGCCATGTTGGACTTGGCCGGAGGGGCTGAGAAGATGCAGAGGTACTTGACCATGCCGGGAGCACTGGAGACGCCCGGGATACTGAAGGTTCGGGTCATTGAGGCGCAGAACATTAAGAGCAAGGACAGCCGTCTGAATTCGTACTGCTACCTGCGATTGGGAAAGAATAAAGCCCGCCACCGCCCGACGAAGCGCACCAAGACGGTGAAGTGCAAGCAGAGCAGTCTCGCGAATTCCAAGTGGGACGAGGAGGTCGAGTTGGTGGTGGAGGACATGGAGTCGTTGGTGGAGGACGACGACGTAGTTTTAACGGTGGATATCTACGACGACAACATCATGTTGGATACGCTGCTGGGCAGCTGCGACATCAAGCTCAAGAACTTGTTCCTGGCGTGCAGCGGCGTAGAGAGGGTTGACATGTACTCGTTCGTGCCGGCTGGCGGGGGGCAGGTTAAGCTCGGCATCACGTGGTGGAAGATGGCGCGGGGGGCGGTTCTATTCACGCTTGTCGAGGGCAAGGAGTTGAAGGTCCCGAGCATGTTCAAGAGCGGGAAGGGGATGGACCCGTACGTTTACATTGAGTGCGGGAAGGCCAAGGCGAGGGGCAGGACGATCAGCAACGGCGGGAAGGACCCGGTGTTCGGGAGCGAGGAGCTGCTGGTTTATTGCGACGACGATAGCTGGAAGAAGGACGGCGTCATGACGGTTTTCGACGACGACGTGGGTAGAGATGCTGTCATCGGCAAGACTCAGTACAACTTACTCGACATTATGACACCGGAGGACAAGAACGACGCCGACGCGGAGGGCAAGGTGATAGAGGGCGAGTTGAAAAAGAGTTTGAAGAAGAGTTCGGGTGTCACTGGGGAGCTGAGGTATGGCATGAGGTTTTTGCCGGCGGCCAAGTTGATCGTCAAGGCCGTGAGCGGCCGGAACTTGCGCAACCCCGGCGGTCGGGGAAAGCCTGACCCGTACATTGAGCTGACCTTGGAGGACAGTCAGATGGAGGAGGGCGTCCAGAAGAAGAAAACTCCCAGCCACAACAACGGCGGGTGCGACCCTCAGTGGAACTACGACGTCGAGTTCGAGATTTTGGACCAGTACGAACTGACAGTGCGGTGCTTCGATAAAGATTTACTGTCCAAGGACGACTTGATCGGTACGAGCACCGTGAGTTTGCTCAAACTGTTCCGGGAAGGAGCGGCCAACGCCGTGGCGGGAAGTGCCTCGCAGGACGTCTGGGTGCCTCTCAGCTTCATGGCCGGCAGCAAGAAGGGCTCCGTGCCTGCTGGCGACGTCCATCTGATCATGTACTTCGCGAGTCCGTTGGGCGTGGAATATCCGCTGTACAGGCCCAGCATCACGGGGGATACGGCGGCCATGGATGGCGAGGATGCGGCGGGTGGCATTAAGCACGCCGGGGATGTTTTGAGCGTGCCGCCAGTGGACTCCTTGAAGAGGTTGGTGGGCAAGCCGAAGGCCACAGAGGAGTATGTGATGGGCAGGCTTATGGTCACGGTGCACGAGGGGCGTGATATATTGGGCGAGGACAAAAGTCTGCAGTGCTACTGCGTCTTCAAGTTGGGCGGGGCGAAGGCGACGGGCGAGTACAAGAAGAAGACAGCGACGACGCCGAAGGTGGACGACGGTTGTCCCAAGTTCACGGAGGAGAAGTTGTACTACGACTTGAAGGACGTGGGCAAGTTTTTGAAGAATTTGAAGAAGAACGACGACAATGGAGACATCTACGACGACCTTGAGTTGGAGGTGACGGTGTACGACGACAACTACTTGAAGGACAAGGCGATCGCGAGGCTGTCGCTGGACGTCAAGGAGCTGTTCTTTAGGCCCAGTCGCATGTGGACGCAGTATTTCGACTTGAGTGACGAGCGGGCACAGAAGAAGAAGAAGAAGAAGGGCGAGGAAGGGGGTGAGGGGGATGAGGGGTCGAGTGGCGGCAATGGCCAGTTGAAGCTGAGCCTCCAGTTCCTGGCGTGCTACACCGGCGTGATCAAGTGCACGTTGATCGAGGCTAGAGACTTGCCGAACGCGAGCTCTATGGGTAAGCAGGATCCTTATGTCCGATTGGTGTTGCCGGGCGGAAAAAAGAAGGAAGTTGCTCGGGGGAAGACTGTGGAGGACGGGGGTGTGGATTGCAGCTTTGGCCGGGAGCAGCTGTTGCTGTGGTGCGACGGGAGCAGTTGCTTCGACGGATTGGATATCGAGATTTGGGACGATGATGTGGGGCGGGATGACTTTATTGGAAAGCTGAACGTGGGGGTTTTCGAGTACGCGGCGCTGAGTTTGTTCAGCGGCGGGGCTTCTAGCATGCGGAGTTACGACTTGGTGAAGAACGGGAAGCCGGGGGGCACGGTTATTGCTGTAGTGGAGTTCCTGCCGGCGGCGGATTTAGTGGTTACTTGTTTGAGGGGGAAGGACTTGAGGAACCCGAACTGGATGGGCACGGCGGATCCGTACGTGTACTTGGAGAGTGAGAGCTTGGTAGCGACGAGTGGTGATTGGAAGGTGAGTCATAAAAACACATTGGGCGATAAAGGGGGGCTCATCGAACACGAAGGGTTTTCGCTTGGGTACTCTGCACGAACACGAGCCACACAACCCGCATGTGTGAGCAAGGGGGGCTCATCAAACACAAAGTGCTCAAACACTCTGCACAAACACTCGGCGCTCTCTGCTCCTTCCACCCCTCTCCTCGCTCCCAACTCCCCCCTAACCCCCCCCCCAGGTTCGCAGCAAGACGGTCAGTAAGGGTGGCAAGGTGCCTGATTGGGGCGGGGTGGATTGCAAGGGTAAAAGCAGGGAAGAGGGCGGGGGTGAGGTGTTGGATGCTGTCAAGATAGTCGATCATGACCAGGTCATTGTTACGGTTTATGATGACGATGTTGGACGGGATGATGTTATCGGTCGCATAACGTTGAGCATGAGTGACATTTTAGGGCGAGGCGTGAAGGAGCGTTGGTTGAAGCTTCGGACAAGCAAGGATAAACCGGCGGGGGATGTATTGCTGAGCTTCGACTGCAGATTGCCGCTTGGGTGTATGGAGGGATCGAAGAATAAACTGGCGTGGCCGTACTGCAGGCCGAGTGCGAAGCCGGTTGTGGTGGGGTTGTTGAAGGACACGGCTGGCGACGTTGAGGAGGAGGAGGAGTCTACCAATGCCGACAACAAGGGTGGGAAGGAGTTGAGTGTCAATGATCTGTGGGAGGAGCAGCAGGATGAGGAGGGAAATGTGTACTACTTCAACACCATAACAGAAGAGGCGAGTTGGACGATGCCCGAAGGGTACATCGACTTGGACACTGGTGGCGCGGTGAATGTGTTGGGATTGCCTCACGTGAACAACAGAGACGAATTGCTTGCAGTTCCGAGTGTTTTGAGTGAGATTGGGAGGGGAAGGTTGGACGTGGTGGTGAAGGAAGGGAATAATGTCGTCGGCAATGATAGCTGCTTGCAGTGTTACGCTGTTGTCAAACTAGGCAGCGGAGGGAAGAAGGGAGACTTTTATAGTCGCGGTAAGACGAGCATGAAGTGCGAGAATGGGAAGCCTGTCTTTGGTGGGGGGCGGCAAGAAATCAACTTTAGGGATCTCAACAAGGTACGGATGGTGTTGGGAGTTAAGAAGGATGTCGCGATGTGGGAGATCGACAGCACTGTTGTCAAAGTGGAGGTTTGGGATGACAATTATTTGAAGGATGTCAAGCTTGGCACGGCTAGCATTGACGTCAAGGAGTTGCTGTTGAGACCGGGCACGCCGTGGGAGCAGTGGTTCGATTTGGACGGGGAGAAGGGGGGAAGGGTGCTGGTGAACTTGCAGTTCCTGAGCGTTTACGAAGGATTTGTAAGGATGGAGTTAAGGGAAGGAGTGGGGTTGGTTAACCCTGACATGGTTGGCGCACCGGACCCGTACGTTATTTTGGAAATGAAGGACGGCAATGGCAAGGGGAAGCGGACTGCGAAGAGCAAGGTCGTGGACGGAGGAGGCGTCGATCCCAAGTTCGGGAGTTACGCAAGTGATGGGAGCGGGGAAGGCGAAACGCTCATGATGTGGTGCACGGAGGACATGATGTGGGATGGTTTGAAGATTGATGTGTGGGACGATGACGTTGGTCGGGATGATCACATGGGCATGCTCAAGCTTGACTTGTTCCAGTACGCTTGCTTGACTACCGTGAACGAAGATATCATCAAGGAGCGGATGTTCCCGTTGAGGACAAAGGGGGGGAAGCCGGCGGGGGAGCTGAAAGGCGTCTTTGATTTCTATGTTACTGTGGAGCTGGAGGTGACTGTGAAGGAGGGTCGTAACTTGTACAATCCTAACTTAATGGGGAAGAGCGATCCGTACGTACTGCTTGAGTGTGAATCATTGATGGAGGGAGGGGGAAAGAAGGGGAGGACAAAGGCGGACAACGGGGGCGGCAAGGCTCCGAAGTGGGGGGGTGACAAGAAGAAGGGGGGAGAGGACAATTGGGCGGGGATGGGTGAGAAGATAATGATGAAGTTGTGCGATCACGCGGAGATGAAGTTGAGTGTATTCGACGACGATGTTGGGAAGGATGACTTGATCGGGACGGCGGATTTGAGCTTGAAGGAATTGTACGAGTGGAGTGTGGTGGACAGGGATAAGTGGGCAGAACAGGAGATGATGCGGAAGGAGGCGGTGGCGAGGGACGGGCACGGAGACGACGTGAAGGTGGGCCGGTGGCTGCCGATCGTCACGAAGAAGGGCAAGAAGGCGGGAGAGATTCTGGTGGAGTTGAAGTGCAATTTGGTGATGGGAGGCAACAGGAACGGGGGGGCGAGAACCCTGGATTATCCTCAGGGGAGGACGGGCATTGAAGGCCTGTGCCTGTGGGAGCTGGAGGAGAGGTACGCGTGGGAATTCATAGAAGTCGAGGGGTATTACTTGAACAGCTTTTCGGGGGCGAGCGTCTGGGAGAAGCCGGGTAACATGTTCGACAAGGACGAAGTAAGGAGGAAGAAGGAGATGGAAAAGAAGGCTTTGGAGGAGCATGGGGAGCTGGATAAGTTGGTGGCGCGTGAGAGAAGGGAAAGTAAGATGGGGGGAGATGGGGAGATGGACGACGACGATTTGAACAACGAGCTGCGGAACATACAGCCGGTGATTTTTAAGAAGGATCCTGTGGACACATATGAGGAGTTGCTGGCTACGCCGCAGAAGTTGGCGGCTTTTAACGAAGGACGGATCGAGGTGCAGTGCCATGAATGCAAGAAGGTTAAGGGGGCGGACAAGAGCTTGCAAGTGTACGTGGTGATGAAGCTGTGCAAGAAGGGCAAGGGCAAGTTCAAGCACAAGACGAAGACGACGGGCGTCGTCACGAATGGCCATCCCAAATGGGAGACGGAGAAGGCGGTGTTTGATCTCAAGGACATGGAGAAGGTGATTCAGCTGATTGCGGACAGCGGAGACAAAAGCTTGATGCTGAATGTGGACGTGTTTGACGATAACTACATGAAGGACGTGTGCATCGGAAGCTGCGAGGTCGATCTTAAGGAACTGCTCATGAGGCCGAGCACGCCGTGGAAGGAGTACTTCTCGCTGGACAAGGGGGGAGGACGGGTGGGACTCACGTTGAATTACTTCATGTGTTATAACGGGGTGGTTAGAGTAACTTTGAGCGAGTTGAGCAACATGACGAATCCGGATGCGGTTGGGATGCCGGATCCGTACGTTTTGATGAGCGTGAAGAGCGGGGGCAAGAAGAGAACTCAGAGGACCAAGACGTACAACGACGGGGGGTTGGATCTAGATCTCGGCAGGGAAGTGTTCACGTTCTGGTGCGATGAGGGGAGCATGTTCGAGGGCGTGAAAGTGGATGTGTGGGACGACGACGTGGGCAGGGACGATCTGATGGCGAGCTGCACGCTGGATCTGTTCCAGTACAGCGCGGCGAGCACGGAAGTCTGGGAGAGCCCCAAGGACCTGGTGTATTACTTGAGGAAGGGAGGGGAGCTGGTGGTGTGCTGCGAGTTCGTGCCGGTGGTCAATCTGCAGGTGGTGGTGTGCGAGGGCAGGGACTTGAGGAACCCGAACATGATGGGCAAGACGTTCGATCCTTATTTGCTGTTCGAGAGCAAGAGCAGGGCGGGCGTAGGGACGGCGGCCAAGGACAAGGTGAAGGAGAAGGGAGGGATCGGGAATCTGAAGCTGAGGAGCAAGACCGATAGTGATGGGAGCAAGGTGCCCAACTGGGGCGAGGAGGAGCTGTACGGGATGCTGTGCGACCACAAGGTGCTGGTTATAAGCGCGTTCGACGATGACGTTGGGAAGGACGATTTCATCGGCAAGTGCGAGGTGGATTTATGCGAGCTGTACAAGGAGGGGAGCTTGGATAGGTGGTGGGAATTGAAGAGCAAGAACGGGAAGAAGAAGTGCGGAGAGGTTAGGGTGAAGTTTAACGTGAAGGCGCAGAGGGGCGTGAGCGGGGAGGTGGAGAGAAAGGTGGGCTACCCCTCGGGGTGGGATCTTCGGGGCGTGGGGGGCGTCGAGGAGGACGTCGTCGTGGGGCTCACGGTCAAGGGCTACGGGGTCAAGGGCAGGGTTTACGACAAGCCGGTGCCAGTCGGGAGAAGGCTGGCGAGGGCTGAGACGGGGTGTGTGTGAGTGCCTGTCGGGAGAAGGCTGGCGAGGGCTGAGACGGGGTGTGTGTGATAAGA